>Ga0207674_10006955_pt1 | contig 13244 bp, 9 predicted proteins | sample KBSCornC72_FD_184303 | JGI IMG/M metagenome (GOLD analysis project Ga0207674, IMG submission 184303) | Corn rhizosphere microbial communities from Kellogg Biological Station, Michigan, USA - KBS Corn C7-2 (SPAdes) (version 2) | ecosystem: Host-associated > Plants > Roots > Rhizosphere > Soil ... | reverse complement strand
CGCCGGTCGCTCGTGCTGGTCGCTGCTGGAAAGACAAACCCTCGGGAAAGCCTGGTTCAGGCCTCCCGAGGGTTCCTATTGTCGACCAGCGACCAGCACGAGCGACCACCGACCAGGTGATAGTGTCCCGAAACTGGTTACGGCTCTGGAATCCCGAGATCGTATCGCTGGTTCAATGCCTGGGCGGCCGCCGCAGCGATCAATGCCTGACCCGCCGCGCTCGGGTGCGCGCCGTCGAGACTCATGAACGGGCCGAACGGCGTCGGGGAGGTCATGAGCGCCACCACGTTCAGCGGCACGCGAACGCCAGGGGCGGAATAGAGCGCATTGAGGCTAAGAAACGCGTATCCGCGCGCCTGCGCCTCGGCCTGAATCGTGGCGTTCATCTGCGCGACCACCCCGTTGAGGATCGCCTGTTCCGCCGCGTTGAGGACGAAATCCTGTGTCGTCGGGCCGGCGCCCGCACACGTCAGCGGCACCGGTGGCTGGTTCTGCGCCCTCGCCGTGAGCCCTGCCTGGATGGCGATCGGAAGCCGTGCCGTCACGAAGATCTGGTTCCCTGCGTTCACCCCGTTGCAGTCCGGCTGCACCGCCACGTTGAACGCGACGAGCATCGCTGCCGCGTTCGCCCAGATCTCGGCACCAGTACGGAAGGCTGGCAGGTTGAACGGAGTGGTTGGGAGACCAACCACCAGCACGTGCTTGACCTTCACGGCGTCGATGCGGTCGAAGATCTGGTGCATCTGCGCGGCGAACGTCGCCGGATTCTCGATCGGAAGCGGCGGCGCGCCGACGAGTGCGATGCCGGAGATCCCTTGCAGCACTTCGTTGACGCCGAGCTCCACGGACACGAGCTTCGGGTTCTGCGTCTCCATGGCGTCGAGCTGCGTCATGCCCGGCGGGAGGACGCGCGTATACATTTTGGCGTTGCCCGCGTCGAGGATGTTCTCGGGCGTCGTGAACAGCACGTCACGCGCGCGCGCGCCGCTGAGCGACACGTTCTGCGCCGGCAGCGTCACGCCCGGTTCGAGCGGCGCGCACGACAGCGTCGCGGGATTCGTGAGAATCGGCTCGCCGCTGAGCCGGACCCCTCCGCCAAGCGGAGCTGCATACGGCGAGCGGCAACCCGGAAACTGGATGAGGGGCTGCGTGATCTCGCGGTTGCCCAGGCGGGCTAGCTGCGCCGGCCAGGAGTTCTCCTGCGACCCGCTGAAAACTCCATCCCCTATGACCCCCATGCTGATGCTCGTTCCGATCGCGACGTAGCGCTGGAATACGCCGCGTCCTTCGCTCTGCTGAAGGCTCGGGCCATCGACGGCAACGCGCGCCGGCGCGACAGGCGAATCGGCGCAGGCGACGAGTAGCCCCGTCGTCGCGATGAACAGAAGCTCTTTGCTCCGCATACCACTCTCCACATTGCTGCCGGCGGCCCGCCGGCACTGGGTTCGGCGACACGTCTCGCCAGAAGTGCAGCCGCGCAGCGCCGCGTCGCGCCGGATTTCACCTTGAGATGAGGCATCCGCTCCGTCGGCGTAAGAGGGACCATCGGCCGTCGCTATCACAATTCGAGCAACCGGCACGCTTTGGCTACGGCCGGACCATGGGCCGCCCGCGCACTCGCCGCTCCAGACACGTCGGCCAGCTTTCCAAAAAGCAGCGTTCGCCAGGTCCCGGGAGGATCGAGATCGCGCGCCGGTTGCTGGCCACGGCGCAGTGATCCACCGATGCAAGGAGGGCCCGGGCGACTCGCGTCAGTCGGCCCAGGCCCTCCGTTCGTTATGTACTACGGTACTGCCGATCGATCAGCTGGCCGAGTAGAAGCGCAGCTCGAGCAGCTTGAGACCGTTGTTGTCGTAGTTCCAGAAGTAGTTCTCGAAGCAACGATCGAACAGGAACACGTCGAGCGTGGTCGACGTCGTCGTGCTGGTGCCGAGACAGGCGGCGAGCTGCGGGTTCGTCACGCCGTCGATAGTGACGGTCATGTGGAGCAGGTTGCCGGTGATGTCGACGGCCTTTCTCGATTTGGCGTACAGGGTGATGCCGTTGCTGCCGCACCAGACGTCGTCCGTGCCATCGAAGCCGCTGCCGGTCTCATCGGCGCACGTCGTGATGGTGGCGCTGCCGCTCGGGCCGTGGGTCCGAGCCCAGACGCTGTAGGAAGGCGTGCACGGCGTGAGCGCATCGTCATCGGCGCAGGGATCCGGGATGCCCAGGATCGCACCGTCGCCGTCGGTCGCGTTGGCGTCGATGGTGCCGAACCCATTCACGTTCGTGGCACGCCACGCATCGCAGCGCGGGTCGACCACGTCATTCTCACCGTTCGTGCTGTTGCAGAGATAGATGTGGTTCTGATCATCTCCGCCGCCCTTCGAGAGCTGATTGTTCTTCCCACCCGGCGCGGTGACGACGTTGTCCGACTCGAGCTGAACGAAAATGCGGCGACCGTTGTTGTTGTCCATGCTGGCGGTCTTGTCCTTCGGCACGCCGATGATGTTCAGGCGGTAGTCGTGACCTCCTTCAGGGAACCCATTACCCAGCAACTTGGACGAGCCGGCGAGCGGGGCCTTTGCCGGCGTGGTTGGCGCGTCACTACATGCGGCGACGACGGCGAGCGCGGCAACAAGCGCAATCGGGGAGGGGGACATGCGCATTCGGCTACTCCTGTGAAACGGTGAGGCGACTGCAAACTCGACATCTACATCGACATCGACAGGGTGTGCACGACTCCCCGGCGGTGCCAACAGACGCGTGCCGGCACCGTCAACATCTCGACGAAGTACGTGCGTGATCTACCAGCACTGCATAACGTGGCGGGGCACGCGAGTCGAGCAGGGCTGGTCTATCGGTCGGGCAACCTATACAGGTGTCTCCGGAATGGCCAGAGTGCGCTCCACATTTTGCGCAAATCGATACGCGTTGCATAACGAGTCACGGCGGCTGGTGGTCATTTCCGTGTCGCACGTCACACTCCGACCCGTGCACGGCTGAGCACGCTGGGCCGCGCGGTCAGTTGCGATACCAACGATCGGCCCGCCAACGATCAGCCAGGCGGCCTCCCGAGCACAGCGGCCGGTGCACAGCGGTGCGCAAGCGCCGAAGTCGCGGAATGATCGGACCACTCACCGCGACCCAAACGAAGGCAGGTAAGAAAATTCCAATCGTTGGGCGCTCGGGATAAGGGAGCTCAATCGTACCGGCCGCGGTGCCGGACTCGGTTCGCACGGAAACGTCCTTCAGCAGCAGGATCTTCCTCGGCACCTTGAAGTCCGAGAGCCTCACCGATGCGAAACGCCGACGGTCGCGACGTCGCACGCCGCGGCCTCCTCACTCGGTGCGGCTACGCTGCAGCCGCTCCAGCTCCGCGGTCAGCTCCGGCAGGAGCGCCCGTCCGCGCTCCGTGTCGATGAGATTCTCCATCTCGAACGGATCTGTCTCGAGGTCGTAGAGCTCGTCCATCCCCGCGAGATCCGTATAGCGGATGTATTTGTACCGCTCCGTCCGCACCGCCTTGTAGCCCATCGTCAGGATGCGCGGGAAGACCGTGTCGTTGTAGTACTCGAGCAGGATCGAGTGCCGCCACGCCGTCGGGGACCCGCTGAGCACGGGCACGAGCGAGCGTCCGTCGCGCGCCACCGTGTCCCGCACGCCGGCGATCTCCAGGATCGTCGACGCGACGTCGATGGTCTGCGCGAGCTGCGCCGGTGTCGAGCCCGCGCGCGCGACACGCGGATAACGAACGAGCAGCGGAATCCGCGCCGTCTCCTCATAGGCGAGCCGACGCTCCTGGTCGAGACCGTGCTCGCCATAGAAGTAGCCGTGGTCGCTCGTGAAGGCGATGAGCGTGTTGTCGAGCGAACCTAACGAGTCGAGCGTCGCCACGATGCGGCCGAGGCTCTCGTCCACGGCGAGCACCATCTCGAGACGCGATCGAATGTCGCCGTCGCTCGTTCCGGTCGCGGGGCTGAGCGGCGGCAACCCCGGAATCGCACGCGCGAGCGCCGGTTTGCCCACGGGCGCGCGCAATGCGTTCGGCCGCCTCGGGACCGGCTGCGTCGCATAACGTCCGCGGTGCCGCTCGGCCGCCACGAAGCCCTCGGGCTGCGAGTCGAGCGCCACGACGCTTCCGTCATCGCGCTGCATGACGTTCGGATGCACCGCCTTGTGCGCCAGAAACAGCAGAAACGGCGACTCGCGCGACGTGCGAATGAACTCGACGGCGTAATCCGTGAGCACATCCGTGACGTACCCCTTCACCGTGCTCCGCGTACCGTCCACGTTGAGCTTCGGGTCCACCGCCTCACCCTGGCCTTTCATGGCGACCCACCGCGTCCAGCCAGGCCGCCGAGTGTCGTCGTTGCCCATGTGCCACTTGCCGAAGAAGCCGGTTCGGTAGCCCGCGGACTGGAGCGGAATCGCAAAGGTCGGGAGGCGATGACTGGCTGAGTCGCGCGAGGTGTTGTCGATGATCCCGTTGTTGTGGATGTGCTGCCCGGTCAGAATGCTCGCGCGGCTCGGGCTGCAGAGCGGCGTGGCCGCAAAGGCGTTGAGGAAGCGGGCGCCCTCTCGCGCGAGTCGGTCGATGTTCGGCGTCTCGACGAATGGATGCCCGGCGACGGCGATGTCGTCCCACCTGAGATCGTCGACGAGGATGACCACGACGTTCGGTCGCGCTCCCTCGCGCGCACCGGGCGCGCATGCGAGGAGCAGCATCGAGACGAATAGGAGTCGTCGCATCGCGGCAACGTTACCGACACCCGGACCCACGCGCTACATTCGCTGTCGTGAATTCATTCGCCGGCGGACCTGCTATGACACGGGGCGTATCGAGCGTGGGAGCGGCGCTGGCCGCTCTGCTGTGCGTCGCCTGCACATCGCGCAATGCCGACGACGCGGTGCCTGGCGCGCCCGGCGATGGGCCTCCCGGAATGGTCTGGATCCCCGGTGGCACGTTCGCTATGGGTGACGACGGCCCCCTCGCACTGCCGCACGAGCAGCCCGTGCATCGCGTGCACGTCGATGGCTTCTATATGGATGTGGAAGCGGTGACCAATGCGCGCTTCGCGGCGTTCGTCGCCGCCACCGGATACGTGACGGTGGCCGAGCGTGCGCCTAACGTCGATGAGATCATGCGGCAGGTTCCGCCTGGGACGCCACCGCCCGCCCCGGAGCTGCTGGTGCCCGGTTCTCTCGTTTTCACGCCGGTCGACGGTGGGGTCGACCTGCACGACGCGTCACGCTGGTGGCGCTGGGTCCCTGGCGCGGAGTGGCGCCATCCGGGGGGCCCCCACAGCACCATTGCCGACAAGGCGCCCTACCCTGTCGTCCACGTTGCGTGGGAAGACGCCGTCGCCTTTGCGAGGTGGGCAGGCGGCCGTCTTCCAACAGAGGCCGAATGGGAGTTCGCGGCGCGCGGTGGCCGCGAGCGCGCCGCACATGCGTGGGGCGACGCACCACACGACTCGGCGCATCCACAGGCGCACATCTACTCGGGGACGTTCCCGTCACATCCCGCGGAGCCTTCGCCGGTCGGACGCTATCCCGCCAACGGCTACGGGCTCTTCGACATGTCCGGCAACGTGTGGCAGTGGACGCAGGATTGGTATCGACCGGAGACGTACGCGCTCGATGCGCGGCGCGGTGTGGTGCGGAATCCGGTGGGACCGTCGGACGGGCTCGATCCGCGGAGCGGCGCGCAGGCGACTCGCGTGATCCGCGGCGGGTCGTTTCTCTGCAGCGATTCGTATTGTCGGGGCTATCGCGTGAGTGCGCGTGGCACCGGCGCGCCGGACACCGGCGCATCGCACATCGGCTTTCGCACGGTGATGACCGTGGACCAATGGCACGCGCTGGCCCGATCTGCGGGCAGGCAATGACCACCAACGTTCGCGAGCAACTTCAGTCCACGTTAGGTAGTGCGTACACGCTCGAGCGCTACTGGAAACGTCGACGAGTGCGCAGCGGAAGCCGGGGAGTACGAGCCCACCATCGAAGCCGCCCTCAGCCCGAACGATCGTCAGCCTCGCCGCCGGCCGTGTAGACGTGAGCTTCGCTGCGCGCCGGATCGAAGACCCACACCGGCTTCGTTCCGGCGTCGAGCCATTGTGCTACCTTCGACAGTAATCCACCCGGTCGATCGTTGGGCGAGACAACCTCCGCAACGAGATCGGGAGCGAAATCCGCCGCCGGCTTGTCAAGCAGCGGGTACGCGCGCTCACACTCCGCCACCAGCCGTTCGAGCTCGGCGCGACGCACCGGATCTCCGCCGCTCACCTTGGTGAACAGGGCACCGCGTCGCTCCGGCGGTTGTCGAGGAGCGCGTCGACGAGCGACTCGAACTGCTGCCACTGATCCGCCGAGAGCGGACTGAATACGGGACGCTCCAGAGGCGGCTCGGTGCACCGGAGGCCGAGCCCCGCGTATGTCGGGTTTTGCCGCGGCACCTCGTTACCTGCCAATAGAGGACCCAGCACGTAACCCGGTGCGGCTCCAACACACCACTGGGGCTGGAGCGGAGACAGACGGTTGGAATCGCGTGAGACGCCGAGGATCGAGGGAATTTGCGTCGTCCGGCCGTCCATCACATCATGGTAGCACGTCAGGAGGGAACGGTGGCGCAACTTCGAACCTGCGCCCGGCGCTGTAGTCATTTCCCCTCGGCCGCGCGCGTTGTTCCAGGCGTCCGTGCTTGCTTCGCCGCGCTGCTTGCCGGCTGCTCCGACGACCCGTCTTCGCCGCCGCGCGAGCCCGCGATCAGTACGCTCCGCGTCACCGTGTCGACATCCGGAGACGACGCCGACACGGACGGCTACCTCGTGATCATCGACGGGACGAGCCAGCCATTGCCAGTGGAATCGAACGGGAGCGTCACGTTCCACGGTCTCGCGGTGGGGCCGCACACGGTCAACCTGACCGGGGTCGCGTCGAACTGCGTCGTCGATGGCGGCGCGTCAATCCTCGTCACCATCTCCTCTCCGGAGGTCGCCGTGGCCGCTGACCTTCACGTCAGATGTTCGGCGGTAGGCGGGGTTCGGGTGACCGTGGCGACCAGCGGCACCGACCTCGATCCGAACGGCTACACAGTCGTCGCGAATCTCATCAGCGGCTCCGGCTTGTGGAGCGCCAGCATCGGTACGAGCGATCCGACGGCTGTGCTCCGCCTGGCCACCGGCCGCTACGCCTTCAGCCTGTACGGCGTGGCTGCAAACTGCGGCCCGGACCTCGGGCCGCGCGAGCTCGACGTGGTGAGCGGGACTGCGCAGACAGTGGATTTCGCGGTCGTGTGCGAGCCGGTCAGGCGGCTCGCATACGTCCAGTCCTTTAACACGGGCAGCTCCGACATCTACACCGTCCGCTCCGATGGTGTGGGCACCGCCCTGGTGACCAACGACGTGGCCCGGGATACCGACCCTGCCTGGTCACCGGACGGAACCAGGATCGCGTACACGAGCGAACGCGACGGAACGCGCGCCATCTATGTCGTGAATCAGGATGGCTCAGACGTGAAGCGGCTGACGCCACTCACGTGGGACAGCTTCCACGCGGCCTGGTCGCCGGACGGTACGCGGATCGCGTTCGTGAGCGTTCGCGATGGCAACTCCGATGTGTACGTGATGAAAGCCGACGGCAGCGGCGAGCTCCGCCTAACGACTAGTCCCGCGATCGACACGGACCCCGCGTGGTCGCCCGACGGTACCAGGATCGCCTTCTCGAGCGACCGGGCCGGGAACCACGACATCTACGTCATGAGCGCCGACGGGTCGGGCGTCACACGAGTCATTAACAACCCGACGCTGGACCGACACCCGGCGTGGTCACCTGACGGGAGCCGGCTGGCGTTCTCGAGCAGCATATGCGACGACCCGTCAAGGTCGGGCTACTGCGATCCCGTCGTCTGGGTCGTCGGACCAACGGGACCACCGGTGGGGGTCGGCCTCGGTGACGATCCCGACTGGTCGCCCGACGGGCGGAAGATCGTCGTCACGACGTTCGCGTGTGAGCGCGTCGGTTACTACGAGATCGAATGCTCGATAACCGGGCTCGGGCTTCTGGCCCCGTTCACGGACGGCACATCCGGGTCGCGGGAGACATGGGACCGGCGGCTCACCGCGGGTCAGCATTCCCAAGCGACGTGGCGGCGATGAGGCAGGACTGGAGCAGTGCCCGGCCCGCGATGCTGCTCGCGACGTCGTTGCTCGCCGCATGCCACGACGGCGCATCCGGCGTCACGGCCCCGTCGCATCCGGCGATAACCAGCGCGTCAGTCGCCCCGAACCCGACCAACGTGCTCAGCGCCGTCGTGTTGGTGCGCGCGCGCGACGCGGATAGCATCGCAGTGCGCTTCTCGCTTCCCGGCGACGGTGGGACGACCGACAGCCTAACGCCAGCCGTGCTCGCAGCGGGCGACTCGGCGCTGGTGCCTGTTCTCGGACTCCTTCCGGCTCGCGCCTACACCCTGAGACCCGTCGCGTACGGCGCGGGCGGGGAGACCACCGGCGAGGCGCTCGACTTCACCACGGAGACGCTCCCATCGGACCTTCCGCGCTACACCGCAACCGGAACCGATCCTTCGCCGGGATACGTGGTGTTTGCCGCCGGTGCGTTCGGACTCGTGATCGACAACACGGGGCGAGTCGTCTGGTACCGGCGATTTCCCAACCCAGCGAGACTCAACTTCATCGCGCAGCCCAACAGCCGCTTCGCCGTCAGTCCGGCGAACCAGCCGACCGACCTCGGACACTGGGTGGAGGTCGACCCGTTAGGCAGCGTGACGCGCGAGCCGGGATGTGGGCGGGGGCTTCGGCCGCGCCCCCACGATTTCATCGGCGAGCCCGATGGAAGCTACTGGCTGCTCTGCGACGAGGCGCGGTCGATGGATCTCACCAACGTGGGCGGCGTGGCGAACGCCTCGGTGACCGGGACCGTCGTGCAGCACCTCTCGGCAACCGGCGACGTGCTGTTCGACTGGAGCCCGTTCGACCACTTCGCGATCACGGATGGCAATCCCGACGATCGGCGCGGCGCATCCGTCAACTGGACGCACGGGAACGCCATCGACTTCGACAGCGACGGGAACCTGATCGTCTCGTTCCGCAACCTGAACGAGGTGACGAAGATCGACGTGCGTACCGGCGATGTGCTGTGGCGTCTCGGTGGTCGGCGAAACGAGTTCACGTTCGTCGATGCCCCGACGCCATCGTTTGCCGGCCAGCACAGTGCACGCGCGTATGCGCCAGGTGCTCTCATGCTGCTCGACAACATCGGAGACCCGGCCCAATCTCGCGCCGAGTGGTACACGCTCGACGAGCGGGCGCGGACGGCGCGTCTGGTGAAGTCGTACGGCACGCCCGGCGTCATCACGATGATCGGAGGCAGCGTGCAGTCCCTGCCGGGCGGCCACACGCTTGTGTCCTTCGGCACCGCGGGTCGCGTGGAGGAGTACGACGCCGCGGGCCGCGTTGTGTGGCGTTTCGAAGGAAACGCCGGATACGTGTTCCGCGCGCAGCGGATTCGTTCCCTCTATTCCCCAGGCGTGGGCCTGACGCGGTGACTGACGATGCTCACACATCACAGCCCGTTTCGCCGATGCGGTCCAGTGGCTCTCATTGCGTTGTCACTCTTCGCGGCCGCGTGCAGCAATGAGCAGGCTCCGACGCATCCATCGCCTTCGCCCATTCCTCCGACGCCACCAGAACCGCCCGCCCGGATCCGGCTGACGACCGCGGTCGATATGGCGTTGCCAGGTGGTGCGCTCGACACCGTGGTAGCCGTCGTGACCGACGCATCGGCCAGGCCGGTCGCGTCAGCCGCAGTCACGTGGGGAGTCGAGGCCGGAGGCGGAGCGGTGCGCGCGATGTCCAGTCACACCGACGCGCGCGGAATGGCGCGTGCCATCTGGACGCTCGGCCCAAACCCTGGCGACAACGTTCTCGCGGCATCCACGACGAGTCTGACGGCCCGGCTGACCGCGGTTGGCAGTGTGGGCTTTCCGGCGACCGCCGTCGCGATGGGTGGAACGCATGCCTGCGCGCTCACGCGATCGGGCGAAGCGTACTGCTGGGGATTGAGCAACCTGCTCGGGATAGGAGCGACACAGTCAATGCTGCAGACGACACCCGTACGAGTCAGCGGCGGACTGACGTTCACGTCGCTGGTCGCGGGCGCGTGGCACACGTGCGGCCTCACGACGAGCGGCGACGCCTACTGCTGGGGTGCCATCCCGACCGGGGCGATCCCGACACGTGTGATCGGAGATCACCGATTCTCGGCGCTTGCCTCGGGAGCGTACCACACGTGCGGCCTAACGACTGGCGGCACCATCCTCTGCTGGGGCGATGACACCGTCGGGCAGCTCGGGTTCGGCTCAGACCGGTCCGCAGCGGTGGAGTTCGGCGTGATCCACCGGTCGGCGCCACAGCCGATCCTCGGCGACCTGACCTTTGTCGCGCTCGCAGCGAGTGACCACGCCACCTGTGCAATCGCGACGACCGGGCAAGCGTACTGCTGGGGCGGGAACGAAGGACACCAGCTCGGAACGGCATCGGGAACGTGTCGGATGCTCGCCGACCCGTACTACGAGAAACAGGACTGGGATTGGCCGTGCAGCACGAAGCCGGTGCCCATCGACTCGCGAGTCACACTCGCGTCGCTAACGGGGAGCGGGATTTCGTTCTGTGGATTGACCGCGGACGGCGCCCTGCTGTGTTGGGGCAGCAGCCAGTTCGTTCCACCGGCCGTTATCCCGGGGGCGCGCGTCACGAGAGCGTGGTCGTTAGGCAGCTTCGTGTGCGGTCTTGACGTGGGCGGCGGGGTGTCTTGCTGGACCGGTTACGACGGCGCCCCCGGCAATCCTTGGTGGCCCAACCCGCTCGTCTTCGTGGACCTCAGCTACGGCGGAGGTTCGTCGTGCGGCCTCAGCCGCGACGAACCGGCTGTCGCCTACTGTCGGGGCGCCAACACCTATGGCCAGCTCGGTGATGGCACGACCGTCTCTCGGTCCAATCCGGTCGCGGTAGAACTGCCGCGGGTCGCGCGCTAGTTCGAGGTCCTGATGCGGACGCATTGCATCCACGCCCAGGCCGCTTAGCTTCGCCCGCGCCTACCTACCTGGAGCCGGCCGTGCCGCGCCCCCTCGTCGTCCTCGTGGCCCTCGCCCTCGTCGCCAGCACCGCGGCGGCGCAGCGCTTCTCCGTCACGTTCCCCGCCGAACGCTCGGCCACCCCGCTCGATGGACGCCTCCTCGTGATGATCTCCGCCGACACCGCCGGCGAGCCGCGCCTCCAGGTGAGCGATGCCGTCACGACCGCCCAGGTGTTCGGCATCGACTTCGACAGCTGGCGAGCGGGTACTGCACAAGTCGTGGACGCAAAGGCGTTCGGCTACCCGATGCGGTCGCTCACCGATTTGAAGCCGGGACGCTATCGCGTCCAGGCGATGATCAATCGCTACCAGACCTTCCACCGGAGCGACGGCCACACCGTCAAGCTGCCACCTGACAAGTGGGAAGGGCAGTCCTATGCGCGAAAGCCGGGCAACCTGTACTCGCGTCCGGTCAGTGTCACGATTTCGAAATCCAGCACGACGACGCTGGTACTCGACCAGGAGATCCCGCCGGTCGCCGACTTCGCGAAGCAGGAGAGCAAGTACGTGAAATACGTGCGCATCAAGTCCGACCTGCTCTCGAAGTTCTGGGGCACCGACATGTACCTCGGTGCCTGGGTGCTGTTGCCCGAAGGATTCGATTCGCACCCCGAGGCGCGGTATCCGCTGGTGATCAATCACGGGCACTTTCCGTCGGGCGTCGACAACTGGCGCGAGACGCCTCCCAATCCCGATCTCAAGCCCGACTACTCCGAGCGGTTCTCGCTCGCGGGCTACAACCGGATCCAGGAGGAGTACAGCTATCAGTTCTATAGAGACTGGACTGCGCCGGCGTTCCCGCGCGTGCTGCTGCTCCAGATCCAGCACGCGACGCCATACTACGACGACTCGTACGCGGTGAACTCGGCGAACAACGGTCCGTACGGCGACGCGATCATGAAGGAGCTCATCCCCGAGATCGAGCGCCGCTTCCGTGGCATCGGCGCCGGCTGGGCGCGCTTCACCTTCGGCGGCTCGACTGGCGGATGGGAAGCGATGGCCGTGCAGATGTTCTACCCTAACGATTTCAACGGCGCGTGGGTCGCCTGCCCGGACCCGATCGACTTCCGGGCCTACACGGTCGTGAACATCTACGAGGACAAGAACGCGTACTACACAGAGGGGCCGTTCAAGCGGACGCCTCGGCCCGGGCTCCGCAACTACCTCGGTCACGTGGCCACGACGCTCGAGCAGACGAACCATCGCGAGCTGGCGTTAGGCACGAACAGCCGCTCGGGCGACCAGTGGGATGTGTGGGAGTCGGTGTTCTCGCCGGCCGGCCCGAACGGCTACCCGAAGCCGATCTGGAACAAGCTCACGGGCGAGATCGACCGGGACGTCGCAGCGTATTGGCGCGACCACTACGACCTCTCCTACATCCTGCAGCGCGACTGGAAGCGCCTCGCGCCGCTGCTCGACGGCAAGCTGCGGATCTACGTCGGCGACATGGACAACTACTATCTGAACAACGCGGTCTACAAGGTGGAGGAATTCCTGAAGAAGGCGGATCCGCCGGCGCACGCCGTAGTGGACTACGGCGACCGCGCCGAGCATTGCTGGAACGGCGACCACACGCGGGCGAATGCGTACTCGCGGCTGCGCTATCCGCAGATGGTGCTGCCGTGGGCGGTCGAGCGGATGCTTCAGACGGCGCCGCCGGGCGCGGATCTGAAGACTTGGCGTTACTGACGAGCCACGTGCCCGGGGACATCTCAGCCGGACTCTTGACCTTCCAGCGCCCTACACTAGTTTGCTCTAGGCCTTGGTCAAACAAGCCTGCGAGTCACTCTCGTTCGCCGAGCTGCGATGAAGGACGCACCCGCGCGCGACCTCTTTCCGGGCGCCCTGGAGCTGATGGTGCTCCGGCTCCTCAAGCGTGAGCCGCTACACGGCTACGCGCTCGTCCAGCGCATCCGCCAGGCATCGAACGACCTCCTCCAGGTTGAGGAAGGGTCGCTCTACCCGGCGCTCCAGCGCCTCCTCAAAGCGGGATTCGTCGAGGCGGAATGGCGGACGTCGTCGACCAATCGCCGCGTACGCACGTATCGTCTCACGAACGAGGGCGCCAGGCACCTCACGCGCGAAGTCTCCAGCTTCGAGCGTATGCT
>Ga0207674_10006953_pt1 | contig 13247 bp, 10 predicted proteins | sample KBSCornC72_FD_184303 | JGI IMG/M metagenome (GOLD analysis project Ga0207674, IMG submission 184303) | Corn rhizosphere microbial communities from Kellogg Biological Station, Michigan, USA - KBS Corn C7-2 (SPAdes) (version 2) | ecosystem: Host-associated > Plants > Roots > Rhizosphere > Soil ... | reverse complement strand
AATGTAGAAGTACGAACGCGGTCAATTTCAAACCGGCTACCTTGGCTCAATCGAAATTGCTGTGTCTTTATTCTCGGTCATGTGCATTGCTCTTCGACCGTTTCACGGGCTTTGCGATCGTGGCGGGATGCGACCCCAGGTTCCGCTTCGCTCCACCTGGGCTACCATTAAGCTGCTGCTCCGCAGCTATGGAGTAAACAGCTACGCCCAAGAAAGAAGTTAGCTACAAAATAAAGTCTTGCCAGAAGAAAGTTTTTCCGTATAATTGTCCGCATGAAACTCTCAAAGCTCTCTCTGATCATTGCGTTTTTGGTTCTCACTTACTCGATGAATGCCCAACAGGTCGAATGGCATACTGACTATAAAGAAGCAAGCAAAGTTGCGCGCGAGAACGGCAAACCGATGCTGCTGGATTTTTCGGCAAAGTGGTGCAAGCCGTGCCAGGCGATGGAGAAAACGTTTTGGACGCGGCCTGACGTGATCGAGCTGTCGGGGCAATTTGTCTGCGTCAAGGTCGATTTTGACAACGAAAAAGGCCTCGCCGGAAAATACGGCGTCGCGGCGATACCGAACGTTTTGACGACCGATCCGTGGGGCAACGGGTTGAATTACAGCCGCGGGTTCGGCAGTAATTCGGATGATATTTTGAAGCGGCTCAAATTTGTACCGAAGGATTTCAGTCCGATCAAGGATGCCAACTTGCAGCTCGAAACCGACAAGAACGATCACGCGGCGCTGGAAAGGATCGTCGATTTTTATAATCAAAACAAGTTGTATTTTCAAAGCAACCAGTACGGAAAGCGGTTGTACAAGATCGAAACCGACACACCGAAACGTGAAAATCTGCTGCTGAACATTGGTTTTAATTACGTCCGTGTCGGGCTGTCGGACGAAGCGGAGGATGCGTTCAAGGATTTTCAGAAGGAGTTTCCGCAGAGCTCGCAAAACGAGATAGCCCTCTACGGTTTGATCTACGCGAACCTGCAGGAAAAGAAAAGCGGAACGGCCGAAAAGCTCTTCGCCAAATTTAAGACGGACTACCCGACCTCAACCTACCTCGCCCAGCTCGAAGAATGGCTCGCCGACGCGAAACAGAAAAAGAAATAGCCGTTTAGCGAAGCCTCAAGGTTGTGGGAGAGACGTGGCTGCCGGCCGATCAGTTTTCGGGCGGGCCGGTGACGTTTACGACCGCTGTCGTCGATGTGCCTGTGCCGACGCCCGGCGACGTGAAAGTTACGTTGATAGTGTTGCGTGGACCCTTTACGGCCTCGTCAGCGTTTTGAAGCAAGGCTTGTATGTTGCCGTCCTTTGAGGCGACGTTCATTACGTAAATGCCTTCGGATGGCTCGGTGATGCCGGGTTCCTCGGCGTCTTCGACGTGTTTGGTGAGCCCAAGCGCATAAATGTAGATCGAGCCTTTGCATTCACCGAGATACGGATTTTCCGATTCGGCTTCGCACCAGATCCAGAATCCGAAAGGCGATCCAGCAAGGGACGACGTTTCGTCAAACGTACCCGTTCCGCTGAATACCACCTGTTCCGAAGACTCTGCGGCCTTCACGCGCGCACCATCCGAAGCCGTGAAAAGAGACGCAGCCCCGACAATAATTACACCCAAAACCGAAACGATGGGCCTAAGCCCAAAATTGAATATTCTGTGCATAGATACTCCCTCTGTATGTAGAAACCGACTGACAGGCGCCGAAATAGACAGTTCGGCCACAACTCAGCCAAATACTGTCAAAGATCGGGCAATGACGTAATGGGAATAAATTTTGGGATAATTTGAAGATACTCCGCCAGGCAGGCGAAATCAAGAAGTTTTTATTGAAGGATAAAAGATATTTATGATACAAAAACCTTCTGCTGTTTAATTATAAAATTAGTAATTAATAATTGAATAATTAAACAGCAGATTTGAGCGAGAGCTTATCTCAAGAGTCCCTTGCCGTAAAGCGGTTCGCCCGGCATCGCTCCGGTCATTTTGGTGCCGTCGAAAACGACTTTGCCGTTCACGATCACGTCCTGAAAGCCTTGTGCATACTGGTGCGGCTGGTCGAAAGTCGCTTTGTCGCCGACGGTGTTTTCGTCAAAAATAACCAGGTCGGCGGCGAAACCTTCGCGGATCTGACCCCGGTCGCGGAGGCGAAACGTCTGTGCAGGCAGCGAAGTCATTTTGCGGATCGCGTCTTCGAGTGAGATCACTTTTAATTCGCGTACGTAATGGCCGAGCACGCGGGCGTTGTTGCCGTAACCGCGCGGGTGCGGCATACCGACATTGAACGCGCGGACGCTGCTGTCCGAGGCGATCATCGTGAACGGCTGGCGCATGATGTTCTGGACGTCTTTTTCATCCATTACGCGATAGACCATGCCTGCTCCGCCTTTTTGATACATATCGAATATCTGTTCGATCTGCTCGTCGATCTTCTTTTTTCCGCGAACCATCTGGGTGATCTCGGCGATGTTCTTGCCGTTGAATTCCGGGTTCGCGCGATAGCTCGCCACGTAGGCAAAGCTGTAATCCTTGAACTTCTTTTTCTTGAGGTCAGCCTTCATCTGATCGACGATCTTGGCGCGGGTTGCGGGGTCGGCAAGGCGTTTGATGCCTTCTTTTCGGCCGCCCGCGACCGCCCAGCTCGGCATCCGAACATCGAGCGATGTTGAGGACGCCGTGTATGCGTATTGATCGACGGTGACCGTCAGGCCGCGTTTTCGGGCGTCTTCGACTAAACCGATGGTCGTCGGCGATTGTCCCCACAACGCTTTTGAAGATATTTTGAAATGCGAGATCTCCACCGGCATATTTGCCTGCTCGCCGATGTTTATCGCCTCTTTTATCGCATCGACAACGCCGTTGCCCTCGTCGCGGATGTGGCTTGCGTAAACGCCGCCGTACCTGGACGCGACTTTTGCAAGCTCGACAACCTCGTCGGTTTTTGCGTAAGTGCCCGGAACGTAGATCAGCCCGGTCGAAAGTCCCACGGCGCCGTCCTTCATGCCCTGTTCGACGAGCGCGTCCATCTTTGCTTGCTCTTCGGGCGTGGGAGCTCGGTTATCCAAACCAACGACGGCCGCACGGACCGAGCCGTGCGCGATCAGTGTTCCAAGATTGACGGCGATCGGCGTCTGCTTCATCCGTCCGAGAAATTTGGCGATGTCGACCTCCGATCCGCCGCAGTTTCCGGTTATCAGCGACGTGACGCCCATGCGGATAAAATTTTCGGCAGCGGGGTTGTCGTAAATGTCTTCGACGTGCGTGTGAACGTCGATAAAGCCGGGCGCCACTATGTTGTTTTTCGCGTCAATGACCTGTTTGGCGTTGCCCGCGTCAAACCAACCGACCTTTGCGATGCGGCCGTCCTTGACGGCGATCGAGCCCTTGAACCACGGGTTGCCGGTACCGTCTACGATGCGGGCGTTGGTGATGACAAGATCATATTGTTCGGGCGTTTGAGAAAACGATCCGCCGACTGTTGAAAGCATAAGCGACACAAGGAGCAAAAGGGATGAAATTCGCATGGGAACAAAATCGCGCGAACCGGCGGAGTTGTCAAGATTTATGAATGTTTTGGATGTGATAAGAACGGGTTATAGTACTTTTCCGATAAACTTTAGACTGTCCGGGAACGGGTTGAACCCAAAATCTATATCGCGAACGCTTGAGGTCAACAAATTCAAATTTGTTGGCAATTATTTGATCTTTATACTTACCGTGACTTCGATCTCGGTTTCGGCGTCGTTCTGGATCTCAACGGTGTAATCGCCGTTTCGCGGCAGGCGCGCCGTAACGTTGTTTGTACCCGCCTTGGCCGGCATATCGCCGAGCAAACGGATGGCCGCTTTGTCAGTATCGACGGAAACCGTAAGCGTTTGGCCGGCCCGGGCGCCGACTGCGTAGCGTTTGCCTTCTTCGAACGGAATGCGGACCTTGAATGTCGTGCCCGAGGTGCCCCGGTCAAACTTGACGCGTTCTACAGGGTACAGGCTCCGCCGCACGGGTTCACCCTGCTGCTCGAGTTTGGTTCCGACCAGCATATAGTTTGTCGTCTCGGCATACTCAGGGCAACAGGCACCGCCTTCTTCGCCCATGTAATTCGCATCGATAGTGAGAATATTGCCCGTGATCCATGCACGACGCAATCCGCCGTCAGCACGATCGCCGCCGGGGATGTTTGCGATCAACACGGGCTTTCCGGCTTTCATCATAAAGACAAAGCCTTCTGTAAAGTTACCGGTGCCGCCCGTGTTGCATGACGTCAAAACGACAGCCTCGTCTTTGCTGTCCCCGTTCAGGTCGCCATACGCGACATCAAACACATTAAAATAGAAATGATCGACGTAACTGTCCATCGGCGTTTCTTTGGAATACTCGCCGTTTTTAACGCGGATGGTTTGGGTGTCATCGCCGGCGCAGTGAGGATGATATGTGAAATTTTTGAAATCGACACGGTGGATGTCGGATTGAGCAGATGCAGCTAACGTTAAAAGAAATGATAACCCAACGGACAAAATGACTTTCTTCATACACTCAAAAAAGCGCAGCGGCGCTTAAAAACTTGACGGGAAGTTATCAAGATCTTTGCTAAAGAAACAGAATATAGACAAACACGAAAATTCTCACTCCGCGAAGATCCGTGTTCTATTCCGACAAAAGAAAATTAGCCGCTAGCTATCAGCTTAATTTTCTAAAGCCTTGGCTTCGTCAGTGGCGGAATACGAATTGTGCAGCTCGACCGGTTTTGTTTTCTTGCGAAGACGCATATTCAAAAACTCGACAAACACTGAAAATGCCATCGCGAAATAAATGTAACCTTTGGAGATATGCTGGTGCATGCCTTCGGCAATAAGAGTGACGCCGATCAGCAACAGAAACGCCAACGCAAGCATCTTGATCGTCGGGTGACGCTGCACGAACGCTCCGATCTTGCCGGCAAAAAGCATCATAGCGATGATCGAAATAACGACCGCCGCGATCATTATCCATAGATTGTTCACCATGCCGACGGCCGTAATTACGGAGTCGAGCGAAAACACGATGTCCAGCAGCATTATCTGGACAATCACAGCCGTAAAACCCGAGTAAACTTTGCGCGAGGCTTCGCCTTCTTCGCCCTCGAGGCTGCCGTGAATTTCGTGCGTGCTCTTGGCAATGAGGAACAATCCGCCGATAAGCAAAACCAGATCCCGTCCGGAAACTTCCTGGCCGAAAACCGCGAACAGCGGTTCCGTCAGGCCGATAACCCAGCTCAGCGAAAACAACAAAATTACCCGCATCACGAGCGCCAGCGACAAGCCGATAAAACGTGCGCGCGGCTGCTGTTCGGCCGGCAGTTTGCCCGACAGGATCGATATAAAAATGACGTTATCTATGCCGAGAACAAGCTCGAGTACGGTAAGAGTTATGAATGCGATCCACAGCTGAGGGTCGGTTAGCCATTCCATTATTTAAGCTTCTCCATTTTAAAAAAATACCCGGTGAATTTCGGGTACTTATAATGAGCTTCTCCTCGCGGGAGATGTATATTTTCAAAACACTGGTTCGGAATTTTTCCAATAACCCATAAACGGCAAACAGGGCTTCGACGCCGAACTATCGGCTATTTTTCTCGCCTGGCCTCTCCAGTTCTTGCCGTAGCTAACGGCTGCAACCAGGCATGTCGTCGAAGGAGTGATCTTCGACACGGCCAACCCCGACTGCGCGATCGCTCCTCCGGATTCGTTTCGCTCGTCGATGCGAATTATCAGCGCGATGGGCTTTCCGTTACGGACGCGCCATTCGGCGGTTTTCGCGAGCGAGTTGTATGCATCCGGGCCAAATCCCGCGTCGGACGTCTTTCCCGAAGGGGCGACAATTGCGATCAATTGGCGATCTTTGTCTTCGTCCAGGGCAAGCCGGTAGCCGCCAATGCCGGCGCACATTTTGTTATAACGATAAACCCCAAGACTGTCGGACACAGGTTTCGTGTTCTTGCAGTGATCATGGTCCAGACGCGTGTACACGCTTCTGATCTGCGCCGCCCCGACACTGCTCGCCAATAACAGCAAGGTGATAGTTATGACTGGTCTCAGCATGTGGTTCTCCGTGTGGGATAGATCGGTTATCTTTGTCGTTGATATGCCAGCTTTCCGCCGACAAATGCCGCAACAGCGCAGCCGGTAAAGTTCCATCCGTCAAACGGCGAATTGCGGGATTTTGAACGGGAGTCGGTGTTACTGTAAGTCCAAACCAGATTCGGGTCAAGGACGGTCACGTCTGCTACGGAACCGGGTTTTAGAGTGCCGCGGCCATCAAGGCGAAAGATCTTTGCAGGGTTTGTCGAGCAGAGTTGGACAAGCCGAACGAGATCGATGACGCCTTTGTGGACAAGCTCGTTAAACGCCAGGCCGACCGCCGTTTCGAGACCGGTTATGCCGAAAGGTGCGCGGTCGTATTCGAGCGCTTTTTCGTCCGCGTGATGCGGTGCGTGGTCGGTTGCGATCGCGTCGATCGTGCCGTCTTTTATTGCTTCGAGGATCGCTTCCAGGTGTTCTTCCGAACGCAGCGGCGGCGACATTTTTGTGTTCGTATCGTATGCAGAAGCCTGCGCGTAAGCAATGGCGTAACTTTCAGCATCCGCAGTATGTCCTTCGTCACGGCCGGGCTTTTGCATTTCAAGGCCTGCAACCGCTCTATCTGTCAACGTGAAATGATGCGGCGCGACCTCGCACGTAACATTTATGCCTTCGTTTTTTGCGCGGCGGACGGCTTCGATCGAGCCTTTTGTCGAGATGTGGGCGATATGTATCTGCGCGCCGGTCTCTTTTGCAAGAATGATGTCGCGAACCGTGTCGATCTCTTCGGCAAGCGAGGGCATTCCTCTAAGACCGAGCAGAAGGGAAACTTTTCCCTCGTGCATAACGCCGCCGTGTGAGAGCGATTTGTCCTCGCAATGATCGACGACCGGCAGATCAAAATCGCGTGCGTACTGCATTGCGCGGCGCATGATCCCGGCGTTCGGTACCGGACGGCCATCGTCCGAAACCGCAACGGCGCCGGCGGCCTTCATTTCGCCCATTTCGGCAAGCTCGGTGCCGTCGGATGATTTTGTGATCGCTCCGATAGGGAAGACGTTCGCCAGATTCGCGCGTTCCGCCTGCTCGATCATGTACCGCGTGATCGCGGCATTGTCGTTGATCGGCTGCGTGTTCGGCATCGGGCAAACGCTCGTCCAGCCGCCGGCTAAGGCAGCTGCGCAGCCGGTCGCAATAGTTTCTTTGTGCTCCTGTCCGGGTTCGCGCAGATGGACGTGCATATCGATGAAACCCGGCGCGACGATCAGCCCGGATGCATCGAAGATCTCAGCGTCGTCGGGCGCTTTTTCGCCCGGTCCGAGCCACGCTGCAACCCTGCCGTTTTCGATGAGCAATCCCTTGCCGCTATTTTGATCTTCGGCCGGATCTATAAGATGACCGTTGGCGATAAATAATTTCATTCAAGTGGTGATACAGATCGTGCGACAAATACGCGTAATAAAATGGAAAAGAAAAATTTTGTGTGCGCGACAACCAAAACGCGATTGAGGTTATCCAAATGATTTACTTAACCATAATGCGTCACTATTGCAAAGCCGATCGTAAAAAAATCAATTTATTGAATTTTTTATCCAAATTTTCAAATCACATCCCAAGCTCGGTAACGATCTCGCACATTTCACCGGACCGATTTAACCCTTATGGCAAAAGGATTTACGACTGTTAGCCGCGCTTTGGCTTTTTGTTTGCAAGTTAATTAAGCGAAAAGCAACAGCGCTTTTTTAGGTTCCACATTGAGTTGTACGTGGAATATTTTTTTTGGGTAAAGGGTATATACATATGTAAAAGTTTGCTATGTGGACTTAAGGCCATCAGAAGTCGGCGTTCTATCTCGAAATAATCCGCCGCCAACGATGGCCCTAAGTAATTTATGAGACCCCGTAAGGCTCATAGCTCATGCAGCTATTCAGCGCACAAGTGTCTTTATCATAGCACTTTTCAATCCCTTTCAAAATTAATCAAGGAGTTGAAAATGAAAAAGGTAGTAGTTTATATTTTTGCAATTTTATGTTTCTCCGTGATAACGGCATTGGCGCAGGACCCGTTCGGGTCGATCGCCGGCACGGTCACGGACGCGCAGGGGGCGGTGGTTCAAAACGCGACCGTCACTGTGAGAAATTTAGCTACGAATGCTTCGAGAACGGGAATGACCAATAATGACGGGCAGTACAGGGTGCTGCAGCTTCAGCCGGGCGTTTACGAGGTCAAGGCGTCAGCTACGAATTTCAAGCAATCGGTGCTTGGAAACATTCAGGTCCAGGTTGGTCAGATCGCTTCGGCGGACCTGTCGCTGCAAGTGGGTGACGTAGGTGAGGTCGTGACGGTAAATCCGACGACCGAAGCGCAGATCGAGCGCAGCGACAACACGGTTTCGGGGGTTATCAATACCCAGCAGATCGAAAGCCTTCCGCTCAACGGAAGAAATTTTTTGGACCTTGCGCAGTTGCAGCCCGGAACCGAGAAGGTTGACGGAGCTTCGTTCGATCCGACGAAGGCAAATTTCACCGGCGTTTCGATCGGCGGTCAGGCCGGACGCTCGACGCAGATCACGGTCGACGGCGGGTCGGTCGTGGACAACGTTGTAGGGACGACCGTTCAGAATTTCTCGCAGGAGATCGTGCAGGAATTTCAGATCGGCCTTTCGAATTACAGCCTTTCCACGGGCGCGTCGGGCAGCGGTTCTGTAAACATAGTTTCACGTTCCGGATCGAACCATTTCCGAGGAAACGCGTTCATCTTTTACCGTGACGATTCGTTTGCAGCATTTCCGGCATTAAGCCGTCTGGACGGAGCACACCAGATACCGGCTGCCGTTCAGACGGACAAGATACCGTTTGACCGCGAGCAGTTCGGCGGCACGTTCAGCGGACCGATCGTCAAAGACAAATTGTTCTTTTTTGGCAGCTATGAACAGAACAACCAGAATGGCTCCGCGCTCTTTAATCCGCTGGCGGCACCGAGCTTCGCAGGGTTTGGTAAAAATCCGTTCGACGAGAAACTTTTCACCGGCAAGATCGACTGGACGATCGACAGCAAGACGTCTGCATTTTTCCGATATTCGTTCAACGACAACTCGTCGACCGGGCCGTTTCCTTCCGGATCGGGAATTGTTCCCCGTGACAGCGCAAGCGGAATTTTCACATCAAACGACCAGTTGGTTACTAATCGCTCTCACAGCTTTGTCGCCGGCCTGAACCGGACGTTTGGCACGAACATCAGCAATAATTTCGTTTTTAATTACAACGACTTTAGAAACGGCATCGACCCTGTTACGCAGGGCAGACCGGAGATCCGGCTCTTGCCGGAACAGGATTGGGTGTCGGGAACAAGCGCGAACGCGCCGCAGGTAACACAGCAAAAACGGCTTCAGCTGCGCGACGACCTGACGTTTGTCAAAGGCAATCATGTGCTGAATTTTGGAGGGAATTACGAGCGAACGGACATCGGCGGAGAGTTTGTATTCGCGAATCCGATCCTTATTCGCTTGTTCTCGACCGATGCACAAGGAAATCGCTTGCCGTTCAACACGGAAGCCGATTTTCTGAATGCACCGGTTCGGGATTTCTTTTTGGGTGTCGGCGACCCGACGCTGCCTTTTAACAACAATGGTAAGGACACGATCAACAACCGCATACAGGTTTATGCGGGCGATTCGTGGCGAATTCATCCGAGATTGAACATCAATTTCGGGATTGCGTATCGCTACGACACAAACCTGTGGAACCACGATCTGGCGCGGCCTGCGGTGATCGCTCCGCTTTTCACCGGTGGTACTGCTCCGGCGAAACGCGATACGAACAATTGGGCTCCGCGAGTAGGGTTTGCGTGGGATCCGGCGGGTGACAGCAAAACGATCATTCGCGGTGGTTTTGGTGTCTATTACGACAACACCATCGACAACCTAAGGTTGTTCGAACGTGCGGATCTTGGTCCGGTCGGTGCCGAACAGTTTTTGGGACGGGATGGGATCACCAGCCCGATCCTTGCTCCGTTTGGTGGCGACGCGCTGTTTAACCGCGGCGATATCACGCTCGCGCAAGCGTTGGCGATCGCCGCTCCGCTGCGTGCCGACCTTGAATCGCGTCTTACCGATTGCGATCTGCCCACAGCGATAGAGTGTACGGGTTCGGTTTCCGGGCCGATCTTCACATCCGATTTTCAGGTACCGTATTCGCTGCAATACTCAATTGGCGTTCAGCGCGAACTGCCGTGGAATCTCATTTTGCAGGTTGATTACAACTACAGAAAGGGACTTCACGAGATCGTACTTTTCGACGCCAATCATGCATCGGACGTAACGGGCCCGCGACTGGAAAACTTTTCCGGACCGGTGCCGGTCGCAGATTCATCCGGGTTTTCGACCTACTCGGGAATTTTGGCGCGTCTTGACCGCCGGTTCAGCAACGGTCTTCAGTTTACGGCGAGTTATGCTCTGTCGAGCTTTAAGGCGTTCAACAATGACGCGCTGGGGTTGGGAGTAAACGCCACAGACTTGAACAACCTGCGTGCCGATTTCGGTCCGGCGGGTCTCGACCGTCGTCACCGTTTGGTCGTCAGTGCGATCTACGAATTGCCGTTTTATAAGAACGACAAATCGTTTTTGAAGAAAAACGTTCTGGGCAACTGGAACCTTTCGCTGATCTCGACAGCGTTCAGCAGCACGCCGCAAAGCGTATTTTTGCCGAACAACCTCGATCTGAGCGGAACGGGAACATTTGCGTCGTATCTGCCGGGAACCGGTCCGGGTTCGATCGGAAGGTCGGTACATTCGGTTGGCGATCTGAACGCTTTGATCCGTCAATTTAATCAGAACATCAATTCGCTGCCGGGGACGGCGCCTTGTGCCGGCGACCCGACGACGCGATGCGACCTTCAGGGATCTGAAGTTTTCCGTCTTGCGGAGCTTCCGTCGGATACGCAGCTTGGAGGCGATCCGGTCGTGTCACAGGACCTGCGTGTTACGAAGACTATCGCGTTCGGCGAACGGTATAAACTAAACCTGATCGGTGAGGTATTTAACGTGTTCAACATCGCGAATCTGGTCAACGTAGGCGATTTTGTACTGCCGGCGGAGGGAACTCCGGCCGACCAGATTACGACTCTGCGTCCGACGCAGCGTGCAACCAGCGTTTTTGGTACCGGCGGTCCAAGAGCGTTTCAATTCGGTGCAAGATTTACTTTCTAAGTTGATCTGAAATCGAAACAGAATAAGACGGGCTTTCGGGCCCGTTTTATTCAGCGAATGTGCCCTGACGTCGCTCACGATTTCGAAAGCTTTAGCCACTTGCCATATTTCCTCCTGTAGCCAGGTACAGCACCGCCATTCGCACGGCGACACCGTATTTTACCTGGTCGAGGATGAGCGAACGCGAGCTGTCGGCGACTTCGGACGAGATTTCGATGCCGCGGTTCATTGGGCCAGGGTGCAGGACGATGGCGTCTTTTTTTGCGAGGTTGAGACGTTCGTTTGTGAGGCCGTAGTGGATCGCATATTCGCGAAGAGTCGGGAAATAGGCCGAATCCTGCCGCTCGCGCTGGATGCGGAGGATCATCACGACATCGGCGCCCTCGATAGCTTCTTCGATATTTGGCGAGACGACCAGATGTTTTTCGACAAGATGCTGAAAGTCTTCGGGAACCAGCGTGCCCGGACCGGCGACGCGGACGCTGGCACCGAGTTTTGTAAGCAGATGAATATTTGAGCGAGCAACACGGCTGTGCAGGATGTCGCCGACAATCGCGACTTTTAACCCGCTTATTTTTTTCTTGTGCTCGCGAATGGTCATCGCGTCAAGCAACGCCTGTGTCGGGTGCTCGTTTGCTCCGTCGCCAGCATTTACGATCGCAGCTTTGCTGACCTTCGCAAGCTGATGCGGAACGCCCGCACTCGAATGCCGGACGACGATGCAGTCCGGCGCCATCGCGTCGAGGTTCAACGCCGTATCTAAAAGCGTTTCACCCTTCGTTACGCTGGACGCTGAAACGCTGATGTTTACCGCATCAGCCGAAAGACGTTTGGCGGCGAGTTCGAACGAAGTTCGCGTGCGGGTCGAAGATTCGAAAAAAAGATTGATAACCGTCTTGCCGCGAAGGGTCGGGACCTTTTTGATCTCGCGTGCGTTGATCTCGCGAAAATTCTCAGCTGTATCGAGAATGCCTTTGATCTCCGCAGCGGACAGATTGCGGATGCCTAATAGATCTCTTCGGCGAAAAGGTTTTTCCATGAAATGGAGCGCGGACAATCTTGTCCGCATGAGGGCCGGGCCCGAACGATATTTTTCGCCACCTGGTGGCGATGCGGACAAGATTGTCCGCGCTCCTTAGCTCTTAAGGCCGTTCAAATATCCCTACGGCCTCAACGTCGTCGTATTCTTTGAGCATCACCTTTATTATCTCAGTCGATTTTGTCGGCACCAGCTTACCTATGAAATCGGCCTGTATCGGCAGTTCGCGGTGTTCGCGGCCGCGGTCGATCAGGACGGCGAGCTGAACTTTTCGTGGACGTCCAAAATCCATCAGTTGATCGAGCGCCGCGCGGATCGTTCGTCCTGTGTACAGCACGTCGTCAACAAGAACGATTATCTTGTTTTCAATATCGGCGTCGAGCTCGGTCCGGTTTACGATCGGGTTGGCTCCAACGGTCGAAAGGTCGTCGCGATAGAGCGTGATGTCGAGAATACCGTACAGCGGACGCTCGCCTTCGAGCGTTTCGATCTTATCGGCGATTCGTTCCGCAAGCGGAACACCGCGGCGGCGGATGCCGACCAGATAAAGGTCTTTTGCACCGTGGTTTTCCTCGACGATTTCGGACGCCAAACGCGACAGGGCACGCTTCATGCGTGCCGCGTCCATTATCCGCGATTTTTCAATCAAGTTAATTTGATCAGCCATTTTCTGACAAATCGTAGCAAAGCTTAGATTAAAGTTCAAAGAACCGTTTTGGAAAGTGGGATTCGAATTTGTGTTGCTTATTCCGGGTAATGATCCGGTTTGGAATTTACTAATTTTTCTTTCCGATCTTTATTCGTGTTATTTTGTGTTGTTTCGCGGTTCCTTTGCGTTCTTGCCAGCTTTGCGGGAGATCACTTCCCGCAAAGAAGCAAAGCACGCAAACAAAGCAAAAACCCGGATCAAGATCGGAGAGCAACACAAATTTCCGACATCATCTTTTG
>Ga0207674_10006951_pt1 | contig 13248 bp, 12 predicted proteins | sample KBSCornC72_FD_184303 | JGI IMG/M metagenome (GOLD analysis project Ga0207674, IMG submission 184303) | Corn rhizosphere microbial communities from Kellogg Biological Station, Michigan, USA - KBS Corn C7-2 (SPAdes) (version 2) | ecosystem: Host-associated > Plants > Roots > Rhizosphere > Soil ... | reverse complement strand
CCCGTCGCTCGAGCGCCCCTCAGACGAGCGGGCCGCGGTGCCCTCCCGCTGCTTGCGCAGCGCGCCGGAGAGCAGCCCGCCGTGCAGCGGCGACCAGGGGATGATCCCGATGCCGTACTGGATGGCCGCCGGTATCACCTCGAGCTCGACGTACCGGGTCAGCAGGTTGTAGATGCACTGCTCCGAGACGAGCCCGAGGAAGTGCCGGTTCGCGGCCGCCGCCTGAGCCTGCGCCAGGTGCCAGCCGGCGAAGTTGGAGGATCCGACGTACCGGACCTTGCCCTGGGCGACCAGCGTCTCCATGGCCTGCCAGATCTCGTCCCACGGCGTCGACCGGTCGATGTGGTGCATCTGGTACAGGTCGATCCAGTCGGTCTGCATGCGGCGCAGCGACTCGTCGGCCGCCCGGATGATGTGCCGGGCGGACAGGCCCTGGTCGTTGGGCCACTCCGACATCCTGCCGTACACCTTCGTGGCCAGCACGACCTTGTCCCGCCGCCCGCCGCCCTGAGCCAGCCACCGGCCGACGATCTGCTCGGTGACGCCCTCACCGAGCTTCCAGCCGTAGACGTTCGCGGTGTCGAAGAAGTTGATGCCATGCTCCAGCGCGCGATCCATGATCGCGAAGCTGTCCGGTTCGGAGGTCTTCGGTCCGAAATTCATCGTCCCCAAGCAGAGGCGGCTGACCTTCAGACCCGTACGGCCAAGATTGGTGAACTCCATGTCCACCAACCTAGCTGGCGACGCCTGCGGAGCCAGCTACAGCTAGCGCGCCTAGTCGCGCCTAGTCGCGCTGTGTCAGCTGCTCTCCCGCGCGGGGGCCGTGCCGAACAGCACGTCGTCCCAGCTCGGCAGCCGCTTGCGGGGCTGGTCGCCACCCTGCTCGGTGCCGGCGGAGGACCGGCGCGGCCGCAGCACGGCCAGCGACGGTACGGCCGGGACCTCCTTCGGCTGGTCCGGGTCGGCGTCGAAGGCGCCGCCGCGCATGGGCCGCGTGTTGCGGCGCGGCTCGGCCAGGCCCGCCGGCTCATCCGGGGTCAGCGGCCGGTCCAGCGAGGCGAGCAGGGCGTCGCGGCCGGAGCGGATCGGGTCGCCGCCGCGCGCCGCCGGCTCGACCGGGGCGTGCACCGGCTCCGGCGCGCCGTGGCCACCGGCGTCGGTGGCGCGGCCGGGCTGGGTGGGCTCGGCGAGACCGCGCGTGCTCTCGCCCAGCCCGCGCGTGGTCTCGCCCAGGCTCCGGCCGGTCTCGGCCAGGCCGCGGCCGCGGCGGTCGCGGCGGGCCGGCTCGGAACCCGGGCGGATCGGCTCGTGCCCGCCGCGACCCAGGTCTGCCGGGCGGCTACGGTCGGAGCGGCCGAGCTCCGCGGGGCGGCTCGGGTCGGTGCGGCCCAACTCGCCACGACCGCCCTCGCCACGCCTCGGCGCGACCAGCCCACGACCGGCGCGCTCGGACGGCTCCTGGCCGAGGATCGGCGCGGGGCGCTCGGTGCACAGGTACTGCGCCATGTCGTCGTGCGGCGTGACCTGCTGGCGGGTCTTGTCCAGCTCCCACATCGCCTGGGCGGTCGCCTTGCCGCTGGGCCAGGTGGCCACGATCCGCCAGGTGCCGTCGTCACGCCGGTACGCGTCCCAGGAGATCTTCTCGGCGTCCACGCCGTGCTGCGCCAGCCTGCCGTCGACGACCTCGGCCAGCGAGGCTCCCTTGTCGGAGTTGCGCAGCCGCGCGCGGCGGGCGTGCTGTGCCAGCATCGCGCGCTCCTGCAGCACCGGGCCGGCGTAGCGCAGCACGCGGTCGACCGGTACCCCGGCGATGCGGGCCACCTCGTCGGCGGATTCGCCGGCGCGGATGCGGGCCTGGATGTCACGCGGGGACAGCGACGCGTCCGGATCGGCGGCCGGCCCCGGCGACGGAGAAACCGTGGACTGGCCGGGCCGCTCCGGACGCACCGCGGCTTGGACGCGCTCGTCGATCGGCAGGGCGAGTAGGCGGCCCACCTCGTCGGCGAGCACGAAGGCATGGCCGTCCTCGGAGAGGGCGACGAAGCGTACCGGCCGCATCGCTTTCCTCCGTCCGTACTCGCGAGGCGTCGACTTATTCCAGCCACCGTAGTGCAGCGGGCCGGCGAAACCCGGCCCGACACGCCCTACAGGTGCGAGATCACGAAGTCGATGCTCGCCGTCAGCCGCTCCACGTCGGCCGGCTCGACCGCCGGGTACAGCGCGATGCGCAGCTGGTTGCGGCCCAGCTTCCGGTACGGCTCGGTGTCCACGATGCCGTTGGCGCGCAGTACCTTCGCGATCGCCGTGGCGTCCACGCCCTCGGCGAAGTCGATGGTGGCGACCACGTTCGAGCGCAGCGCCGGGTCCTCGACGAACGGGGTCGCGACGTCGGAGCGCTCCGCCCACCCGTACACGATCGAGGCGCTCTCGGCGGTGCGCTTGGTGGCCCAGGCCAGCCCGCCCTGCTCCAGCATCCAGTCGGTCTGCTCGGCGGCCAGGAAGATGGTGACCAGCGCCGGGGTGTTGTACGTCTGCTCCAGGCGGGAGTTGTCGATCGCGGTCACCAGGTCGAGGAACGCCGGGATGTACCGGCCGGTGGCCTTGATCTCGCTGGCCCGCTCGAGGGCGGCCGGGGACATCAGCGCGAGCCACAGCCCGCCGTCGGAGCCGAAGCACTTCTGCGGCGCGAAGTAGTACACGTCGGTCTCGGTCAGGTCGACGTCGAGGCCGCCCGCGCCCGAGGTGGCGTCGGTGAGCATCAGCGCGCCCGGGTCGGCGTCGGCCACCCGGCGCACCGGTACCGCGACGCCCGTCGATGTCTCGTTCTGCGGCGAGCAGTAGGCGTCCACGCCCGTCTCGGCGACGAGCTTGGGAGCCTGCCCGCCCGGCGTCTTGTGTACCGTCGGCTCGCCGAGGAACGGGGCCGCCTGTACCGCCGAGGCGAACTTCGCGCCGAACTCGCCGAAGCTGGCGAACTGGGCCCGGTCGCGGATCAGCCCGAAGGCGGCGGTCTCCCAGAAGGCCGTGGCACCGCCGTTGCCGAGGATCACCTCGTACCCGTCGGGCAGCCCGAAGAACTCGCCGATCCCGCGGCGCAGCCGGGCGACCTGGTCGCGTACCGGCTTCTGCCGGTGCGAGGTGCCCAGGAAGCTCGTGGTCACCCGGGACAGCGCCTCGATGGCGGCCGGCCGCACCTTGCTCGGGCCGGAGCCGAACCGGCCGTCGGCGGGCTTGAGCTCGTCAGGGATCACCAAATCCACGGGTATCGTCCTTCCACCGAAGTCAATCGCAGGCGGTGTCCGGTCACCCGGACACCGCCTGCGATTATCCGCAAACTCAGACGCCGTGCGGGATTTTGTCCCAGCCTTCGACATCCTCCGGCTTGCGCGGCTTGGGGCCGACATAGCGGGCGGACGGCCGCACGAGGCGCTCGAGCTGCTTCTGCTCCAGGACGTGCGCGCTCCAACCGGCCACCCGGGCGCAGGTGAACATGGACGTGAACATGTGCGCCGGTACCTCGGCGAAGTCCAGCACGACGGCGGACCAGAACTCCACGTTGGTCGCCAGTACCCGGTCGGGGCGGCGGTTGTGCAGTTCCTCCAGCGCGGCCTTCTCCAGCGCCTCGGCGATCTCGTACCGCGGGGCACCCAGCTCGCGGGCGGTGCGGCGCAGCGCGCGGGCACGCGGGTCCTCGGCGCGGTACACCCGGTGGCCGAAGCCCATCAGGCGCTCGCCGCGGTCGAGCACGCTCTTGACGTACCCCTCGGCGTCGCCGCTGCGCTCCACGGCCTCGATCATGTGCAGTACCCGGGACGGAGCCCCGCCGTGCAGCGGGCCGGACAGGGCGCCGATGCCGGAGGAGATGCAGGCCGCGACGTCCGCACCGGTGGACGCGACGATGCGGGCGGTGAAGGTGGACGCGTTCAGGCCGTGCTCGGCCGCGGAGATGAAGTAGGCGTCGACCGCCTTGACGTGCCGGGGATCCGGCTCGCCGCGCCAGCGCTTCATGAACCGCTCGACGATCGTGGCCGCCTTGTCGATCTCCTTCTGCGGTACCGCGGGGAGGCCGAGCCCGCGGGCGGACTGGGCGACGAACGACAGCGCGGTCACCGATACCCGGGCCAGGTCCTCGCGGGCCTGCTCGCCGGAGATGTCCAGCAGCTGGCCCAGCCCCCAGTACGGGGCGAGCATGGCGACCGCGGACTGCACGTCCACCCGGATGTCGCCGGAGTGCACCGGCACCGGGAACGGCTCGGCCGGCGGCAGCCCGGGCCCGAACTTGCCGTCCACCAGCAGAGCCCACACGTTGCCGAACGAGATCTTGCCGATCAGATCCTCGATGTCGACGCCGCGGTAGCGGAGCGCCCCACCTTCCTTGTCAGGTTCAGCGATCTCGGTCTCGAAGGCGATCACGCCCTCCAGACCAGGCTTGAAATCGGACATCTTGTTCTCCTGGATCTTGTGTCCTCGCTGACGGGACCAGCGCCGTGCGGTCGAACTTGTTGTGGATAGATTTCATCTTGCCTGGCGGGCAACTCGCTGGGCGAGTTGACCGCGATGTGCTACTCGCGACATCTTCCCCGGTGGCCCGCCTTCGATGCGAGGGATCGGTGCGCGATTGTGTTCCCGACAACAGTTCTTCGCGCAGTAAAGCGTACGGGGGCCAGGATGGGCAGGGGCACCCGGCGACCTTGATCGGAGGAAACGAGGTGACGTACCACACCTTCGAGGACATGCGCCGGGAGTACTCGGCGGGCGAGCTCGACGAGCGCGACCTGGCGGGGGACTGGCCGGCGCAGTTCGGCCGCTGGCTCGCCGACTGCGCCGCCGCGGGGCTGCCCGAGCCGAACGCGATGGTGCTCGCGACCGCTGACGCCGCCGGCCGGCCCAGCGCCCGCACCGTGCTGCTCAAGGGGTACGACGAGACGGGCTTCGTGTTCTTCACCAACTACGGGTCGCGCAAGGGCGGCGAGCTGGCCGCCAACCCGCACGCCAGCCTGGTCTTCCCGTGGTTCGCGATGTTCCGCCAGGTGCTCGTCGTGGGCGCGGTGCACAGGACCAGTCGCGAGGAGACCGAGGCGTACTTCGCCACCCGGCCGCGCGGCGCGCAGCTTGGCGCGTGGGCCAGCCCGCAGTCCCGCCCGCTGGCCGGCGGCCGGCCGGAGCTGGAGGACGCCTGGCACGCCGCCGAGGACCGGTTCGGTGACACGGAGGTACCGGCGCCGCCGCACTGGGGCGGCTTCAAGGTGGTACCGGAGACCGTCGAGTTCTGGCAGGGCCGCACCAGCCGGCTGCACGACCGGCTCCGGTTCCGCCGAACCGACAGCGGTTGGTTCATCGAGAGATTGGCACCTTGACAGATTCAGAAGCCGCGGGCCTGGGTGCGACGACAACCGAGGCCGCGCAGCTTGTCGGAGCGGCGCCAGACCAGCGTTCGACAGTCGTCACTCCGGCCCGGTGGCGGCGGATCGCGATCGATGTGCGGCCGCTGCGCCACTATCCGGCGTACCGGCGCATCTTCATCGGCAACGTCACGTCGTTCTTCGGCTCCCAGCTGACGGCCGTCGCGGTACCGGTGCAGATGTACGGGATGACCCACTCCACGCTCTGGGTCGGGTACCTGGGGCTGGCCGGCCTGGTACCGCTGCTGGTGTTCGCGCTGTGGGGCGGCGCGCTGGCCGACGTGCTGGACCGCCGGCGGCTGCTGCTGGTCAGCTCCAGCCTGATGTGGGCGATGACGCTGGCCCTGCTGCTGCAGGCGCTGCTGGGGGTGGGCAACCCGCTGCTGCTGCTCGGGCTGGTCGCGGTGCAGTCGGCGGCGGTCGCGGTGGCCATGCCGACCGGTTCCGCGATCATTCCCCGGATCGTGGCGCGGGACGAGGTCCCGCAGGCCAACACGCTCAACTACACCGCGAGTACCGCCGCCTCGGTGGCCGGGCCGCTGGTCGCCGCGGTGCTCCTCCAGTACGGCGTGGCCTACGCCTACGCCGTCGACGCGTTAACTTTCACGCTCGCCCTGTGGGCGGCGCTGCGGCTGCCGGCGCTTCCACCGAGGGAGTCCACCGACCTTGGCGCGGGCCGGCTGTCCGACGTCGTGTTCGGGCTGCGCTACCTCGCGACCACGCCGGTACTGCTGCTCTCCTTCGCGGTCGACATCATCGCCATGGTGCTGGCCCAGCCGCGCGCCCTGTTTCCGGCGATCTCCGCGCAGCGCTTCCACGGCGGCGGGATCGGCTGGCTGTACGCCTCGATCGCGCTCGGCTCGGTGGTCGCCGGGCTCACCTCCGGCTGGATCGCGCGGGTACGCCGGCAGGGCGTGGCGCTGATCGTCGCCGTGGTGGCCTGGGGTTTGGCGGTGGCCGCCGCGGGGCTGGCCCAGCGGCTGTGGCTGTGCGTGCTGCTGCTCGCCGTGGGCGGGGCGGCCGACCTGGTGAGCGCGATCTACCGGCAGACGATCCTGCAGACCTACGCGCCCGATCACCTGCGCGGCCGGCTGCAGGGCGTGTTCACCGCGGTGGTCGCGGGCGGACCTCGGCTGGGCGACCTGCGGGCCGGCGGCACCGCCGTGCCTTTCGGGCTGACCGCCGCGTGGGTCGGCGGCGGGGTGGCCTGCGCGGTGCTCGCGGTACTCGTCGCGGTCGCCTTCCCCGCGCTCGCCAGGTACACGACCACGCGCTGAACAAACCGGTACGTTAGGGTCGCCGTCATGGATCACAACGACCCCTCCGGTACGCAGTGGACAATTCGCTCCGGCGGGCACGAGGCCGTACTCGTCGAGGTCGGCGGCGGGCTGCGGGCCTACCGGTACGCGGGCCGCGAGGTTCTCGACGGGTACCGGGCGGAGGAGATCTGCCCCGCGTCGGCCGGCGCGGTACTGGCGCCCTGGCCCAACCGGGTGCGCGACGGCCGGTACGCGACCGACGGGGTGACCCACCAGCTGGCGCTGTCCGAGCCGGAGGCGAACAACGCGATCCACGGCCTGGTCCGCTGGATGCCGTGGCGGGCCGTCGAGGTGACCGGGGACGCGGTGACCGTGGAGTGCGTGCTGCCCGCCCAGCCCGGGTACCCGTGGACGCTCCGGCTCGGTACCACCTGGCGGGTGGAGGCCGACGGCCTGCGCGCCACGCACCGGGCGACCAACCTCTCGGACCGGGCCGCACCCTTCGGCCTCGGCGTGCACCCCTACCTGGCGGTGCCCGGCCGGGTCGACGACGTCGTGCTGACCGTGCCGGCCCGCACCCGGCTGCTGCTCGACGGCCGCAAGCTGCCCATCGGCGCGGCCCGGATGGCCGGCGGCGACCACGACTTCTCCACCCCGCGCGCGATCGGCTCGGCGCAGTTGGACGACGCGTTCGGTGAGGTACCGGACGGCGGCTCCCGGGTGGAGCTGTCCACTGTGGACGGACAGCCGATCGCCTCGGTCTGGGCGGACACGGCGTTCCGTTGGTGGCAGGTGTTCACCGGCGACCCGCTGCCCGCACCGCGTACCCGCCGCTCGGTCGCGGTCGAGCCGATGACCTGCCCGCCCGACGCCTTCCACTCCGGCCGCGACGTGGTCGCCATCGAACCGGGCGGTACCTGGCATGGCAGCTGGGGAATCGCACCGGCACGATAAGCGTCATGGAGCTGGACAGGGTGGTCCGCCGGCGGCGGATGGTGCGCAACTACGACCCGGACCGGCCGGTACCGGCGGAGGTCGTCGACCGGTTGCTGGACTACGCGATCCACGCTCCGTCGGCGGGCTTCTCCCAGGGCTGGGCGTTCCTGGTGCTGGAGGACGAGGCCGACCGGGCCCGGTTCTGGGCGGCCAGTACACCGGAGGATCCGGGGGTGCCGGACTCCTGGCTCACCGGGATGCGGCGGGCGCCGCTGATCATTGTGCCGCACTCCAACAAGGACGCGTACCTCGACCGGTACGCCGCCCCGGACAAGGGTTGGACGGACCGCGACGAGGCGCGCTGGCCGGTGCCGTACTGGCACATCGACGCCGGGTTCGCCAGCCTGCTGATGCTGCTCGGCGCGGTCGACGCCGGACTGGGCGCCTGCTTCTTCGGGATTCCTCCGCAGACCATGGCAACCTACCGGGAGGCGTTCGGCGTCCCAGAGGAGTATCTGGCCATCGGTGCCATCACGGTGGGCTATCCTGCGCCCGACCGACGGTCACCTTCCCTGCGGCGCGGTCGGCGCGGCGTGGACGAGGTGGTACACAGGGGCCGGTGGGAACCGCCTCGCTAAGCTGGCAGCGAATGGTGGACGGGGAGCGCAGGCGAGGGGGAGGCGACCCGGGGTGATCTTCAAAGCCGTGCGGGACGGTCGACCGTACCCGGAACACGGCCTGAGCATGAAGGAGTGGGCGGAGATCCCGCCCCGTCCGGTCCGGCTCGACCAGCTGGTGACCACGAAGCGTGAGCTCGCCCTCGACCGCCTGCTCGCCGAGGACTCCACCTTCTACGGCGACCTCTTCCCGCACGTCGTGCAGTGGGAGGGCGGGCTGTACCTGGAGGACGGCCTGCATCGCGCGCTGCGCGCCGCCCTTCAGCAGCGCACCACCATCCACGCCCGGGTCCTCCAGCTACCCCAGCCGTAGCAGCATGTCCAGCGACCCCCTCGACCTCCTCGACCTCGACGCGCTGCACAGCGCGGAGGAGCGGCAGATCCGCGACGTGGTACGCCAGGTCGTCGACGAGCGGGTCCGCCCGTACGTGGCCGGATGGTACGAGGACGGTCGGGCGCCGGTACGGGAGCTGACCAAGGTCTTCGGCGCGATCGGCCTGCTCGGCATGCACCTGACCGGGTACGGCTGCGCCGGCTCCTCCGCGGTCGCCTACGGGCTGGCCTGCCTGGAGCTCGAGGCGGGCGACTCGGGGGTACGCAGCCTCGTCAGCGTCCAGGGCTCGCTGGCCATGTACGCCATCTGGCGGTACGGCAGCGAGGAGCAGAAGCAGGAGTGGCTGCCCCGGATGGCGACCGGCGACGCGGTCGGTTGCTTCGGGCTGACCGAGCCCGACCACGGCTCCGATCCGGGTTCGATGTCCACCCGGGCACGGCGCGACGGCGAGGACTGGGTACTGGGCGGCGGCAAGATGTGGATCACCAATGCCCCGGTCGCCGACGTGGCGGTCGTCTGGGCCGGTACCCCCGAAGGTGTCCGGGGTTTCGTGGTGCCCACGACGGCGGCGGGCTTCAGCGCCCGGGAGATCAGCCACAAGATGTCGCTGCGCGCCTCGGCGACCGGGGAGATCGTGCTGGACGAGGTGCGCCTGCCCGACGCGGCGCGGCTGCCCGAGGCGCGCGGCCTGCGCGCCCCGCTGTCCTGCCTGACCCAGGCGCGGTACGGCATCGTCTGGGGCGCGCTCGGCGCGGCCCGGGAGTGCCTGTCCACGGCGTTGCGGTACGCGGGGTCCCGGGAACAGTTCGGTCGCCCGCTCGCCGGGTTCCAGCTGACCCAGGCCAAGCTCGCCGACATGGCCGTCGAACTGCAGAAGGGCTACCTGCTCGCCGTCCACCTTGGACGGCGCGCCGACGCCGGCGAGCTGCGCCCGGAACAGGTGAGCGTCGGCAAGCTCAACAACGTGCGGGAGGCGATCGCGATCGCGCGGCAGTGCCGCACGATTCTCGGCGCCAACGGCATCAGCGGCGAGTACCCGATAATGCGGCACGCCAACAACCTGGAGAGCGTGCTGACCTACGAGGGCACCTCGGAGATACACCAGCTGGTCATCGGCCAGGCATTGACCGGCTTGTCCGCCTTCGACTAACCCGGGCGGGCCGCGTCGACTCGCGGGTGTCGCACCGCACCCCTACCCTGAGGGGTATGGCAGAGGATCAGTCGAAGGAGCCCGGTCCCTCGGGTGCTGACGAGCCGACGGTGCGGCGGCCCGCGCGTCGCGACACGACACCGACTGCCCAGTTCCCCGCCGTCGACACCGGGACCGGTTGGCCCGAGGGCGAGGAGGAGGACGACGACCGTCGCGTGCGCACCATCGCGCGGCGCGACGGCGACGACGACTTCTACGACCAGCCCCGCCGCCCGCGCCGCCGCCTCGGTGGCTGCCTGTTCTTCCTCGCCGGCCTGGTCGCGCTGCTGGTCGTGCTCGCGTTGGGGCTGCGGGTTGCCGGCCTGTGGCCGCACTTCTCCAACCCGTTCGCGGAGAAGAAGACCGACCGCAGCCAGCCGACCCTGCTGCTGTCCATCCAGGACCTGGCCAGGTTCGAGGCGGCGAGCGGGAATTTTCAGGAGGTGATCGATGTCCAGAAGGACCGGTCGTTCATCCCTGACATCATCTTCAACGACCGCACCCTGTTCGTCTGCGTCGGCTCGGTCGACGCCTACGTCGACTTCCGCAACATCGGCCAGGGTGACATCACCGAGTCGGCGGACCACAAGACGGTGACCGTGAAGCTGCCCGGCGCCCAGTTGGAGAAGCCCAACATCGACCACGACAAGAGCTACGTGTTCGCCACGCAGCAGGGCCTCGTGAACCGGATCGGCGACGTCTTCAGCAACAACCCCAACAAGCAGCAGGAGCTCTACCAGCTGGGCGAGCAACGGATCAGCCAGGCGGCCAAGGACAGTGGCCTGCCGCAGCGGGCCCAGGACAACACCAAGGGGATGCTGGTCCAGCTGCTGCGTTCGCTGGGGTACACGAACATCACGGTGAACTTCACCGCATCGTGACTGATTGATACATCCGATCTATCCGCGATCGCCGATGGCTCTGTGTGGGCCGAACGATCACCCTAAGTAACGAGACGAGCTTGCCGCCCTGGCCGGGCGAGACGCCCGTGGCGGTACGACGCTAAACGTGGTTGAGTGCTAACAGGTTGCGGTAACGGCGTTGTTACTTCCCAAAAATGGCACGTTTACCCGATAGGCAAGCTCAATACTCTTCGTAACAGTACATGGACTTGGGGCGGGTCACGGACCTGCCTGCGGCTGAGGGCCTGGGAGGTGACGGGTGGCGACCGTCGCGCTCAAAGACGTAACGAAGGTGTTCGGAGACGGCACCGTCGCCGTTGACAACGTGAGTCTCGACGTTGGCGATGGCGAGTTCATGGTGCTGCTCGGGCCGTCGGGCTGTGGCAAGTCGACGGTTCTGCGGATGGTCGCCGGTCTGGAAGACCCGACCTCCGGCGCGATCGTGCTCGACGGCGAGTTCGCCAACGACCTGGCTCCCAGGGACCGCAGGATCGCGATGGTCTTCCAGGACTTCGCGCTGTACCCGCACATGTCCGTCGGCGACAACATCGGCTTCCCGCTGCGGCTGTCCGGTGTGGACTCCGAGCCGCGTTCGGAGCGGGTCGCCGACGTGGCCAGCGCGCTGGGCATCGGCGACGTGCTCGCCCGCCGGCCCTCCCAGCTCTCCGGTGGCCAGCGCCAGCGGGTCGCCATGGGTCGCGCGATCGTCCGCCGCCCCGGCCTGTTCCTGATGGACGAGCCGCTGTCCAACCTGGACAGCGGCCTGCGCGCCGAACTGCGCGCGGAGATCTCCGGGCTGACCCGGGAGCTGGGCGTCACCACGCTGTACGTGACGCACGACCAGGCCGAGGCGCTGACCATGGCCGACCGCGTGGCCATCCTGCGGCGCGGGGTGCTGCAGGACGTGGGTACCCCGACCCAGGTGTACGGGCGGCCCGCGACCCTCTACGTCGCCGCGTTCCTCGGCGCGCCCCGGATGAACCTGCTGGAGGCCCAGGTCTACGTCCACCTGGACCGGCACATCGCGCTGCACATGGGCGACCAGACGCTCTACCTACCCTGGAACGACATCCGCGCCCGGGCGGTCGCGCACTACCACGGCGAGCGGATCGTGGTCGGCATGCGCGCCGAGGCGCTCACCCCGGTACCGATCGACACCGAGGGCGACGTGCTGCGCGGTCGCATCCGGTACCTGGAGCACCACGGTCACGAGTCGCTCGCGTTCCTGGACATCGGCGCGTACGCGGTGGTCGTGGACGACATCGGCGGTACCCCGCCGGACATGGGCGCCCCTCGCGGCCTGCGCCGCTTCGGCAACCTCGTGAAGCGCGTGGCGAGCGGCAAGATGTCAGACGACGCCCTGGCCCCGGCGGCCGCCGGCCCGCACGACAACGGCTCCTCGAACGGCCGGCCCGGCCCGGGCGGCCGCCACTCGTCCGGGGTGTTCTCCGACGCGGGTCGCCACCAGCGCCGCCCGGCGGAGCTGGCCGTCCGGCTGGCCCCGTACCCGGCGGTCGGCAGCGGGCACCCGCTGGCCGTCGCCGTACGCATGGAGGCGCTGCACTTCTTCGACGACCGCGGCCAACGCATCGACGTCGGCTGGCGCTAGCGGCGACGCCTGCGGAGCCGCTACAGCCGGCGCTTGCCTAGCGGGCGACGCCTGCGGAGCCGCTACAGCCGGTCACGTACTGCCGAAGTCCTGCGTCCAGTACGGGGTGTGCTTGGCGTTGTAGGCCAGCCCCACGCCGATGTTGTGCAGGTTGCAGTTCAGGATGTTGGCGCGGTGGCCGGAGCTGTTCATCCACGCCGTCATCACCGCGTCCGGGGTCGCCTGGCCCTCGGCGATGTTCTCCGCGGCGCTCGAGAAGTGGTACCCGGCGTTGGTGATCCGGGTCCACGGCGTGACGCCCTCCGGCGTGTTGTGGTCGAAGTAGTTGCGGTTCGCCATGTCCTGCGAGTGGCCGCGGGCGGCGCTGGTCAGTCGCGAGTCCACCGTCAACGCCGGGCAGCCCGCCTTCGCCCGCTCCTGGTTGGTCAGCGTCACGACCTGAGCCTCGTAGCCGGAGTTGCCGGCCGGGGCCGGCTTGGTCGTGGCGGCGGCGGTGGTCGGCTTCGGCGACGGCCCGGCCGGCGAACTCGGCGACGGCGCGACCTGGGCCTGCTGGGTCTGCTGGGCCGCTCCACTGTCCGATGTGGACGGTACGGCCGAGCGGGCCGGGGCGCTCGTCGTCGCCCGGTCGGCGACCGGCCGGGCCGACTCGTGGGCCATCCCGCGGGTGACCAGCAGCGCCAGCAGGGTCGCCATGGCGGCCAGCAGCGCGGTGCTGAGGTAGATGGCGGCGCGCCCGCGACGCGCGGCGTGGCGGGGCCGGCGAGGGCGTACCGAGGCGTCGTCGTCCTCGAACTGCCTGACCGGATCGAACACCGGGCCCCCATCGCTCGTTACCCATCGCGCGGGAGCGACAACTCACCGCGAACCGCTGGATCTGCGCGAACCCGTTGAGACTAGCGGGTTCCCGGTGCGGTGCGGCAGGGCGGTCGGCGAAAGC
>Ga0207674_10006947_pt1 | contig 13257 bp, 12 predicted proteins | sample KBSCornC72_FD_184303 | JGI IMG/M metagenome (GOLD analysis project Ga0207674, IMG submission 184303) | Corn rhizosphere microbial communities from Kellogg Biological Station, Michigan, USA - KBS Corn C7-2 (SPAdes) (version 2) | ecosystem: Host-associated > Plants > Roots > Rhizosphere > Soil ... | reverse complement strand
GCGAGAGTGGACGGAGAACGGGCGCCGCTGCTTCCAGTACAAGATGGACAGGCCGATTCTCAACTTCTACGCGACGCTGTCAGCGCGGTACGAGGTTACAACGGCTGACTACAACGGCGTGAAGCTCGAGATCTACCACATTCCGGAGCACGCGTTTGCGCTGCCGTCGATGATGCAGGCATCGAAGGACGGATTGGATTACTTCGGCAAAAACTTCTCGCCGTATCTCTATCGCCAGTACCGCATCATCGAGTTCCCGCGTTATGCGGGGTTCGCCCAGGCCTTCCCGAACACGATACCGTATTCCGAGGGCATCGGCTTCATCTATAGAAAGGAAGAGGGAGACGACAAGATCGATTTCGCGTACTTCGTGACTGCCCACGAGCTCGCGCACCAGTGGTGGGGTCATCAGGTCGTCGGCGGCTACGGCCAAGGCTCGACGATGTTCTCCGAGGGACTCGCCGAGTATTCGGCGCTGACGATCATGGAAAAGCGATTCGGTCGTGAGGCGGCGCAGAAGTTTCTGCGCCGAGAGCTCGATGGGTACCTGCGCGGCCGCGGCACGGAGCGAAAGAAGGAAGTGCCGCTGCTGTACGTGGAGAACCAGCCGTACATCCACTATCAAAAGGGCTCGCTCGCGTTCTACGCGCTGCGCGACTACATCGGCGAAGACGCGATGAACGCCGCGCTCAGCGCGTTCCTGGCGAAGTGGGCGCTCAAGGGCCCGCCGTATCCGACCGCGCGCGATCTCTACGCCGAGCTCGACAAGCAAACGCCCGACTCGCTCAAGTACGTGCTCACGGATCTCTTCGAGGAGATGACGTTCTACGAGAACAAGGCGGACACCGCGACGACCACCAAGCGGCCCGACGGGTCATGGAACGTGCACCTCGTCCTGGACGCGAAGAAGCTCAAAGGCGACTCGATCGGGACGACGAAGGAAGTGCCGATCGCGGATTACGTGGACGTCGGCGTGTTCGGTGACCGCGTGCCCGGGCAGAAGCTCGGCGAGCCGCTGCTGGTGAAGAAGGTGAAGATCACGCAGCCGGTGACGGTGTTGGACTTCATCGTGCCGAAGGAGCCGAAGAAGGCGGGGATCGATCCGTACAATAAACTCATTGATCGAACACCGGAGGATAACGTCATCGCAGTGGCGAAGCCTTGAGTGACCGGCGAAGCGCGAAGTGCACGATCTGCACTCGGCGCTTCCACGTCCGCGTCTTCGGGAGGAAGCGGCTATGGACACCAGACAAACGATCACGCAACTCTATCGTGACTACGAGAGTGGGAACCTGCCCAACATCATGGCTTCGCTCCCGGATGACTTCCGCTTCGAGTGGCCGTTCGAACCGACGACGGCGCGGTACTCCGGGATCCGTCACGGTAAGCGCGAACTGCTCGCGCAACTGGAAGACATGCGAAAGGACTTCACCTTCAGTGCGTACCGTGCAACGAGCATTCTGGTCGATGGAGATCGCGCCGCAGCACAGCTCGAGGCCGATGTGACGTCTGTGGCCACCGGTCGCCGATTCACGACGAGGATCGCTCATTTCTGGTCGTTCAAGGACGGGGTCCCGGTTCACCTGGTCGAGTACACGGATACGGCATTGATCGCGCACGAGGCGGGCTAGCCAAGGCGGCGCGGCTGGGGGCCAGGCGTCTGCCACCTAACGATCTTCCCGAATCGTGAAAGCTGATCGCGCAAGCCGGACCGCTCACTTCGTCGCGCTCGGCCGCGCCCTCGCGGACGCCGGCCTGTCGCACGTCCCAGGGTTTCGCGACCCGACCGCTCGCTTTTTTCTCACCGACAGGGGGAGGCAGAGCTTCGCGAAGAGCGAGCGCGCGTTTCGAGCTGGGAAGCGTGGACTCGCCCCTGACGGCGCGCGCATGATGGCTGACTTGATCGCGCTTCGCACAACGGCAATCGACACGGCGGTCCGTGATGCGATCGCCGGTGGCGCCACGCAGCTGGTGATTCTCGGCGCAGGTTATGACGGGCGCGCGTGGCGCCTGAGCGAGCTCTCTGGTGTGAGAGTCTTCGAGGTGGATCATCCGGCTACGCAGGGCGAGAAACGCGCTCGCGTGACGGAGCTGCCTCCTGCAGTCGGCACGGTCAGCTTCGTCTCGATCGACTTCGAGCGCGAGGCGCTCGGGGCGGTTCTGGATCGCGCGGGACACGACCCGTCATCGCCGACCTGCTGGATCTGGGAAGGCGTGGTCATGTACCTAACGCGTGAGGCGATGCGCAGTACGCTCGCGGGGATCGCCGGCAGGAGCGCGCCCGGCTCGACCCTGATCGTGAACTATCACAGCGCTCACCGTCGTTTCCTGGCAAGCCTCATGTTTCGCCTGATCGGCGAGCCGCAGATCAGTGCGTGGACGCGCGAGGAGATGGCGGCGGACCTCGAGTCCGCGGGATTCGCGGTCCGTGAGGATTCCGGCATGGACGACTGGAACCGCCGATTCGCGCACGGCGAGGCGAAGATCGAGCGGGCGTCCTATATGCGAATTGCCAACGCATCTTATCAGCCGTGAGCGAATTTCAGGCGACCCAGGATCCCGAGCTGCTCCGTCGGCTGCTGCGCGCGAAGGACCGGATGGATGCCGCCTCGCACGAGGAGTGGCCCGTGCCGCGGCTGGCCAGCGTGAGCGGTGTGTCCGAGGCGCATTTCGCGCGATCGTTCAAGCAGGCGTTCGGGGTCCCGCCGCACCGATACCTGCTCACGCGGCGCGTCGAGCGCGCGAAGGCGCTGCTCCGCGAAACGGATCTCTCCATCACCGAGATCGCCTTTCAGACTGGATGGGCGAGCCTCGGTACGTTCGGGCGCACGTTCCGCGACATCACTGGCGAGAGTCCCAGCGCCATTCGGGAGCGAGAGCGGGCGGAGGCACGCGAGCTCGGCCGTGTCCCAGGCTGTCACGTCAGCGCGGCAGACCGGCCCGATCTCACAATCGCAGTTTCGGAGAAGCGACGCCGGGAGGGGGGCCATATACTCCGCGACGACGAAACGGAGGATCTATGAGCCAAGGCGTTGAGGTGGTCGGGTTGTACGTGCGAGATCAGGATGAAGCGCTCGCCTTTTACGTGGACAAGCTCGGGTTCCGCGTGCACACGGATGTCAAGAACGGTGATTACCGCTGGCTGACGGTACAGCACCCGGATCAGCCATCGTTTCAGCTCGGCCTGTTCACCCCAGGGCCGCCAGTCCTCGACTCGGCCACTGCACAGGCGCTGCAAGCGATCGTAGCCAAGGGCGCGATGCCGCCGCTCGTGCTGGTGGTCGACGACTGCCGCGAGGCCTACGACCGGATGAGTGAGCGCGGTGTGGAGTTCACGCAGGAACCTGTGGACCGTTACGGCACGGTGGACGCCGGCTTTCGCGATCCATCGGGGAACGGGTGGAAGATGATCCAGACGCGTCGCCAGAAGTCGCAGTCGACATGAAGAAGACCAAATCGAAGAGCTCCGAGTCTGCCTCCGCGCTGATCGACGCGAGAATCGAGAGCCTGGGTGATTGGAGAGGGGAGATGCTCTCACGCCTTCGTGCTCTCATCAAGGAGGCGGACCCGGACGTGATCGAGGAATGGAAGTGGGAGAACCCTGTCTGGTCGCATGACGGGTTGATCTGCACGGGCGAGTCGTACAAGAAGGTCGTGAAGATGACGTTCGCCAAGGGCGCGTCGCTGAAGGATCCATCGGGTCTCTTCAATTCGAGCCTCGAGGGCAACGTTAGGCGCGCGATCGACTTCCACGAAGGCGACACGGTGGACGCGAAAGCGCTCAAGGCGCTCATCCGGGCTGCCGTGGCATTGAACGAGTCTTCTGCTCGCGACTGAGCGGCGCGAAAAGATCGGAACCACGAACGCTGAGAACGTGGACGGCTTCTGCCGGCGCTGAAAACGCAGGACGGCTCGTGACGTTCGCCTCATGTCGCCAGCGGCAGGGAACTTTGGTAACGGCCACGGGACGCTCATGGCTGCATAACAAAGCCCATCACAAGTTCTCAGCGGCTTCCGCGGCGGCGCGAAGCGCCGTCTGCGCGTTCAGCGTTCGTGGTTCTCTCATCTTCGTTGTCACACGACGCTCGGCTGGTGCGTCGTGATCAGGCTTTGCGCGGCGACGCGGGCGCCGTCAGCGTGCACGGCAGCGGCGACGGACCGAGCCCGATCCGCCACCTCGGGATCCAGCGTGCGCTCGAGCGCCGCCGTCAGTGAGTCCGTCGTCGGTGAGCCGGGCGCGTGCGCCGTCCCAATCCCGAGCTCGTGAACCCGTCGGGCCCAGTAGTGCTGGTCGTAATGCTGTGGAATGACGACCTGCGGCGCGCCGGCTCGCGCGGCCGCCGTCGTCGTGCCGGCGCCGCCGTGATGGACGACAGCGGCCACCTGCCTGAACAGCGTCTGCTGGTTCACGTCGCCGATCGTTAGGCAGTCAGGAACGTCGTCGATGGGCGACAGGTCGGCCCAACTACGGTACAGGATCGCCCGCCGCCCGAGCGCGCGCGCCGACTCGATCATCACCTGGCTCAGATTGCCCGGCGCCCGAATGCTGCCAAAGCCGAAGTAGACCGGCGGATCGCCGGCGTCGAGGAAGGCTTCCAGCTCCAGCGAAAGAGGAGTCTCGTCCGGAAGAATCCAGGCACCGGTCCGGAACACCGTGCCGTCCGCCGGATCGGGCCACGGGCCTAACGTGGGATCCGCGGCGAGCCACGGGCGATCCGTGATCACATAGCGATGCACATCGCTCACCGGTTCGAGACCGAGCGACGCGCGACGCGAGTTGATGAGCGACCCCCACGTGTCATTCCATCGCCGCGCGTCAGCGGCCCAGAGCTCGGAGTAGTCGTCCATCACGGGTGCCGGCGAGTCGCCGAGCATGCCCAGCACGGGCGGCGCGTGTCGTGGCGATGGCAGCACCGCCGGACAGTAGGCGGCAAACACGTACGGAATCCCCATCTGCTCGGCTACGGACGGTGCGGCCACCTGAAGTGCCGTCGCACCCACCATGAGGTCGCACCCCTGCGCCGACGCGGTGATCGTCTCGAACTGGGCGGCGACCGTGCCTTCGATCATCTGACGCCGGAGCTCTGGCGAGATCGGCGCGGCCGGCGCCGCCGGCCCGGTCTTGGGTTTCGCGGTCGAGCGCAGCTCGGGCCCGATCGAGGTGACCGGCATGCCCAACCCTTCGATCCACTCCCGGAAATCAGGCGGCACGCACAGGCGAACGTCATGGCCGAGCGTCTTCAACTCCGCCGCCAGTGCAACGAGCGGCTGCACATCGCCACGGGACCCGATCGTCGAGAGAAGTACGCGCATCGGAGCTCTCCGAATTGTGATGGGCGAATAGTCTGTGTTTGCCCCCGGGGCTTGCGGCAAGCCTCCCGTCGGGCGATACAATGATCCAGGCGATGGGCGGCTGGTTTGACGTGGCGGTCATTGTCTGACTAAAGTCAGACAATGCAACCCGAGCACATCGCCCAGGTCCGGCGCTTCAACCGCCTCGTCACGCAACGCGCTGGCGCGCTCGACGACCAGTTCCTCGGCCGCGATCGCCCGCTTGGCGAGTCGCGCGTGCTCTTCGAGATCGGGCCGCGAGGCGCCGATCTCCGGGACCTGAGATCCCGCCTCGGTCTCGACTCCGGATACCTGAGCCGGATCGTGCAGTCGCTCGCGGGGGCAGGTCTCATCGAGCTGCGCGCCGGCCCGCGCGATGAGCGGGTGCGCACCGCGTACCTGACGCGTGCCGGGCTCGCCGAGTTCGATGAGATGAATCGCCGGTCCGACGACGCGGCCGAGTCGATCCTCACACCACTCGGCGATTCGCAGCGCCAGCGTCTCGTCGATGCGATGGCGGAGGTGCACCGCCTGCTCCAGGCCTCGGGCGTGCGGATCGAGCGCGTGGACCCGACAAGCGAGGCGGCCCGTTGGTGCATGCAGCAGTACTTCGCCGAGCTGGCGCGGTCAAGCTGATGGCTCCCCGCGTCGGGTCGCTCAAGCGGATGTGGGTCGCGGCGTCGGCGCGGGGCACCGGGTTGGGCAGGCGAATGCTGCTCGCGCTGGAGGCCGAAGCGCGCGAGCTCGGCGTGACGACCGTCCGGCTCGAGACGAATCGGGCGCTGACGGAGGCGATCAGCCTCTATCAGCGCGCCGGATACGTACAGGTCGCGGCGTTCAACGCGGACCCGTACGCCGATTTCTGGTTCGAGAAGCGGCTAGGGCGTAAGCCGCGACGTTAGGCGCAACACGTCTCGGGCGAAGGCATTATGTCTCCGATTCGTCCACGAATCCTTGCGCTCGCCGTGTGTTGCTCTGTCGCCGCCCAGGTGCTCGGCTCGATCGGCAATTCGGGGAACTCCGAGGGGCCGCATCTGCATTTTCACGTGACCGAGGCGCCTGATAGCGCAGCGGCACCGCTGCGTGGCGAGGGTGTGCCGTTCCTGATCGACTCGTTCACCGTCATCAACCATGACCCGGAGCGCGTCGCCCAACACGCTCGGCTCACTGCTCTTGGGCTGCACCGCGCCGCCCTCCCGGTCGAGGGCGACGTTGTCCGTGTATTGCGCTAATGAGCTTTGCCGAGTTCAGGTAAGGGCATTCGCGGCCGCGTACGGTTGCGCATGCCGGACGTGAGAGCGCCGGCCTCTCAGACGAAGGGGTGTTCGGATGCAGCGGATTACTCGGATGCTTCGGGATCGCTCCTCGGTAGTGACGTCTCCGTTCACCAGCTGGCATCACGATCGAGACAGTGCGGCTAACGGCAAGGCCTAACGCGGATTCGAACATCGATGACCCCGATGTTCGCAGATTTGCCCCGTGCGCACTGACGGCTCCGACGGCACGTCCGGTCTGTCATCATTTTCTTTGTTCAACTGCCCCGGGAAGCCAATACGCGCCGAAATTGGTTCACTCTCAACCCCGGCTCGTTGCGGGCGGAGCCCTCCGCGCCGAGGAGCGATCCCGACGGATCCGCCGGATCCATCGAATCCGAACCACCCTTCGTCTGTGCGGCCCGCCCCTCTCAGGTCCGCGCAATAAGCAACCGTAACCCTGATTCGGCGAGGCTTATTAGTCGCGCGCAGACACCGCCATCGTACTGTTGGACGCGCTCGAGACGACGATGCGCGAGTCGCCCGCCCGCGGCGTGATCTCGAAATCGTAGGTCTCGCCCGGCGCGATGTGCAGGCTCGCCGAGCGCGCGGTTGCCATACGGTCCGGGAGGTTCGCTCCGTCCTTCGCGATCGCACGCCACGACACGAGCGTCGAGTCGGACGCGAGGGCAGATGTGAACCAGGAGAGATCGGCGTCCTCGTCCACCGTCATGTTGATGACGCGGAACCGGTGCCTGACGCCGGCGCGGAGCTCGAGCGGTCGAGGCGAGGTGGACCCGTTCAGCGCGACCACGTACTTCTCCTTCTCGTACGCGCCGCCGATCATCAGCACGTGGTCCGTCTGGGGATCCCAGCGTTCGCCCGGTTCGAGCACGATCAGCGGTGCGTACAGACCGCGCGCGACCTGACGGATGTCGTCGGCGTGCGTATGGTAGATGAACGTGCCCGCGCGCGGCGGCGTGAAGCGCGCGACGAACGAGTCGTTAGGCGCGATCATCGGCGCCGTCCGGGTGCCGGCGCCGCTCCAGCCGGCGACGCCGTCGAAGAAGCTCTCGAGCTCGATGCCGTGCCAGTGGACCGCGGTCGGATTGCTCGTCCGGTTCACCACCGTGACCTGCGCCGGTACGCCGCGCGTCAGGACGATGGGCGCCCCCGGAACGCGGATGGAATCACGTGCGGGCTCGGTGTTTCCATCCACGGTGACGAAGCCGAGCCCTTCGCGCTTGCCGTAGAAGCCGGCGCGCTCCTGGACGAACACGCGCACGCGCTGCGCCGCGTCAGGCATCGTCGGTGTGGCAGACTGCGCACGCGGCAATACCGTCACACCGACCACGAGACCGCTCATGCCGTCGATCGCATGCGGCACGTCATGACGAACGTGCTGCGGTCCGGGAGGCGGGTCCACGTTGTCGAGCGTGTATCGCAGCATGTACGACGTGTGCGCGGGCTTGTGGCAGTGCAGGAGCCAATTGCCCGCGCGTGTCGGCACCCAGGTGAGCGTGAAGTTGCCGAACGCCTGGAGATTCTCGGTCACGACCCAGCGCCGCTGGTCCGGCGTGTAGATGCTGTCGACGTCCGCGGACCCTCGGCTATCGACGCGGAAGTAGAACCCGTGCAGGTGCATCGGATGCTCGCCATACGACCCGTCGATGACGCGCCAGCGGACGGTGTCGCCTAACGTGTACGTGAAGCGCGGCGTGTGTGGCCAGATCTTCCCGTTGAACAGGAAGAGGATGCGCTCACCCGATGTTTTCGCCGTCGAGTCGATGAGGCGGTTCCAGAAGCTCACCACGAGCACGCGCTCCGGCGGCGGGATGTCGGTCGTGTCGCCGATGAGGACGCCGAAAAGCTGAAATCCATGCCCGCTGTCCATCGGCTCGCCACCGGCTCGCAGCCGGCACCGCGCCCTCTTCGCCGAACGCATCGACAGGAAGCGCCACGCCCGTGTCGCTGGCAGGGCGCCACTGGGCTCGTTGCGCGACGAGCTTCACGGTGAGCACGCCGTTCCTCAGGACGCCGGCGGTTTGTCCGAAGTCATTCGCGCGCGCCATTGGCCGGTCGCGATTCCCGGGCGCGCCGGGACGGGGCCCGGGACCGAGCGAGGCCAGCAGCGCAAACGCGACGATGATTCGCATGGCGATTCGATAGTTCGAGAACGGTTCACCCTACTATCCAACGCCGTGCGCTCACGGACCGCAACAATTCTACTCGGACATCATCGCTCTCAGCGGATCGACTCGGGTTGCGCGCCGCGCCGGCATCCAGCACCCGAGCCACGCGGCCGCGAGCATCACGCCGAGCACCGATGCGAACACGACCGGATCGTAGGGTGTAACCCCGAACATCGCGGAGCGGAGCGGCACCGCCGCCGCCACGGCCAGCAGCAGTCCGGCCACGAGTCCCACCGACGTCTGCGCGAAGCCCTGGCGCAGCACGAGCCTAACGATATCCCGGCGTTGGCTGCCGAGCGCCATGCGGACGCCGATCTCGCGCGTGCGCTGGATGACCCAGAATGCCATGACGCCGTAGAGACCGAGCGCGGCGAGGAAGAGCGCGACTCCGCCGCTCACGAGAAAGAGGATGCTGAACCACGTGTATCCCGAGTTGGCATCGTAGATCACCGCCTCGAGTCGCTGCACGTCGAAGAGCGCCATGTCCGGCTCGAGCGCGAGCAGCGACTCGCGAACCGCGACCGGGAGTGACTCGAAGCTCGCGCGTGGGCGGACGACGATCGTGAACGCGGTCTGTGCGTGCTGCGAGAACGGCAAATAGACGGCCTCCGGGTCCCAGCCCTCGACGCCGCCCTCCATCAAATCCTGCGTGACACCGACGATCGTGAGCCATTCGTCCTTGCCATCGCGTCCGGACAGTCGCACGCGATGGTCGAGCGCGCCGTCAGGCATGTATCGCCGCGCGAACGACTCGTTCACGATCGCGACCGGCACTGCGTCCGGGCGGTCGCGCGTGTCGAAGTCCCGTCCCGCGATGAGCCGAGTCCGGAACAGCTCGAAGAAGCCGGGTGACACGGTGATCGAGCGAGCGCGCGATGCCCCGGCGGCACCGCGTCTGCCATCGATCTCCACGGCTGCGACCTGAGACGAGCCGACCCCGGGGACGGCGGTGGTCAACGCCGCGCCGGCCGCCTGCGGCAGGGCAGTGAGCGTTTCGCGCAGCCGCTCCGACCGGCGGGCCTGCGCCGCCGGGTCGCTCGTCGCGGCGTCCGGCAGCCTAACGAGTGCCGAGTAGACGCCGGTGGGGCGGAAGGCGAAGTCGGTGGCCTGGAAGTTCGTCGCGCTGCGGATGAAGAGCCCGGCCAGCACGAGCAGCACGAACGACAGCGCGATCTCGACGCCGATCAGCTTCCGCATCATGCGTCCCACGTGGAAGCTCGAGCTCCCGCGCGCGTCGTCCTTGAGCACGTCGTGCGTGTTCGATCGCGCTGCCTGAAGCGCGGGTACGAGTCCGGCCATCAGCGCCGCCACGCCGGCGACGACGACAACGAAGCCGAGGACGGGCCAATCGACGCCGACCTGGATCCAGTACGGCATTCCCGCGGGCATCGCGGCGCCGATATTTCGCGTTGCGACGATCGCGACCGCAACGCCACCAACCGCGCCCATTGCCGCGAGCAGGGACGTCTCGATGAGAAGCTGTGTCGTTATGCGGGCACGTGATGCACCGATCGCGAGGCGAACCGCGATCTCCCGTCGTCGCGCCACCGCGCGGGCGAGCAGCACGTTCGCGACGTTCGAGCACGCGACGAGCAGCACGAGGAACGCGACGCCGAGCATCAGCGCGGCGAGCGTGGCCGATTGTCCGGGCTTGCTGAAGAGGTCCGTGTAGCCGCGCACCTTCACGTCGGACTGGAGACCGGAATCGCCGCGCTTCTCTCGATCGAGCTCGGTGGTTATGAACGTGAGCTCCTTTGCAGCCGCTGGTGCGGACGTGCCGTCGCGAAGACGTCCCACCACGCCTCTCGCTTCGCCTGTCGGGATGAACGCGGCGCCAGCGGCGTGAGTGGGATCGGTATCGAGCGGCGACCAGACCTGCTCGTCGAGCGGGAACCCGAACCCTCGAGGCATCACGCCGACGATCTGCGCGGGCCGGCCGTTCACCCGCACCACTCGGCCCAGCACAGACGGGTCGGAGCCGAGCCGGTCTCGCCACAGGTCGTGGCCGACGAGGATGACGGCTGGCGCGCCGGCAATGGCGTCGGCCTCCGTGAATGGACGTCCGAGCTGGGGCCGGACGGCAACGAGTGGCAGGATCGAGGGAGTGATCGCGGCAGCGCGGACGGGGTCCCCTCCCGTGCCTTCGACGGACAGCGTCACCGTGCTCAGATCGTACGCGCCGAGGGCCGCGAAGGATCGTTCGCGCGAGACCCAGGTGGCGTAGTCGTCCGCTCTCGCGGTGGATGGGTCGGAGCGTTGGATGCGGACGATCTGATCGCCGCGCTCGACTGGCAGCCTGGCGAGCACCGCGCCCTGGATCAGGCTGAACATTACGGCGGACAGCCCTATTCCAAGCGAGAGCGCTACGAGCACCATGGCGACGGCGCTGGGAGTTTTCCGCAGCATGCGGAAGCCGAACCGGAGGTCGCTCGCGAGTCGGTTCATTCCAGTTCGTAGGGTTGGCGAGTATTGGGCAGACTGGTCTAGCGGAGCTATTTCAGCTGTGCCGGGCCTCTACGGACGCGAGGGCCGCCAGGTTTTTTTCGACTTCGTCCCTACGCACAACGCCTTGCAGTTGACTAGCGTAGTCAGAGTGAGTCCCTGGCTCGGCACAACGCACCGCAACCCCGCATTACGTGAACGCTATTCGTCGTCCCGTTTTTGTTGTCGCGCTCGCCGTCCTCATGCCGTTGTTCGCCCAGCCGGCAACGATGCAGGCGCAGCAGCACTCGATGTCGGGAATGAACCACATCATGGTCCCGGAAGGCGCCGCCTATACGGTTGCCGACGTCGAGTTCATGCAGGGGATGATCGCGCACCACGCGCAGGCTATCTACATGTCGCGCCTGGCCGCGTCCCACGGCGCGAATCCCAAGCTGCTCAAGCTCGCGACCAAGATCGATCAGTCGCAGGTGGCCGAGATCCGCATCATGCAGCAGTGGCTTCGGAGTAATGGTCAGACCGCTCCGGATACGTCGTCGTGGCGGACCATGCGGATGGCCGGAATGCTGACCGACGATCAGATCAAGGCGCTCACCGACGCCAAGGGCGTCGAGTTCGATCGCGCGTATCTCGAGTACATGATCCAGCACCACGAGGGTGCGCTGCAGATGGTGAAGGACCTCTTTGCGACGCCTCGTGCTGGACAGGAAGTCGACGTCAACGTGTTCGCGAATGACGTCGTGACAGTGCAGACCGCCGAGATCGGCGCGATGCAGCAGATGTTGTCCCAGTTGAAGTAGCTGTCATCCTGAGCGAAGCGAGGGATCCTCATCGTCCCGACCGAGGGCTCTCTGCCGGGACCCTGAGGATCCCTCGCTTCGCTCGGGATGACAGGCACTAACCCAACCCAGGAGCCTTTCCACATGGCCTTCGCCCGCAGGGCGTTCGCGTTTGTCGCGCCCCTCGTCATCCCTTCGCTGCTCGCAGCGCAGACCTATCCCAGCAAGACGGATCCGCGCAGCGGCCTCAAGCCGGGTCGCCTCGACGCCGGTACCGCCGCGAGCGGCATGCGTCTCGTGTCGTTCTCCGAGAAGCCGGCGGTGTTCGACACCGCGCGCGGCCTGACGTTCATCAACTCCGACCTCGCGTTCGGAGGCAAGTACGTCTATCAGGGTAACTTCGCCGGCTTCACGATCTGGGATGTGAGCGACCCGGCGAAGCCGAAGGTCGTCTCGGCCGTTTCGTGCATCACGTCGCAGGGCGACCCGTCGATCTACGGCAACCTGCTGTTCCTCTCTGCCGAAGGCGGCGGCAATCGCAACGACTGCGCAAAGGGCGGCGTCACGGACCCCAAGGACCACATGGCGGGCGTCCGCATTTACGACGTGTCGAATCCCGCGGAGCCTCGGCTCGTGAAGAACGTGCAGACCTGCAAGGGGTCGCACACGCACACGATCGTGCCGAGCTACAAGGACAAGGACATCATCTACATCTACGTGTCGGGCAACCAGGCCGCGCGTCCGGAGACCGAGATGCCGGGCTGCAAGAACGGAACGGATGCGGCGGACACGACGAACTCGCTTTTCCGCCTCGACGTCATCAAGGTGGATCTCAAGCACCCCGAGAAGGCCGCGGTGATTACGGGTGCGCGCATCTTCACGGGTCTCGATCCGGCGCCGCGTGCGGCGAGCCGGCCGGCCCGTCCGCCGCGTCGTCAGGGTGCTGACTCGACGCAGCCTGCGCCGCCGCCACCACCGCCGACAGGTCCGCGCAACTGTCACGACGTGACGGCGTACCCGGCCGCGAAGCTGCTCGCTGGTGCGTGCGCGAGCTACGGACTCCTGGTCGACATCTCGAACCCCGAGAAGCCGGTGCGTCTCGACGCGCGCAGCGACACGAACTTCTCGCTGTGGCACACGGCCGTGTTCAGCAACGATGGCAAGAAGGTCGTGTTCACGGATGAGTGGGGCGGCGGCACGTCGCCGATGTGCCAGGCCAACTCGATGATGGAGATGGGCGGCAACACGATCCTCACGATC
>Ga0207674_10006946_pt1 | contig 13258 bp, 4 predicted proteins | sample KBSCornC72_FD_184303 | JGI IMG/M metagenome (GOLD analysis project Ga0207674, IMG submission 184303) | Corn rhizosphere microbial communities from Kellogg Biological Station, Michigan, USA - KBS Corn C7-2 (SPAdes) (version 2) | ecosystem: Host-associated > Plants > Roots > Rhizosphere > Soil ... | reverse complement strand
GTCATCGATCAGGCGCGCGATCGGCTGCGCGTGGGCCTGCACCTGACCCGCTCGCGGCACCTGGGGAAAGACGACGATGGCGGGAAAGTCGTGGGCGCGCTCGCGCACGACGTTGGCGAGCCCCACGTGCACCTGCTTCTCCCCGTCGTCCCCCTTCTCCCCCGAGCCGTGCACCGCGACGATGACCGGCCACGGGATCTTCGGATCGTAGTCCTGCGGGAAGAAGATCTGATACTGGTAGGTGACGCCGCCGTCGGTGAAGGTGCGGCGCACGAAGCGGCCGGACGTCGCCGCGTCGTGCTCGACGCGCGCCGGAAGGCGCGACGCGAGCGAGGCACGACGCGCAACGGGAAGCGCGACGACCAGCAGCGCGGCGACGCCGAGCGTCGCCGCGACGAAGCGAGAGTTCACTGCGTCAGCGTGTCTTCTGGTAGACCCAGGTCCACAGCGTGGGGTTCGCGTAGACGCCGTCCCAGATCGAGTGGCCGCCCGAGACCACCGTGAGCTGGTATGGATCCCCATTGTTCGTGAACGCCGTCCTGATCGCGTACGAGTCGCTCACGGAGATCTGCGTGTCGTTGTCGCCGTGGAACTCCCAGATGGGAACGGTCTTCAACCCCTGGGCGGCGAGCGTGAACCCCTGCGACTGCGTCGTGCTGGTGGAGCCGCTGATGCACGACGCGCAGATCGACGCGGAGATCGGCACCCACGCGGCGAACTTCGTCGGATTGCGATACGCGACCTCGTAGCCGCGGATGCCGCCGTACGAGATGCCGGTGAGATAGACGCGCTTCGGGTCCGCCTTGGCGTACTCGCCCATCGTCTTGTCGAGCGCGGAGACGGTGATGCGGTCGAAGATCTCGTTGCCGGTGGTGCCTTCGATCGCCGGCCCCTGCGGGAACACGACGATCGCCGGGAACGACGACAGGCTGGCCTTCACGACGGGTCCGAGTCCGACCGTCGTCTGCACCTGGTTGTCGCTTCCCTTCTCTCCCGACCCATGCATGAACACGATGACGGGGATCGGCCCGCTGGTCGTGTTGTAGTTCGCCGGGATGAAGACCTGATAGCCGTACGTCGTGCCGCCGTCGGAGAGCGATTTGCTCACGAAGCCGGTCGTCACGTTGCCTCCGCCACCACCACCATTGCACGAAGCAGAGGCGGTCGGCACGCATCCGGACCCGCCATCGCCGCCACAGGCGACGATGCCGCCGAGGACGAGTGTGACTGCGAGACGTCGGCTGCGCATGAAGGTCTCTCGAAGTGCTGGTAACGTGTGGAATGCGCCTGGCGCCTTGCTGGCGCGCTCAGGCGCCTTGATAACATACCCCATGCCAGGACGATCGATCGAATGGCCGGGTCAATGTGACTCCGATCACACCGTGAACTGCAACACCTCGCCGACGGGCGACGCGACCACCAGCGCGGCCGAATAGCCTGGCGCCGGATCCAGCGCGAACATCACCCAGCGCGACGTGGCCTGCTCGTCGAGCCGATCGGCGATGAGCCGCGCCGGCTCACCCGGCGCGAGCGCGACGTCGAAGTGGTGCAGGCCGCGCGTGATCCCGTGGCCGGTCGCCTTGAGATACGCTTCCTTGCGCGTCCACGCGGCGAAGAAGCCCGCCTCGACGAGATTCGGGGTGTGGGCGAGCGCGCGCAGCGCCCGCCGTTCCCCCGGGGAGAAGAACCGCTCGGCGAGCTCCAGATGCTCCACCCCTTCCGACCACCGCTCGAGATCCACGCCGACCGCGTGCGCCCGCGCGATGGCGACGAGCGCGAGGTCGTCGGAGTGCGACAGGTTGAACTGGAGCGGTGGGCGGCCAGTCACATCGCGCAGGGCGGGCTTGCCGTGCTCGCCGCTCACGAAGTCGAGCGCCGTCGGCTCGGCGCCGATGTAGCCGGCGAGGATGCTCCGGAGCGCGCCGTGCGCCGCGACGAACCGGCGCCGGTGGACGTCGCGCACGAAGCGCACGGCGCGCCGCCGCTCGCCCTCGGAGAGGAGCGACCAGTACGACTCGGTGCGCGCGTCGTCGTCGAGCGGTATGCGCCACACGTGCACGTCGAGCGCACCGAGCGGGGGATGGGGGCGCGGGCGCCAGCTGCCCGCGGACACGATGGCCACGGTCAGCCCGACGACGTGTCGTCGAGGATCGAGCGGAGCGTCTCGGCCAGCTTCGGCAGATCGTTGGTGATCAGGCCGATGTGGTGCGCGACGATCTGGTGCGTGCGCACCTGGCGCGCGACACGCCACCAGCCGTGGGTCGGGTCGGCGCGGCGCACGTCGGCGCTTCCCTCCGCCCAGATCAGGTCGAGCGTCCCGTCGTACGATCCCGGGATGTGCGCCGACGCCGCCTGCGCCTGGGAGAGCAGCACGTTGGCGCCCGCGGCATCGGTGAGCACGGCCGCGGCGGAGAGGCCGCGCGTGTCGGTGATGTGGATGGGGGTGGGCGCGCCGCCGCGCGCATCGACGGCACGTCGCCACCGCCGCACGACGTTGCGAAGGATCCACTGCAGCTTCTGCGACGCATCGAGCCGCGCGGCCTGGCGGATGCGCACGTCGTAGCGGCGCAGGCGCGTCATCAAGGCGGCCTGCCGCGCGAGGCGGGTGCGGCCCTTGCCCGGCACGAGCGAGAGCAACGGCCGCGCGAAGTGGATGCGCGCATTCGTCGCCGTGCTGTCGATGACGACGAGACGCTCCACCTCCTCGCCCGCGGCGCGGAGCTGGCGCGCCATCTCGAACGCGATGATGCCGCCGACGCAGAAGCCGGCGAGCCGGTACGGACCCTGCGGCTGCACCTTCCGCAGCTCGGCGACATGGCGCTCCGCCATCGTCGTGATGCGCCACGCGCGATCCTCGTCGTCGGCGCCGAGGGTCGGCAGGACGAGCATCGGCGCATCGGGCGCCACGAGGTGCGCGAGGCGGCGGCAATACCACCCGGCGCCCCGCACGTCGCCGTGCACGAACGCGAGCGGCCGTCCCTGCCCTTCGGCCTGCAGGACGACGAGGGGCGGCTCGGTCTGCGCCTGGACGTCCGCGCCGATGCGTGCGCCGAGCGCTTCGATCGTGGACGACTCGAACAGCCAGGCGAGCGGCACGTGCCGGCCACGCGCACGCGCGATCTCGGCGAGCATGCGCACGGCCATCAGCGAGTGGCCGCCGATCTCGAAGAAATCCTCGCGGATCCCGATCGGGTGGCGGTCGAGGAGCTTCTCCCAGATCTGCACCAGCTCGTGCTCGATCGTCGTGCGCGGCGCCTTGTACTCCGCCGAGCGCTGGAGGGCGATGCGCGGCAGCGGGAGCGCCTGGCGATCGACCTTGCCGTTGCGCGTGATCGGGAACTCCGCCAGCGCGACGAGCGCGCTCGGCATCATGTTCTGCGGCAGCACGCGGCGCAACGCGGCGCGGATGCGCGGCTCGTCCGGTGTCGCCCCGGCGGTAGGGACGTAGTAGCAGAGCAGCCGGGCGTCGCCGGGCGCGACCTCGCGCACCATGGCGAGCGCGCTCGCCACCCCCGCTTCGGCGCTGATCACGGCCTCGATCTCGGCGAGCTCGATGCGCACGCCCCGGACCTTGACCTGGTTGTCGGCACGGCCGATGAACTCGATCTCGCCGTTCGGCATCCAGCGGACGAGGTCACCCGTTCTATATAAGCGCTCGCCGCTGACGCGGCTCGCGCTGGTCGGGTCGGCACCGAGCGGGTTCGCGATGAAGCGCTCCGCCGTGAGGTCGGGGCGATTGAGGTAGCCGATGGCCGTGCCGTCTCCCGCGACGTGCAGCTCGCCGGGGACGCCGACGGGCACGAGGGCGCCGCGGCGGTCCAGCACGTAGACGCGCGTGTTGGCGATCGGGCGGCCGACCGGGATCGTCGTCGCGGCGGCGGCGACGCGGGTGACGCGATGCGTCAGCGCGATGACCGACGCTTCGGACGGACCGTAGGCGTTGACGAGATTCTCCGGCGCGGAGTGCTCGAGCACCCGACGCACCGCGTCCACGTCGGCGGCTTCACCGCCGAAGAGCATGTTGCGCACGCCGCGCAGCGCGTCGGGGGCGACGCGGGCCACCTGGTTGAACACCGCGGTGGTGAGCAGCATCGTCGTCACGCCCGTCCGCTGCAGCTCCTCGCCGAGGGCGGTGGCGTCGAGCATCGTCTCGCGCGGCACGATGGCGAGGCGCGCGCCGTTGAGCAGTGCCCCCCACACCTCCCACGTCAGCGCGTCGAACGCCGGGCTCGCGACCTGCCCCATCACGTCGGCGGGGCCGAGCTGCATGTAGTTCGTGTTCGTGACGAGCCGCGTGATGCCGCGATGCGGCAGGAGCGTCCCCTTGGGTTTGCCCGTCGTGCCCGACGTATAGATGATGTTGGCGACGTCGCCGCCGCCGACCCGCGCGGGGGGCGGACCGAGCGGATGCGTCGCGATCGCCACGGCGTCGGCGGAGAGGGAGACGACGGGCGCCGTCGTCCGCGGATACGTCACCTGCGCCGTGGTCACGAGCGCGGCGATCGCCGCATCCTCGACCATGAACGCGAGGCGCTCGCTGGGGTAGCTTGGGTCGAGCGTGAGGTAGGCCGCGCCCGCCTTGAGCGTGCCGAGCATCGCGACGATCAGCTCGATCGACGGCTCGATACAGATGGCGACGACGCTCCCGCTACGCGCACCGAGCCCCTGCAGGTGCCAGGCGAGCTGGTTGCTCCGCGTCTCGAGCTCGCGGTAGGTGAGTGTTTCGCCCAGCGCGGTGGAGACGGCGATCGCCTGCGGTGCGCGCGCCGCGTGCGCGGCGACGAGCTCGTGGACCGCGACATCGCTCGCGTACTCGACGTCGCGGCCGTTCCACTCCTCGAGCAGCTGGACGCGCTCGCGCTCCGTGACGAGCGGGAGCGCCGAGACGCGCGTGTCGGGGGCACGGCTCGCGCCGTCGAGCACCATCGCGAGATGGCCGAGCATGCGGTCGATCGTCGCGGCGTCGAACAATGCGCTGCGATACTGCATCGCCGCGCGCAGCCCGTTCGACTGCTCGCCCATCGAGAGCGAGAGGTCGAACTTGGTGGACGTCGTCTCGACGCGGATGCCGCGCGTCTCCGTGCCGCTGAGCCGCAGCCCGCCCGATGCGTTGTTCTGCAGGACGAAGTGTACCTGGGCGAAGCCGTTCGCCTCGCCACCGCGCTCGCGCTGCACGGCGGTGCCGAGCGTCTCGAACGGCAGCTCGGCGTGCTCGCTCGCGTGGAGGTATTCCTCCTTCACGCGTGTCAGCAGGGCGCGGAAGGTCGGATCGTCGGCGAGGGTGGCGCGGAGCGGGATCGTGTTGACGAAGTTGCCGATGACGCCTTCGAGCTCGGCACGCCCGCGGCCGGCGACGATCGTCCCGACGACGAAGTCGTCCTGGCCGGTGTAGCGGTGCAGCAGCGCCTCGAAGCCGGCGAGGAGCACCATGAACAGCGTCGCGTCGTTGGCGCGCGCGATCTGGCGGAGCCGCTCGAGCAGCTCGAGCGGGAACACGACGGTCCGCTTCCCGCCCTCGAACGTCGGCGCGGCGGGGCGCGGCCGGTCGGTCGGGAGCGCGACGGCGAGCGTCGTCGCGGCCAGCCGATCGAGCCAGAGGCGCACCTCGCGCTCGGTGCCCTCGGCGTCGAGCCGGCGGCGCTGCCAGGCGGCGTAGTCGGCGAAGCGCGTGGCGGGCGTCGGCAGCGCCGGTGCGCGCTCGCCGCGCGCCCGGGCGTACAGGGCGGCGAGCTCCCGCAGCAGGATGCCCCGCGACCAGCCGTCGTACACGACGTGGTGCGAGACGAGCAGGAGCACGTGCTCGTGCTGCGCGAGCCGCAGCACGGTGGCGCGCAACAGGAGATCCGCGCTCAGGTCGAACGGCGCCGAGCTGCGCTCGGCGACGATCTGCGCGCGCTTCTCCTCGCGCTGCTCCGGCGCGAGCGAGGCCAGGTCTACGAGATCGAGCGGCACTGGGCGTGCCGCTCGGATCACCTGCACCGGTCCGCCGTCGCGGTCGAGGATGACGGAGCGAAGGGCTTCGTGCCGCTGCACCACGCCGTCCAGGGCGCGTCGCAGTGCCTCGAGGTCGAGCGTGCCGTCGATGTGCCACTGGTCGGCGACGTTGTAGACGCCGAGTCCCGTGGCGTTGCGCTCGACGAGCCAGAACAGCTCCTGGAGGTGCGTGAGCGGGGCCTCGTCGGCACCGCGCGGGATCGGGTCGGCGCGCTCCGCATTCGTCGCGGCGCGGAGCTCCTCCACGCGCGTCGCGAAGGCGGCGACGGTGCTCGACTCGAAGATGACCCGCAGCGGGACGCGCACGCCGAGCCGCTCGCCGACGCGCGCGAGGACGCGCAGCGCGAGCAGCGAGTGGCCGCCGAGCTCGAAGAAGTCGTCCTCGGCGCCGAGCTCGCGCTGCAGCACCTCGCCCCAGAGCGCGGCGACGATCTCTTCCGTCGGGGTGCGCGGTGCGACGCGCGTTGCCGCGACCGGTGCGTCCGCCGACGCGGGCGCGGGGAGCGCCTTGCGGTCGAGCTTCCCGTTCGCGTTGAGCGGCCATTCCGCGAGCCACACGAACGCCGTCGGCACCATGAACTCGGGGAGCGTCGCCTTGAGCGCGGTGCGCAGCGCGGCCGGCGTGTGGCCGCTGCGGTCCGCGCCGATCACGGGGATGCAGTACGCGACGAGCCGCTGGTCGCCCGGCGTATCTTCGCGGACGATCGCGACGGCCGACTGCACCCCCGGCTGCTGCACGAGCGCCGACTCCACCTCGCCCAGCTCGACGCGGAAGCCGCGCAGCTTGACCTGGTTGTCGATGCGGCCGAGGTACTCGAGCGTCCCGTCGGCGCGCCACCGCGCGCGGTCGCCGGTGCGGTAGAGCCGCGCGCGGCTCACGCCGGAGGTCAACGACGCAGCGGAGGTCAGCCCGATAGCAAATGGGTCACGCACGAACTTCTCGTCCGTCAGCTCGGGGCGCTCGAGGTAGCCGTGCGCGAGCCCGACGCCGCCGATGCACAGCTCACCGGGAACGCCGACCGGCGCGAGCTCCATGCCCCCACGCCCCTGCATCGCGACCACATGGACCGACGCGTTGGCGATCGGCGTACCGATCGGCACCGCGCCGCCCGTCCACTCCGCCGCGCCGATGCTCCAGTGCGTCGCGTAGACCGTCGCTTCCGTCGGGCCGTACAGGTTCGTCACCTGCAACGCGGGGCACACCGTCCCGAGCCGCGCGAGCAGCTCGCTCGGCAGCGCTTCACCGCCGAGGAAGAGGCGACGCAGCCGCGGCAGCCCGTTCGGCGCGTCGGCGCCCGGCGTCTCCAGCATCATGTGGAGCTGCGACGGCACGAGCTGGAGCAGGGTGACGTCGTGTCGCGCGATCGCGGCGAGGAGATAGGCCGGATCCTGATGGCCGCCCGGGCGCGCGAGCACGAGCCGCGCGCCACTCACGAGCGGCAGGAAGAACTCCCAGATGCACGCGTCGAAGCTCGCCGGCGCCTTCTGCAGGACGCCGTCGCGCACGTCGAGCGGATACGCGTCGCGCATCCACGCGAGGTAGTTGACCACTGCGCGGTGCGGGATCATCACCCCCTTCGGCCGTCCCGTGGAGCCCGACGTGTAGATCACGTACGCCAGGTCGTCGCCCGTCGGCTGCGGGACCGACCGGTCGGCGACGCGCTGCGCCTCCGCGGCGATGGTGTCCCACTCCCGGTCGAGCAGCACCACGGTCGCGCCGCCGGCGTCGCTCGTCTTCGGCAGCGCGTCGACGAGCGCCGCCGTGGTGAGCAGGACGGGGACGCGCGAGTCCTGCAGCATGAACGCGAGGCGATCGGCCGGATAGTCCGGATCGAGCGGCAGGTAGTAGCTCCCCGCCTTCAGCACGCCGAGCATCGCGACGACGAGCTCCGTCGAGCGGTCGACGCAGATGCCGACGCCCATGTTCGGCCCGACGCCGCGCCCGTTCAGCCAGCGGGCGAGCGTCGCGGCGCGCGCGTCGAGCTCGCGGAAGGTCATCCGCTCGATCGTGCCGCTCGCCGTCTCGATCTCGACGGCCGTCGCGTCCGGCGTGCGCGCCACCTGCTGCGCGATCATCTCGTGCAGCGTCTCGGCGTCGAGCGTCTGCGCGGCGCCGTGGCTCCATTCCTGGAGCCGGAGCCGTTCGTCGGCGGAGAGGAGGGGGAGCGCCGAGATCGGCGCGTCGGGATTCGAGACGATCCCCGTGAGCAGCGTCTCGAAGCGCGCCAGCAGCCGCTCGATCGTCGCGGCGTCGAACAGGTCGGTGCGATACTCGAACGCGGCGCGCAGTCCCTCGGCGCGCTCGTGCATGAACAGCGAGAGATCGAACTTGGTCGCGCCGCGCGCCGGTCCGAACGGCTCGAACTGGAGGCCGGGCAGCGCGAGGGTGCGCAGCTCGGCGTCCTGCAGCGTGAACATCACCTGGAACAGGCCGCCGCGGCCGAGGGCGCGGTCGCGCTGCAGCTCGAGGACGAGCTTCTCGTACGGGACGTCCTGGTGCTCGAACGCGCTCAACGTCGTCTCGCGCACGCGCGACACGACCTGGGCGAACGTCGGGTCGCCATCGAGCCGCGTGCGCAGCACGAGCGTGTTGGCGAAGTAGCCGATCAGCCCCTCGATCCCTTCCTGGGCGCGCCCCGCCGTCGGCGATCCGACGACGAGGTCCTCCTGCCCGCTCGACCGCGCGAGCAGGACGTCGAACGCGGCGAGCAGGGTGACGAACAGCGTGCTCCCCTGTGCCTTGCTCATCGCCCGCAGGCGCTCGAGCAGCTCCACCGGCAGCATGCGCGACCGCGTCGCGCCCTCGAAGCTCGGCGTGGTGGGACGCGGCCGATCGGTCGGCAGCTCGAGGAGCGCGGGCGCGTCGCGGAGCTGGTCGCGCCAGAACGCGACGTGCCGCTCGAACTCGGCGCCCGCGAGCGCATCGCGCTGCCAGCGCGCGAAGTCGCCGTATTGCAGCGCGAGCGGCGCGAGGGGCGAGGGCTCTCCGCGCCGGTGCGCGTCGTACAGCGCCGAGAGCTCGCGCATCAGGATGTTGCGCGACCAGGCGTCGGACGAGACGTGGTGCGACTCGAGGAGGAGGACGTGGTCCTCGACGCCGAGTCGCACGAGCGACGCGCGGAGCTGCGGATCGCGCGTCAGGTCGAACGGGCGACGCGACAGCTCGCGTACCAGCGCGAGCGCCTCGGCCTCGCGCTCGGCGTCGGCGCGCTCGGAGAGATCGGTGATCGCCAGCGCGACGGGCGCGGGATCGTGGACGATCTGGCGCGGCTCGCCGTCGACGAGGTCGAAGGTGGAGCGAAGCACCTCATGGCGCGCCACGATGCCGTCCAGCGCCGCCTGCAGCGCGGCGACGTCGAGCGGCCCGCGCAGTCGTGCGGTGCGCGGGACGTTGTAGCCGTGCATCCCCGGGCTCGCGCGGTCGAGCAGCCAGAGCAGCTCCTGCGCGTACGACATCGGCACCGGCGCGCCGGCCTCGCGCGGCACGATCCCGCCACGCCGCACCGCCGGCTCGCCGCCGGCACGGGCGCGCTCGAGCTGCGCGCGCTTCTCCGGGGAGAGCGCGGCGAGCCGCCGTTCGAGCTCGGCGCGGCGTTGGGCGATGGCGTCGCTGGGGGTCACGTCAGGCGTCGCTCTCCGTGAGCGCGGCGACGGCGGCGAGCTGCAGCTCGAGGTCCACCACCTCGGCGAGCTGCGCCACCGTCGGCGCGTCGAACAGGGTCCGCAGCGGCAGCCGCACGCCGAACTTGCGGCTCAACTTTCCGAGCACACGGATCGCGAGGAGCGAATGACCGCCCAGCGCGATGAAGTCGTCGGTGACACTGACGGTGTCCTTCTTCAAGACTTCCACCCAGATCGCGGCGATCCCTTCTTCCGTCGGCGTGCGCGGCGCGACGAATCGCGACTCGGCGACGGCGAGATCGGTCGGATCGGGCAACGCCGCGCGATCGATCTTCCCGTTGGCGCCGAGTGGCATCGCGTCGAGCACGATGACGGCCGCGGGCACCATGTACTCCGGCAGCCGCGCGGCGGCCCACTCCTTCACGGCGTCGGGGGTCGTGCGCGCGGCGTGGGCGGAAGCATAGTCCGACGCCGCCGCCCGTGCCACGACGTAGGCGACGAGCTGAGGCTCGGCCGAGCCCGCATGAACGAGCGCGAGCGCCTGCGCGATGCCGGGATGCTCGCGCAACACCTGCTCCACCTCGCCCAGTTCGACGCGGTAGCCGCGGAGCTTCACCTGATCGTCGGCGCGGCCGAGGAACTCGATCGCGCCATTCGGCAGACGACGCACGCGATCGCCGCTGCGATAGGCGCGCTCACCGCCGTCGAGCACGACGAAGCGCTCGGCGGTGAGATCGTCGCGGCGCAGATAACCGCGGGCCAGCCCTGCACCGGCGATGTATAGCTCACCGACCACGCCCACGGGCGCGGGCTGGCGGTGCGCGTCGAGCACGTGCAGCCGCACGTTGGCGAGCGGCGCGCCGACGGGCACCGTCTGCGCTCCCGCCTCGCGCACCGTGCGCATTGCGTCGGCCGTCACCTCGAAGGTGCTGACGCCGACCGTCGTCTCCGTCGGGCCGTAGTGATTGAGGACGCGGCAGCCGCGCGTGTCGAGGATCGCGCGGGCGACCTCCCACGCGAGCGCTTCGCCGCCCAGCACGGCCCAGCGCCGCGGCAGCGCGGCGGCGAGCTGCGTCGCCTCCAGTCCTCCGGCGAGCGCGCGCAGGTGGTTCGGCGTGATCTTGAGCACGTCGAGCGGATGCGCGGCGAGATACTCGCGCCAGCGCGCCGGATCGGTGGCGACGTCGCGCGAGATGAGGTGCAGCGTGCCGCCGGCGAGCAGCGCGGGAAAGAGCGCCGTGTTGCCGAGGTCCGCACCGACCGAGCTCACCATCCCGAACGCCCAGCCGTCGAGCGCGGCGAGCCCGTCGCCGGAGACGCTCCGCGGCACGTCGCCGAGCACGCGCGACACGGCCCGCGTGTAGTGCACGACGTTGGCGTGCGTGACGGCGACGCCCTTCGGCACGCCGGTGCTCCCACTCGTGAACAGCACGTACGCGAGCGACTCCGGCGACGCGACCGCATCCGGCCGTGTCGCGGGCTCCGCGTCGATCGCCGCGGCGTCGCCGTCCAGGGCGAGCAGCGACACCTCCGCCGGCACGCGGTCGTCGTACGCCGAGGTCGTGATCACCACGCGTGCACCGGCCTCGCCGAGCTGCTGCGCGGCGCGCGCGGCGGGAATCTCCGGCGGGATCGGGATGTACGCCCCTCCCGCCCTCAGCACGCCGAGCATCGCGGCGACGAGATCCGTCGTGCGATCGAGCACGATGCCGACGGGCACGTCGGCCCCGACACCGAGACGCTGCAACCGGCGGGCGATCCGATTGGCGCGCGCGTCCAGCTCGGCGAAGGTCGCGGAGCCGTTCTCCGCCACGACGGCCACGCGATCCGGCACGCGCGCGACCTGCACGCTGAACAGCGCATCGATCGTCGTCGACGGGCCGACGTCCACGGCCGTATCGTTCCACGCGTCGAGTGCGTCGCGCTCCGCATCGCTCAGCAGGGGCAGCTGCGAGACGCGCGTATCCGGCGCGGCCACCGCCGATGCGAGGACGCCGCGCAGGTGCTCGAGCGCGCGGCGCACCGTCGCCGGCGCGAACAGATCCGACCGGGCGCGCAGCGTGAGCGTCAGTGTACCGTCGCGCTCGGACATGAACAGCGTGAGGTCGAACTTCGTCGTGCCGTCGTCGACGCCGTACGGGCGGATCTCGGCGTCGCCGAGGGTGACCGGCCCACTCTCCCCCGTGCCGCCGAGCATCGTGAACACGACCTGGAAGAGCGGCGAGTGGCTGAGCTGCTGCCCACCCTGCAGCTCGAGCACGAGCTTCTCGAACGGGATCTCCTGGTGGTCGTACGCGCCGAGCGCGCTCTCGCGGAGCTGGTCGAGGAGCTGCGCGAACGTCGGGTCCGACGCGAAGCGCGCGCGCTGGACCATCGTGTTGGCGAAGTAGCCGATCAGCCCTTCCGTCTCGGCGCGCGAGCGGCCCGCGCTCGGCGAGCCGACGAGCACGTCGGGCTGGCCCGTGTACCGATGCAGCACCGTGGCGTATGCGGCGAGCAGCACCATGTAGAGCGTGGCGTCGTGCGCGACGCCGAGCTGCTTGATGCGCGCGAGGAGTGCCGGCTCGATCGTGATGCGCTCCGTGATCCCGCCCGTGCCCGGCACGGCGGGGCGTGGGAAGTCGGTCGGCAGCTCGAGCACGAACGACGCGTCGCCCAGCTCGCGGCGCCAGTAGCCGAGCAGCTTCTCGAGCCGATCGCCGGCGAGATGCTCACGCTCGAAGATCGCGTAGTCGGCGTACTGGATCGGCAACGCGGGGAGGTTGGCCGGCGCACCGCTCGCGGCCTCGCGGTACAGCGCCGACAGCTCGCGGAAGAGGATCTCGCGCGACCAGCCGTCGAAGGCGATGTGGTGCGAGTCGAGGTGCAGCACGTGCTCGGCGTCGCCGTGACGGATCACGGTGGCGCGCAGGAGCTGGTCCTGCGAGAGATCGAACGGCCGGCGTGCCTGCTCGAGCACGAGCCGCTCCGTCTCGGCCGTGCGCTGCTCGGCGGGCAGATGGCTCAGGTCGACGACCGTGAACGCCACCGGACGTGCGGCATGGACGACCTGGACCGCCTGCTCCTCGTGGAACCCGTACGTCGTGCGCAGGATCTCGTGGCGCTCGATCAGGGCGTCGAAGGCGCGGCGGAGCGCGGCGACGTCGAGCGGCCCGACGACGCGCCGCGTGCGCGGCACGTTGTACGACGTGTTCTGCGGCGCGGAGTGCTGCATCAGCCAGAGCAGCTCCTGCGCGAACGACGTCGGCAGCATCACGGGCTCGTCGCTCGTGGGCGTGAGGGGCGGGTTCGTACTCGAGGTAGTCTCGTGCGACATGGGATCTCCTAGGCGTCCGGCGCGGAGCCCGAGCCGGGCGTCGTGGTGCGACCGATCCGATAGGCGTCGCGCGAGCGCGAGACCAGTCCCGGTTCAGCCGAGGCAGCGGGAGCGCGCTCGGCCTCGATGCGGGGCGCGAGCTGCTCGATCGTCGGGGCGTCGAACAGCGTGCGCAGCGGCAGCCGCACGCCGAACGTCTTGCTGATCCGGCCGAGCACGCGGATCGCCAGCAGCGAGTGCCCACCCAGCGCGAGGAAGTTGTCCGTCACCCCGATCGGCTCGCGCTTGAGCACCTCGGCCCAGATCGCGGCGAGCTTCGTCTCGGTG
>Ga0207674_10006945_pt1 | contig 13259 bp, 17 predicted proteins | sample KBSCornC72_FD_184303 | JGI IMG/M metagenome (GOLD analysis project Ga0207674, IMG submission 184303) | Corn rhizosphere microbial communities from Kellogg Biological Station, Michigan, USA - KBS Corn C7-2 (SPAdes) (version 2) | ecosystem: Host-associated > Plants > Roots > Rhizosphere > Soil ... | reverse complement strand
CGCGGCGACCTCGTGCTGGTGATTGATTCCGACCTGCAGGATCCGCCGGAACTGCTCGGCCCGATGCTGGAGCGCATGTTGCAGGAGGAGGCGGATGTCGTTTACGGCCAGCGCCGCAGCCGCGCCGGCGAAAGTGGTTTCAAGCGAAAATCGGCCGAAGCGTTTTACCGTCTGCTGGCGCGGCTGACGCGAGTCAACATTCCCGTCGACACCGGCGACTTCCGCCTGATGACCCGCCGGATCTCCGATCAGCTCGTGCAGATGCCGGAGCATGATCGCTTCATTCGCGGCATGGTCTCGTGGCTCGGCTACCGGCAGGTCGCGTTCGAATATGATCGCCATCCGCGCTTCGCCGGGGTCACCAAATATCCGCTGGTCAAGATGATCAGTTTCGCCGCCGACGCGCTGATCAGCTTCTCGATGGTGCCGTTACGGATCGCGACCTACATCGGCGCCCTGCTCACCACGATTCTGACGCTGGTTGGAAGCGCCGCCGTGATCAGCTGGATACTGCATGGAACCGTGCCGGGCTGGACTTCGCTGACACTGTTGGTCGTCATGATTTCTTCCGTGCAACTCCTCGTGCTCGGACTGATCGGGGAATATGTCGGCCGCATTTATATCCAGTCGAAGCACCGCCCGCTGTTCATGATTTCCCACATTCATCGGCGCGGCCGGGCACCGAGCATCGTTCCGTCTGATCCGCAAGATGAGACGATAGATGACGGGAAAGCAGAATTCCGGACGCTTCTGGCGCGCTCCGGCGCCGTGCCGCGCGACCAGTCTCACGAGCTGCTGCCGTGAAAGCGCTTCTGAATCATCCCGCGCTTTATCAAGCCTATCAGAACGCCGGCGGATTTTTCGGTGCCCGTGTCAAGGCGATCTCTGATTACCTGACCTTGCGGCCGGGCATGCGCGTGATCGATATTGGCTGCGGCCCCGGTTATATTCTCCGCCACCTGCCTGAGGGCGTGGACTATACTGGATGTGATATCGACGAGAGCTATATCGATCACGCCCGCCGCGCCTTCGGTCATCTGGGGCAATTTCATTGCCGCTATTTCGACGCCGCTGCTGCGCGAGAGCTTGGGGGCGCCGATGTCGTGATGATGAACGGGGTGCTGCATCACATTGATGATGGGGAATTGCGGGACACCCTTTCTAACGTCCGCGACGCCCTTACGCCGGAGGGCGTGCTGTTCACGCTCGACGGTTGCTACCGGAATGGACAGTCGCGAATTGCCAGATGGCTGTTGGACCATGATCGTGGCGAATTCGTCCGCGATGAGGATGGTTATGATCGGGTGCTGCGCGGCGCTTTCGCAAAGGTCGATCTTGCCATCCGCGAGGATTATTCCCGCGTGCCCTACACTTTCATCATCGGCATGGCGCGAAAGTAGTTACCTCGAAGGGCGTGGCGCGGATTCGACCCGGCTGAGTACATCGATGCCCCGGACCGTCGTTACCAGCCGGTACGGCTTAAGCAGCTCGGTGATCTCGCCATCCGCCCGCGCCCAATCTCCCCAGTGGTCGCGGAGATTGTCGACCAGGACAATGTCTGGCGGCGTGTTTCGGAAATCCTCGATAAGCCAGCGCCGTTCCAGCGCCAGATAATCCTTTAACCGGGCATCGGTAGTGGGATCGACCGCATGGTCTTCCCGGGTGAGACGGACGAACTCGCGAACCCAGAGATTTTCCTGGCGCGAAACCCAGGTGCCGTGGACATTGCGGACCAGAGGATGGCCGATGGCGGCTTCGCCGCTGAGTACGAGGATTTTCGGATTGCGCTTGAGGCCAGTGATCGCGGCCTCGACCGGGCCGACGTCGACATTGGCATAGAACCATTGGCAACCAACCAGAAAGGTCATCGCCAGCACCGCGAATACGGCGATAACGCCCGGCCTGGCAAGGTGCATGCGGGGAAGCGTCAGCGCCTGACCCATGGCCAACAACGCGAGCGATACCATCGGAAAGGAATGATAGGACCAGCCGCGCCGCTGCAGGTAAAAGGAGACGGCGAATCCGGCCGATGCCACCAAGGTGATCCATATCGCCGGGTTCAGTGGGCCTTGTTGCCGTGTCAGGCAGACAGAGATCGCCGCGAACAGGCCGATCATCGTCGCCGGATTGACGAAGATCACCGACAGCGGCATCGACCAGGAGAGATAGCTGTCGCGAACGATCGGATAGGTCAGCGAGAAATAATCGGGGTAAGCGAGATAGGTCCAGACGCTAAAGCCCGCCACCAGTGCGCCGGCAATCACGTTCTCTGGCGCCAGCAGCACCCGCCAGCGGCGCGTGGCAACGGCGGCCGCGATCACACACAGCGCAACCGGAACGGCAAAGAATGGCTTGAAGGCCAGCGTGATTCCGGCGCCGATGCCTGCCACCAGAATGGCCCAGGCGCGCGGCGCCTGCCGATCCCAGCGCAACGCCCATAGCGCCAGTGAAGGCAGCAAGGTGAGCGTGGCGATATGTTCGCGCTGACCGAATACCTGAAGCGGCATGATGGTCATCACCGCCGCCGACCAGATCAGCAGGGGCAATCCGAAATCGTTCGCAAATGACGAACGGCGCAGGATGCGTGAGGTCAAAAACAGCGACAGTGCCGCGAGCAGCAAGATTGCCGCGTCGATAACGGAATGGGGATCGACGCCGACAGCACGCGCCAGCGCAATTCCCGGCAAGTAAGCCAGCACCGCCATCGGCGGATTGATTTCGACGATGTCGCGATAGAGCTGTTGGCCGTCCAGCACGCGCTCGCCGGCCACCAATAACCAGCTGACATCGGTGTTGAGGGCCATGCATTGGCGCAGCAGGATCGCGATAGTGAAGATCGCTGCCAACGCCAGCCACGGCATCAGCCAGGGCAGACGGAATAAGCGGGTGGCGCGATCCAGCCGCGAGTTCCCGGGCGCGGCATCAACGGATGTCATCGTCGGTTTCCTGTGAGCGCCCGCCACTCTAAGGGAGCGGCGTTAACAGGCTGTTTTGCGAGGTCGATCCGCGCGGGCGGCCCGGGGATTGTTCGGGGTGCAGGCGCCAACCGCCAAACTAACGGCTAAGGCGCATCCCGTCCGTTCACGGGAACGGTTCAGCTTCCCCCTGACTTACCCTTCTGCGCGGACGGAAATTAGCAGCTGTTTTCCGTTGGGCAGTCGGCGGCCCCAGCCGTCTAACCGCGGACATGGCACTGCCGGCAATCCTTGATCCAAATCAAGGCCGGTGGATCACCACGCCTTTCGGTAGGTCAATCTCGGGAGGCTGCGACAAGAAAGATGGCCAACACCTGGTACGTTACTTTTGAGGTGCAGAATCGAGCGGCTTTGCCAAAGAGACGCAGCCCGCGGGAAACGAAGACATTTGCCACCGAAAAGGAAGCCCGGGCCTTCGCCCGTCAGAAGCTCCACGAAGGGCTTGCCGTCCACGCCGGAACGATGAATCCTTACGTGCCAAGGCAATCCATTCCGTCGAGTTCGATTCCGACGTGGCTCGCTTCCACACCAGAAGATGATACCGCGGAACTGAGTGGTACCACGTCAGGGGAGAAGCGATCTACTTAGAACTGCAATTGCCTTGGTGTGTGTTGCCATTTTGTTACGCGCGCTTTCGAGGAGAGGCGATAGTTCTAAGTGCGAGTGAACTCCTGTCCCGTTTTGCGTGTGTTACGAAGAGATGCTTCACCCCTTTCGAATCTCTGGTCGATGTTCAGGTGAAGGTTTCGGCCGAAGGAAATCCGCCGTCCGTGACATGCGCTGGCACAAACCGAAGCGGCTGCGCTCCGCTCTGTACGCAATTTGCCTTTTGATTCCAGGGCTGATCGCTAGCGAGAGCAAAGCAAGCGATGTCGATCTCAAGGATTCAGCGGTAGCCGCACCCGTTGCGGACGATTTTGGTGCCTACCTTCTCAAGACATTCAGCCTGTCCGCGCAGCCTGTTCTCAAGCAGTCCGTCTTTGTGTTCGGCGGACGAACGAATTCGGGCAACCTTGGCGACACGTTCAAATACGGTGTCGGTGTGCCGTCGTCGCAACTGACCTACGACAATTACATTGTTGGGGGTGCCTATCAGCGGGATTTCGTTCAATTCAACAGCGGGCTGCTGCTTGGCGCTGAAATCGGGCTTGCTGACAGATTCGGCCACTACAAGGCCTGCTGCGACACTGTCACCTATTCCCAGAGTATGGTGAATTCCGCCGAGCTATGGGCAGGCGTGAGCTTCCGCCATGCGGGCCTCAGGGTGTTCGACGTGGTGCAAGTTTCTCCTGGCGTCGTCTTCGGCCTGAGTGCCATTTCCAGTCCGATCGGACAGGAAGGCGAACATCAGGTGGTCCATCAGGGAAGCGCCAAGGTTCTTTTCTATTTGGGCTTCGATCTGGCGCTTGCTCTGGCGAGCATGCCGAACACAGAATTGGTGTTTCGTGTCCATCACCGATCGGGAGCCTATGGAACGCTCGGCGGGCTCAAGGAGGGCAACAACGCCAACGTTATCGGCATTCGGCAGACGTTCTGAAATCCTGTCGATGGACCAGCGAACGATCGTTGATCCAACAGCGGCGTTGACCGGTTGTTTTGCGGAAAAAGCCCTTCGGCGGTCTACTGCTTGATCGAGGTATAGGCCGCCTTGCGCAGTCCGGCGTTCATCTCGTCGCGCTGCTGGCCCTGCGCCTGCTGGGCGATGCTTCGGGTCGGCGTCAGCACCGAGAACATGATGAACCCGCCGGCCTTGCGGGGGAAGATGAAGTACTCGGTGATGAGCGATTTCTCGGAATCCTCGCACGACGACATGCCCCGGAAAACCACATCGCTGTCGACGAGTTCGCTATTGCGGGCGGAGGCGAATTTGCCCCGGCATTCGCGGGCGTCGTTGCCGACGATGGCGGCGGCGACATCTAGTCCCGCCACATTGGGCTGGGGCGGAATAATGCGGACGAAGCCGGCGGCATTGTCGGCCTTCCACGCCGCGCCGGTGGAGGCGAGCGAAACCGGCGTCTCGGCCCGTCCGAGCAGGGATGGATGAGAGAGCGCCGTTGCCCGAAGAATGAAATTGGAGGCGAGCTGCATGGCTTCGAGCTGCAACTCGGCCGAGCCCTCCTGCGGCCGGTTCGGCTGCAGGCTGGAGGCGGAGGTGGGAGGAGGCGCCTCGCGCGGCGCGGCGTTGGCGACGGCCGGCGCGGTAAAGTTGGTGGCCGCCGCGATACCGCCGGCATTCACCGTGCGCACGCAATTGACGAGCACGGGCAGAAGCGCGGCCGTGCCGTCCAGGTTGAACTGGAAAAGGTTACCCTGGGCGAAGGCCGACATGGTGCGGGCGCCTCGGAACGCTTTGATCAAGGCGGAATTCTCGGGCATCGCCACCATTACGGTGGTGCTGCCGATCCCGACGCCGTTGACGTTGAAGGTGTTGCGGCCGTCAAAGCTGAGAACAATCGGAAAGCTCTCGCCCTTGGTGAGCGACCAGTTCGGATGGTTGAACGCCAGGGCCCAATGATAGGTGTTCGACACCAGTACGCTGAAATTGATGCCGCTCGCGTAATTGGCGCCAGCGATGCAACTGGAAAATGCGCCGTTGGCGTCGTTGGTGTAGGCGCCGCCCGTCCAACTCCCGACCGAAATCGAACCATAAGGCCCGCGGGCACCAGCCGTCGGAGTGATCCCAAAAGTAAGACCAAGCGCGAGACCAAGTGTCACAAGTCCGTTAGCGATCCCCGCACGCATTTACGCCTCCCAAACCCTACACCTCACATTGTACCGACAATGTTTCAAAATCTCTGGCTGCGTCAAGGGTTGGATCGGCTCCAAGCGGCCAGCGTCGAGACATCCTTAAGCCCACGGATGGCTCAGTTTATCGTCCGGATGTCGGATGCGGTGAGGAGAAGTCTTGCAGATTCGCGCCCCGGATGCGGGTGATCAGATAAACGTTGTCATCATTGTTGTTTGATGCCGAGCATTGCGCTGTTGAGGATCGGGTCCACTCCGGGTAGTCCGGATCCATACGGGAGAAAGCCAGAACAGCCGCCGTGAGCGCCCACATCAGCGCCTGGTTCACTTCGCCCTGCTGCTCCTGTGTTCTCGCGCCGTCGGCGAGCTCATGGATTCGCAAGCCTGCCTTGCCAAGTTCGTTGGCGGACTCCAGCCAGTGTTGTGACGCCTCGACATTTCCAACTCGGCGCCCGGTGGTGTCGAAGAGTCCTTCGTGGACGACGGCGCGGCAGGCGATTGGGAGAGGGCCGAAGATGCAAGCCCATCGCAACCGTGGCTGCCAGGGCGTAGCCCGCCCATTGGGTGAACCGTCTCATGTTGGCTCCCGTTGTTGTTGGCGACATTGAACGCGATCTGGATTTCACGTCCAATGTCGGCGACGCACGCGACGTACAGCGAAACGCGATCATTGTATGGCGGGAGAGGACAGGGCTGGCTCGAGGCATCGGGCATTCCACCCGACTGGTTGTACTCGACCGAAGAAGAGACAAGGTTTACGTTCAGAATGCCTCTTCCTCCCGCGACGTGGGAGCTTCGTCGGGCGGTCAGTTCCGAAGTGAACTCAAACCAGGCCGCCGCAAATTTCATGCGGGCCCAGCACCATAATCATGGGCGTCGGCTGCGGAAAGTCGTAGAGCATTTCGAATCAGACGCGAAGCTTCATTCGAATGCCATCAGGTTCCCGTCTCGTTGAAATGGCTAAGAAAGCAGCTGAGCTTGGCTGCCTTATTTGCTCAAATGCGTTCTCAGTAGAGAAAACGATAGCTAATTGCCGCGAAAGCGCGCACTGTACGACAATGTCCAGACAACCTGATGGGTCCGCGCGCAGCTTCGCAAGTCTGTTGCAATGACGACACGCTCGCGACGGGAGACCATTCATTTCAGGCACCCGTTCCTCATCAAGGGCGTCGATCGTGAGCTCGCGCCAGGTGCTTACGAAGTCGTCACCGATGAGGAAATGATCGAGGGCCTTTCGTTTCCGTGCTTTCGGCGTGTCGCCACCCTGATCATAGTCCCCGCGGCAGCGCCGCGCCGATCTGCGAAGGAAATGATCTCGATCAGTCCGGTCGATCTGTCCGACGCGCGGCGCATCGATGCGAACGCGCCTCGTGAGTGAGACCCCGGTCGACCTCGACAAGCATCGCGGGATGGCGGCGCAGAAGGCAACCGATCTGAGGCGCGTGCTCGCCGACGTCGAAGCCAACGCGAAACTGCTGCGCGACAAGCAGGGTGTGGTCGAACTCCAGTTGCTTGCGGTGCCCGCGGAGTCCTGGCCCGAAGCGGTGGCCAAGGCGCGCTACGTGCTCAGTCTTTATGCTTCCAGTCTCGCGCCGACAGACACGCATCACCGCGACCTCGTCGCCGCAGTGCTTGCAGACCTCACCCGACTAGCCGGTGACCAAACGTGATGTGGTTCGAATTCGACGCTCGCCTTCATCCTCCCGTTCGACGAAAATTCGAACGGTCAACTGAAAGAACCCGATGCAAAATCTCTCGCCCCGCCACGTCAATACGGAAGAATCGCTCTGCCTCGGCGTTGTGTCAGGCTGGTACTCGACCAAGGTCGGCGGCACCTTCGTTTCGGGTCCACACGATTCCGAAGCCGATTGCCTCCGCGGGATCGCTGAAATTGATCCGCGACCCGTCAAAAACCTGGTTCGTTGAATTATGAGGAAGGAAGTATGACCCTCGATCCTGGTCGCGTCAAAGGCTTCGAGCAGGACCGGATGGTCATGCTGTTTTCGATGATGGATGGCGAGAAGGAAATTGCTTGCGCCATCAGCAGTTCGGCGATGGACAACCTTGAACGTGGCGTGAAAGCAAAGCCCGATCAGCGCCACGACCAATTCCTACGGCTGCGTGACCGGATCGAGCGATGCGCGTTACGCAAATTCTTGGCCGGAGAACTCGAGGGAACGCCACGGGGTATTATCCTGCGCGCCATCGATTTTCGGACGTAGACTATTGGAATTCGTTCCGCGTCCCTCGCATATGCTCTGGCTATTCCGGCTGGGGCGGTCTACAGAGGTGATATCACCGCCTATTCTAGGCCGCCATCGGTGCCGAGAGCGTCGCGCTCCTGCCTCCACGAGCCGGTGATGAATGTCCGATGGCCGCAAATTTCACTTAAGTGAATGGATGGTGTCGCCCGTATTGGTGCCGATGTTTCTCGGACTGTTGATTGCGGCAGCCGTCTTTCTGCAGAGATAATTTGCTGCACGGGGCAGCGCCTGCGTAGGATCAGGAGAGGTTCGATGACCGAGCGGCAAAAAACGCTGGAGAAGGCGCGAGTGCGCATGCTCGAGGAGCGGGATGCGCATGCGAAAGTGTTGGCCGCGCCTTTTGATCGCGAAAAGGCCGAGCGGGCGCGCAATAAATTCATCGAGCTACAAGCACTGATCGAGGCGCTGGATCGGGCCATCCGCGGAGAGGAAATCGTCGCACCACTTGACAACCGCGGTGCTGGTGACGAGTTGCCCCGTTAGGGCTCGGCACAACGCTGCAAGCGTAGAGAATCGATGACGCTATCAACACCATGCACCGAAGGGAGTTCACATGGCGAAGGGGCAGCAAAAAGTACGGGCGAGCAGTTGCCCCTACGCGCGTGTTCCGGTTGGGTCAAGGATCATCTCTAGGCTGCTTCCGCTCAAAGGTTAGCGGCGACCAGATCGTAAGAACCCCGGCTGCCGCGAACGTAGATCTTGGCAGCGGCGGCGCATATCGGATCACGGTTGGAATCGAGCGCGTTCAGAAGACTGATGGATGAAGCGCTGTTCCGATTGCACCCAAGCGTAACTGCTACGCCGGAATCCGATTACAACCCTGCTCGACCCATGCCCGACAAATAAGTTGCAACGAGCCTCGTTATCTGCCGAAGCATCACTATATCATCCGTATCACCGCGCGCTTCCCCGGCTATCATCGGTGACTGAGAGCATTGCGCTCCCGCCGTGACCAAAAGGGCGGTCAAGATGTCAAATACCAGCAAATTCAGCGAATGGCTCGTGCCTCCGGTATTGTTGCCGGTCTTTTTTGTGCTGCTGATCGCAGTTGCGGTGGTTATTCAGTGGTAGTCGAGCTCGGCGGACCCGCGCCACCGGTTCAGGTAAACGGCTCGTTCGCTCCGATGAAAGGGCTTCAAACATCATTAGCTGACAAGCTGAATATCAGGGCGATGGCCGCCCTGGACAGAGCTCGCGATATGCCGCAGGGAGATGCGCGCGCGGCGGCGATGAAGAAGGCAATGATACTTCGAAATGCCGCTGAGGTTCTCGAGCATTTCTGCGGCAAGAGCAGCGCGGCGGTCAAATGAAACCTCGGCGCCTCCGCAATCCACCGTTTAGGCATCATCATTGGCCCGGGTGTTCAGAAAAAAAGAGCACCTTGGCATGAACCATATGGGCACCGCGATGCTTGTCCTGGATCGACCGCCTGTCCCAGTCGATGGCCGTATCCCGTGAACACCCGATGGTACTCGATCTCCGATACGTTCCAGCCGTCGTTCTCATCGTTGAGGACGAGATGATGCTCCGCATGCGCGCGGTCGACATGGTGGAAGACGCCGGGTACACGCCGATTGAGGCATCGGATGCCGATGAAGCCGTCGCCATCCTGGAGTCCAGGTCCGACATCGCCCTGATGTGTACCGACATCCAGATGCCGGGCAGCATGGACGGCATAGGACTTGCGCGTGCCGTGTACTTGCGTTGGCCGTTGATCAAGATCATCGTGGTATCGGGGCAATTGAACCCGCCGAGCGCGGAACTTCCTCCCCGCAGTAGGTTTTTCGGCAAGCCACTCGAGGCCGGGCAAATGATTGCCCAGATGCGGAACATGATCGGCAATGCCTGAGGCGGGGGTAGTTCTCACGTCGCCTGATCGCGTCAGAGCCCGTCGAAGAGCGGTGCGGCAGGCAGCTCATGGTGATACAATTGGGGATGCCTGAAGACAACCTCCGTAGAGACCAGCGCCCGGGGAACGGCGCAGCACCGCACCAGGACCTTGTGGCGGCAGAGAATGTCAGCCTGCGGCTTCTCCTCGCGCAGGCCGAGATCAATGCCCGGAGTTTGCTTGCCAAGGCCGGCATCGACGCCAGGGAGCGCGAGACGTCCGACAGGCTGCAGAAGCTCATCCTTGAAGAGCTGAACCATCGTATCAAGAACACGCTCGCCACCGTCGGCGCCATCGTCGCCCAGAGCCTGCGTAACTCACAGGGGCCTGAACACGCGCAGCACGCCATCCAGGGTCGGCTACTGGCGCTCGGGCGGGCGCACGATCTGCTTCTGCAGGCAAGCTGGACCAGCGCGGATCTTGGCACCGTCGTCCGCCGCGCCATAGAAGCCTTCGACAGTTCCGATCAGCCCAAATTCTCGATTTCCGGACCGGAAATCCGGATGACGTCGAGTGCCGTAATCGCTGTTGCGATGATGCTCAATGAGCTCTGCACGAACGCCACGAAGTTTGGCGCCCTCTCCGTCTCGGGCGGGAGTGTCGATATCATCTGGACGCTGGATGCACAGACACAGCGCCTGCACCTCACATGGACCGAGAAGAACGGTCCGCCAGTCCGCCCTCCCGAGAAGCGCAGCTTCGGGACGCGGCTGATCCAGACGCTCGGCAGCCAGCTCAAGGGCGACGCGCAGTTAACCTATGAGTCGACCGGTTTCGTGTGCGCATTCGACGTACCAATAGCTTCAGTGACGTCGTCGGCGCCATAAGCTCGTATTCGGGCGTACGTTCATTTCGTGCCATCTTAGTTGTGCCTTGTTAGTTGTGCCTTGGGGCTCGTTATTCGAACCTTTGATACCTATATCCATGTCTATCCTGATCAATCATCGAGATCCGTGGGAATGGGCAGAGACTTCCGACGAAAGGGCTCTGCATGTTCAAATCTCAACAGTATCGCGCGAAAGCAACCGAGTGCGGCGAACTCGTCAAACGTTCGCCCAGCGCTGAGGAAAGCCGTAAGTTTCAAGACTTGGAGGGCCACTTCGTCTCGTTGGCGGATAACGAGCAAGGTCTCGCGGAAGCTTATAACGATGCAGTGCATATAGCGGAGCAGGACCGGTCCCGCGGCGCGGCCCTTGATGCCGAAGAACAACACGTTTTAAGGTGTCTTGGGGTGGCGGTTATTATGGAATGGAACGCGTTACCGACGTTGCTGCAACGGGAAATCTTCGATACCGCCGGATCCGTGGGCAAGTTGTTGGAGACAGCGGCGCTTCGCGGGCAGATCGCCCGATTTCTGCACAAGCACAAGAATGAAGCCGGTCGCGGCAAACCGCCTTTGACGGAAGACATGCCCAGTGATGCGAATTTGGTCGCTGCGGATTTGTCGCGATGGGATGATGAGGGAGGCGCAGTCCGCACCGGACTGCGGATGTGAATAAACGCCGACAACAGCAGAACCCCCATGCCACTTCCACAGTTTGGCATCGATAACGGACCGCATAACATGGACGGGCTACGGCTTTTTGCCCAGGATGGCCCGGAACGGATCGAAGCGTTCATAGGCCGCAAGGTCATGGACGTCTGGGCCGAGTCTGTCGAGCACTTCGGAGGACGACAAAGTCTGTTTCGCGATCAATACAATGCGCTTGGCAAGCTGAACCTTGCAGCGATTGAACGGATTGTGAGCGCGAAATACCAGCGAGGTACCGCGTTCAACCGTCAGCATCCCTTTATTGAGGTTCTCGTCTCGGACATCACGGAAAGTGGCGAGACCTTGGATCTCAGCCAACTCGTGCGCACGGCTTTGCCGCCGGCATTTCACAGGCTGAACTGAACCGGTTGGTTATCGTGACGATTCAATCGCAGAAGGAATAAAACAAATGAAAAAACCTGTTCTCTCAATCGACGAGCCAGAGCCCAAGAAAACTCTAAGAGCCGACCGGCCTCCGGCAACAGGGTTCGTGACGGTTGTCGACGGTCATTTCAAATCAGAATTTGCCGATGTCGAGGCTGCTGAAGCGTCGGGCCGAAAACTGAAGGCGGCTTATCCGATGCTTCAGATCGAAATCTATGACGCGGCCAAGAACGTCCGCACTTTGTTAAGCTAGCGAACCCAGCGATCGCGTCGTCGGAGGCGTCAAGAATGCGCCCGGCGAGGTAAGTGTCGGTATCGCCGGGGACCTTCGCGAGCCTGTAGAGCACGTCGTGCCGCCCGCGCCGCGGATGGATGCAGTCCGGGGGGACGTGCGGAAAATCATTTTATCGAACATCTGCCGGTTCATAGATAACCAGCCCACTGCAAGAACCGACGAAGTTCATACGCGACCGGCGCGAAAATTGAGAAAGGACACAATATGCGGAAACTTCCCAAGCCCACCGAACAAGAGCTCAAGGATGGACCCCAAGCGGTATCCTTTCAGATTGCGAACGGGAACGCGCGACAGAGCTGCATTCTGCAAACCAGGTTCCCGACGCAGGTTGAGGCGCGGAGGTACCTTATCTCAAATTGGCCGACCATCGAAAAGATGGCTCGCGACGCTCTTGCGGGAGGAAGATTTGACGGCGGACAGGTCAAACTTGTAATGGTCTGAACGGTCTCAGCTAGCCATCTAGCTACCAGCCTGTGTATGGGCGAAGAGCCCTGATAGCTTTGACCGGAGGTCGCGAACCCAATCGACGGCCTTGATAACCATTCGTTGAGACGCGTGCCAGGTTTTCGTCGATTCGAGAAAGTCCGTCATTCGCCGCCAGTACCCGAGCCCCACACGAAAAGCGGGATCGACAGCAGCTTCTTCTTGTTTAATTGAAACAGCCGTTCGACGACGGTGAGCTTCTGAACCTCGGCCGCAATGAAGACGCGGCGCCAGCGAAGAAATGCCCGGTGCCGATCAGGTAGGCGCTCAGCGGCTTCGCCGGCTCTAATATGATAACTGGCACCGCAAAGAGGGCGAGCGAGGGATACGGACCCAAGGACGTAACCAACGCCGGACCCGTTCAAGCAACTTCTTTTTGCTGAGCCAGACCGTTATCGGCCGCGTGGCGTAGGAAAAAACGCCGTCAATGATGAAATAGACGGCGGCGAGAACGAAGATGGGCGTGCTCCAAGGCCGGGGCCCTGATCGGTTCCATTCAATTGCGCGTTGCCGCTGGCTAACGCGACCAGCCGCAATTTAACGGAAGCTTGCACCGGCGATTTGCGCTGAGGGTCATCACTGGTCAAAATTGCCATCGAAGAACCCGGTCAAAACGCGCAAGAAAATGCAGAAAGGCCGGGCGTCGCTACCAGGCCTTTCTTTTTCCTTTGAGCGCAGCACGTTTGAACTTAGA
>Ga0207674_10006944_pt1 | contig 13260 bp, 10 predicted proteins | sample KBSCornC72_FD_184303 | JGI IMG/M metagenome (GOLD analysis project Ga0207674, IMG submission 184303) | Corn rhizosphere microbial communities from Kellogg Biological Station, Michigan, USA - KBS Corn C7-2 (SPAdes) (version 2) | ecosystem: Host-associated > Plants > Roots > Rhizosphere > Soil ... | reverse complement strand
GTCCCCTCCTCCCTGGCCAGGCGGCGCGCGTCCTTCGCGAGGTTGCCTGGGCCCTGGCCTACGCGCATGGCGCTCGACTCGTCCACCGCGACGTCTCCGCCGAGAACATCCTGCTCGAGCGCGGCAGTGAGCGGGCGCTCGTCAGCGATTTCGGCATCGCGAGCGCGACGCAGACCAACGCCCTCTCCACCGACGGCCGCGTGATGGGCAACGCCCACTTCGTCAGCCCCGAGCAGGCGAGCGGCGAACCGGTCGATGCGCGCAGTGATCTCTACTCGCTCGGCGTCGTCGGCTACTACGCGCTCACCGGCCGCCTCCCCTTCGATGGCGAGACGAGCGCCGACGTCGTCCGCCAGCACCTCACCGCGACCGCGCCGTCGATCACGAGCGTCGCGCCCAGCGTGCCGCCACGCCTCGCGGCGGCGGTCGAGCGCTGTCTGCACAAGGAGCCGATCCGGCGCTACCGCAACGCCGAGAGCTTCGCCGAGGCGATCGACATGGCGTTCGAGCATGCCAAGGAGATTCCGGCGCCACTGCGCGTGTGGTTGAGTCAGGGCGAGAAGGAAGTGCCGGCGCGGCTCACGTTCGTCGGGCTCGGTGCGATCCAGGGGATCATCCTGGTCGGGTCGCTCGCCAATGGTGGTCCGCTCTCGCTGCCCATCGCCGCCTGGTTCTTCGCGCCCTTCGTGCCGATGGCCGCGCTCAGCTACGTGCCGACCTGGTTCCGTCTCCGCCGCGTGCTGGCGGAAGGCTACGGCGTCGAGGACCTGCACTCCTCGTTGCGCGAGCACCAGCTCGCGCGGGCGGAGGAGCTCGAGTACGAGCGGCGGCAGAGCTCCCCGCGCTTCCGCATCGCGATGCGTGTCCTTCTCGGCTTCTCACTCGCCGGCTTCGGCATCGGCGCCTACTACGGCTACCGGATCGACACCTTACTCCACACGCACACCGTCGGCAGTGGCATCGGTGGCCCGTTCAAGTATTTCCACGATGTGCAGGCGGTCACCTTCCTGACGATGTTCTGCGCCCTGGTGGGAGTCACCTTCTCGTCGGTCGCGCTCCTCGGCGAGTACGTGCGCCTCCACCTCGCCCATCGTGTCGCCTCGCGCGCCATCGGCTTCTGGAAAGGCAAGTGGGGTAAGCTCGCCGCGAAGCTCGCTTCCATCGGCTTGCGCAAGGCAGAGCGTCCTGCGCTCGGGATGCCGCTTCTCACGGAAGTCGCCCTCGGCCGCGCCACCGATCACCTCTTCGAGGCACTCCCCAAGGAGTCGCGCCGCGAGCTCGCCGCCCTCCCCGAGACCGTGCGGCGCCTCGAGTCCGACGCCGGCCGCCTCCGCGACAGCATCGTCAAGCTCGACGACCAGCTCGCCGTGTTCGAGCGCGGCGGCGAGACCCTCGCCGGCGACGAGCGCGCCCGCGTCGCCGAGGAGCTCCGCGGCACGCGCACGACCGCCGCGCAGCGCCTCGCCACCACGGTCGCCGCGCTGGAGAGCATCCGCCTCGACCTCCTCCGCCTCCAGATGGGTGCAACCGGGATCGAATCGGTCACCGCCTCCCTCGATGCCGCGCGCAGCATCGGCGATCGCATCGCGGAATCGCTGGAGGCGCAGGCTGCCGTGGAAGCGCTGCTGCGCGATCCGTCCCCCGCGCCGGCCGCCGAGGACGGCCACTCCGACACCCCGATCGGAGGGGTAGCGGCCGCGGGCGGCTGACCGCGCTCTTGCGCTCGCGCCCGATCATTGCGACATACCGGCGCGATCGGAACCGGCGCCCGCGCGAGGACGTAGGGTCGGGTGCTCGTCACCGATCCTCTCAGCCCACTCGATCATGATGATCCCTGAGGTCCAGGTCTTCGCTCAGGTCGCTGCCATCTCCGCCGGCCTCATCGCCGCCTGCTGCGGCATTGCCGTCGCCACGTACCGCTCCGTCAAGCAGACCGACAACCACCACCTCCCGCCCAGCGCCGACGTGAGCCATCGTCTCGATCAGCTCCAGCAGTCGGTCGACGCGATCGCCATCGAAGTCGAACGACTCGCCGAAGCGCAGCGCTTCACGGCCCGCCTCGAAGCCGAGCGGGAGAGTCGCCAGGCCCTGCCCGCCCAGAGTTGATCCGTGACTGAACGTCCTCCGCTGCTGCGCCCGAAGCCGCTGCAGAAGGGGGACACGATCGGCATCGTCGCATCGTCGTACGCGCCCCGGCCCCGCTGGCTCGCGCGCGGCATCCGGGCGCTCGAGCGGGCCGGCTACGGCGTCATCGTCGACCCCGAGCTCTCCACCGTGCGACGCTACACGCGCGCCGAGGACGAGCGCCGCGCCGCCCGCTTCACCGAGATGTGGATCGACCCGCGCGTCGACGCCGTCATCGGCGGCACCGGCGGCTACGGCGCGGTGCGCATGCTCCCGTACCTCGAGCCCGCGATCTTCGCCGCGCACCCCAAGTCGTTCGTCGGCTACTCCGACATCACCGTGCTCCACATCTGGCTGGAGCGCCTCGCCGGCCTGCGCGCCTTCCACGGCCCCACCGTGGACGATCTCATTCCCAGCGCGCGCGACATCACCACCGCGTCGCTCCTCACGGCGCTCACCACGCCGCGGCCCACCGCACGCATGGGACGCGACGTCGCCCGCAGCGCGCGCCCGGGCCGCGCGACCGGCCGGCTCGTCGGCGGCAACCTGGCGCTCGTGCAGCAGACGATCGGCACGCCCTACGAGATCGACACGACCGACGCGATCCTCTTCCTCGAGGAAGTCCGCGATCCGATGTCGTTCGTCGACGAGCGCCTCGTCCAGCTCCGCGCGGCGGGACTCCTCGCCAAGGTGCGCGGCATCGTCTTCGGCCACCTCTCCCTCGATCGCTCCGAGGAGGACGACTTCGAGGATTTCCTCCTCGACCTCGTCGCCGATCTCGGCGTTCCGGTGCTGATGGACTTTCCAGCCGGACACGACAGTCCTAACTTGACGCTGCCGCTCGGGACCGAAGTCGAGCTGGTCGTCGAAGACGCGACTGGCTGGCTCGTGTACCGCGAGGATGCGCTGGCCAGTGGCGTCCCCTCCCCGCCCCCTGCGTAGTGACCGAACCCGCCGACAGCGAGCATTTCAATCTCGTCGTGATCGGAGCCGGCCCCGCCGGTGAGAAAGGCGCCGCGCAGGCGGCGTACTTCGGGAAGCGCGTCTGCATCGTCGAGCGTGCGCCCAAGCCGGGCGGCGCGATGGTGAACACCGGCACGATCCCTTCACGGACGCTCCGCGAGACGGCGACGTACTTCTCCGGCTTCCGCCAGCGTGGTCTGTTCGGCGTGGATCTGCGCGTGAAGCCAGGGATCGCCGTCGGCGACTTCATGCAGCGCGAGCGGAACGTCATCGAGACGGAGTGGGAGCTGATCGCCCACAACATCCAGCGCCACCACATCGCGACGATCCAGGGCACGGCGCGCTTCGTCGACGCACACACCCTCGAGGTGACGCGCTACGGCACCGCGCCCCGTCGTCTCACCGCCGACGTCTTTCTCGTCGCCACGGGCGCTCGGCCCGAGCCGCCGGTCGGCTACGCGCTGGACGGCGAGGTCGTGGTGGACAGCGACTCGCTCCTCACCCTGCAGCGGATTCCCCCCTCGATGATCGTCGTCGGCGGCGGCGTGATCGGCTGCGAGTACGCCTGCACCTTCGCGGCGCTCGGCACGCGCGTCACCGTGATCAACGAGCGCGGCCGCCTCATCTCCCACCTCGACCGCGAGGTGAGCGACGCGTTGCGGCGCGCGATGACGGCGCGGCTCAATGTCACCGTCTACGGCAATGCCGAGACCCGGAGCGTCGAGGTGACGGGTCGCCGCGCCGCGGTCACCCTGCGGGATGGAACGATCATCGCCGCCGATCTCGTGCTCGTCGCCAGCGGCCGCATCGGCAACACGACGTCACTCGGCCTCGAGGCGCTCGGCGTGCGCGTGGACGGACGCTCCTTCGTGCAGGTCGACGCGAACTATCGGACCGCCGTGCCGAACATCTATGCGGCGGGCGACGTCATCGGCTTCCCCGCGCTCGCCTCCACCGGCATGGAGCAGGCGCGCGTCGCCGTCTGCCACGCGTTCGACCTGCGCTACAAGCGCGCCGTCTCGAGCGTGCTCCCCTACACCGTGTGGACCATTCCCGAGCTCGCGACGGTGGGCGAGAGCGAGGAGTCGCTGCTCGCGCGCGGTGTTCCCTTCGAGATCGGCCGCGCCAGCTTCCGCGACACGGCGCGGGGTCAGATCCTCGGCGACGTCGATGGGTTCGTGAAGCTGCTCTTCGATCCGGAGACCCAGCGCGTGCTCGGCGTCACGATCGTCGGCGAGGGCGCCTGCGAGTTGATCCACATCGGGATGAGCGTCATCGCGCTCGAGGGGACGCTCGACTTCTTCATCCAGGCGGCGTTCGGCTTCCCCTCGCTCGGCGAGACGTACAAGTACGCGGCCTACGACGGCCTCCAGCAGATGCAGCGCCGGCAGGCGCGCCTGCAGACGCCGGCTCACGCTGAACCGGCCGACGTCCGCAGCTGACGCGGCTCAGCGCTTGGGACGCTTCTGGTCGCCCTTGTCGCCCATGCCTTTCGGCACCGTCTTCGACTTGCTCCGCCGATCCGCCGCGAGCGAGCGGCCGACGCTCGCTTGATCATCGGTGAAGCGTCCCGCCGCGTCGCGGCGCACATAGCGCTTGTCGCCCTGATTCGGTTCGATCATTTCACGCTTGCGTGCCATGCTCGAGCTCCTGTGATGAGTGTCCGCTCCGAGTTGCATCCAGTGTGCCCGATGTCACAGTCGCCCATTCTCGCACGCAACGACCGTAGCTCGCCAGCCTCAGCCGGCCCCCTCACGGGCCGGTTGCTGGGCGTCCGACCGCGTCGTAACGTAGGGACACAATGTCACCATCGCTCGAGCTCAGCTCTCACTCAGATGGCAATCGCGAACGACGCGAGCGTCCGCAGTTCGCGTTCGTCGCCGAGCGGCTGTGGCTCGACTTCGTGAACACTGACACTGGTGTGCGCGGCCCCGACGCGCTGCACGATTTCGATCGCTTCGTGCTCTGGCTCGAGGCAGCGCACGTGCTCGACGCCGAGCGGAGCGCGACGATGCGGCGCCGCTCGGAGCAGCAGCCCGCAGGCGCGCTCGCGGTGCTCGGCGACGCGCGACGCGTGCGCACCGTCCTCCGCGCGCTCGCCGAGCGCGGCGTCTTCGCCGGCGAGGTGCGGATGGCCGCGCTGAGCGAGATCAATCGTGTGCTCGGCCGCAGCGCCGGCACGCGTCGCGTCGAGCTGCGGCCCGACGGCACCTTCGCCCGCGCCTTCGTGCCCGTCGGCGACGCGTTCGCGGGATTGCTCATCCCCGTCGTCGAGAATGCGGCCGATGCGCTCATCCTCGATCAGCTCGGGCGCGTGCGTCGCTGCGCCGACCCGCGGTGCGGCCGCGTCTTCCAGGACGAGACGAAGAACGGGCGGCGGCGCTGGTGCGACATGGCGACCTGCGGCAACCGCGCGAAGGCGGCGCGACACCGCATGAAGCTGCACGCGTGAGCCGGGCGGCGGCGGCCGCGTTGCAGCAGCCCTTTCCGCGTCGCCGCCTCCCTGTCGCGACGTTAGCTTTCCATCATGTCACGCGAAGGCTGGACACGCGTCGCCGTCCGACGCACCTACCTCGAGCTCCGTTCACTCGCCGAGCTCAGACCCGGACGCCCCCCCGCCGAGCACGTCGAGCTGCGTCACCGATCTCCGATCGAACCCGCCGACTACCTCGAGCTCTACACGCTGGTCGGCACGCGCTGGCTCTGGCGCGACCGGCTCGCCTGGACGGTCGAGGAGCTCGAGCGCTATCTCGCGGACCCCGACGTCCATGTCTGGTCGGCGCACGTGCGGGGACACACCGCCGGCTACTTCGAGCTGAAGCGCCATCCCGACCGCACCGTCGAGGTGATGTACTTCGGTCTCGCGCCGGCATTCATCGGGCGAGGACTCGGCGGCTGGCTGCTCACCCGCACGGCGGAGGAAGCGTTCGCGCTCGACGCATCGCGCGTCATCCTCAACACCTGCACGCTCGACGCGCCCCAGGCGCTGCCGAACTATCTCGCGCGAGGCTTCACCATCGTGCGTGAGGATCAGTACCTGCTCGACGTCCCCGAGATGGCCGTGCAGCGCCAGAACGAGCCGCAGCGTCTGACGACGCGCAGCTGACTGTCACCTAGTGGCGCGACCGGCCCGGCCCGCGCCCGCGCCGACCGCCGGGCTTCCCGCCGCGCCGTCCGCCCGGGCGCTCGCCCCCGCCCGGGCGCTCGCCCCCGCCCGAGTCCTCGCGTCGCGCCTCTCGCTCACTGCGGCCCGGCCGCTGACTGCGTGCACGGTCACGCAGCCCACGCTTCGGTTCGCGTCCACCGCCGATACGATCGCGCCGATTGCGCGACCCCGATCGTGCCGCCTCGCGCTGCTCGTCGCGCTTCCGGTTGAACCGCGCGATCTCCTCCTCCGTCCACGGCTGATCGAGCTGCGCCTGCAGCTCGCCGAGCGTCCGTGCGCGCACCGAGCCCCGCTGCCCGCGCGGTACGACGAATCGTACCGGACGATCCAGGACGGGCACCTCGGCCTCGGTCAGCGACCGCGCGATCTTCTCCGGAAGCCGCAGCCGCGCCACGCCGATCGTCCGCCCATCCACCTCTTCCACGTCGTAGTCGATGTCCACCTCGCGGTCGCGCACGGTCGTGCGCGACGGCAGCGCGTCGTAGCGCGCCCGCGCCGCGCGCGGCGAGCGCGCCTCCAGCTCCGCCGAGAGATCGAGGTCGGTGCTCTTGAACTCCGTGAGCGAGTGGACGTTGCGCAGTTTGTCGAGGTACAGCGCGGCGAGCTCCGACTGGTTGAGCCGCGGCAGCGTGCCTCCCGAGCGCCGCCACGCTTCTCGCACGGCGTCGATGCGCGGCAGGTTGTCGCGCACCGAGAAGTGTCGCGCCTCGCCCCGCGCCAGCGCCTCGGCCAGCACCCGCCGCGCCTCGTCCTCACGGCCCGGCGGAAACTCGTCGACGACTTCAATCTCACGATCGAGCTCGAACCCGAAGTACTCGACGCGCCGCGTGAGCACGAGCGGCGCCTTGCGACGCTCGGCATCGTACGCGAATGTCGCTTCCTCTTCCGTCGCGAAGCGGCGCACGAGGTCCATCGGCAGCTGCGTCCCCTCGATCGACGCGCGCGGCCGGCCGAACTTGTCGGCGAAGTAGCGCAGCTCACCGGCGATCGCCCCCCAGCTCCCGCACACGCTCGTCTTGGAGACGCGCGCCTCCTCGCCCCACGCCGTCTGCTCGTCCATCACGAGATCGAACGGCATGTACTCGGCGAGCAGCAGCGCGAACTGGCGCCGCGTGCCCTCGTGCGCGAGCGGCATGTGCGTCGGCAGCCGCATGCTCAGGCCGCGATACACGCTCGCCATCCCGAGCGCCGCATCCTCGATCGACTTCACCAGCACGCCGCGCCGCTCGGCCCACTCGGTGATCTCCTCCTCGTGGAAGAGATGCCGCTCCAGCCCGTACACCTCTCCTACATAGCCGGATAATCTGTACGCGTCAGCGTACAGATTATACGCGGTGAGGTGGTCGCTCCCCGGCACGATCAGCCCTTCGAGGTCTCGCTCGTCGCGCGTCATCCGATGCAGCGACTCCACCCCGCTCATCACGGCGAGATACGGGACCATCGCGTCGTCGGCGTTCACGAGCAGCTCGGCCCACTCCCGCTCCACCGGCATCGCCTCGACGGCGCGGCCGTAGCGCGTCAGCCGGCCGTCCTCGATGATGCCGCGCGACTCGAGGAACTCCAGCGCACGGCGATACGCCACCCGATCGAGCGGCACCGGTAGCGCGAGGTCCGATGCATCCACGCCGAGATCGGCGCAGGTGATGGCGACGCGCTCGGAGTCACCCGCGAGCTGGAACTCGGGCTCCGTCGGCCGGAGCGAGAAGAAATCGATGTCGCGGTCGCTGAGGATGAACACGCGTCCTCCCGCGACGCGCCCGTGCACACGCCCCGCCATCTGCAGGATCTCGTTCGCGCCGAGGTGCAGCTTCGTGAGCACGTTCTTCCCGCGCTCGACGATCGACGTGAAGCGCACGTCGTCGATCACGACGGTATCCAGCCCGTGCACGTTGAGCGCGCTCTGCCCCGCCGCCGTCATCGCGAGGAAGTACGGCTTCTGCTCTCCTCCCTCGAGGAACGGCCGCAGCTTCCGGATCGGCTCGCCGCCATGGTAGAACGCGGTGTTGATGCGCGGCGCGCGCTCCTCCACGTACATGGCCGCCTGTTCGACTCCTTTCCTCGTCGGCACGAACAGCGCGACACCGCGCTTCTGCTTGAAGACGCTCTGCAGGAAGCGGTCGTCGAGGAACTCGGTCGGCTCCTTGTTCACCACCTCGACCTTCGCCGCCTTCTGCGGATCGAACGCGTACACCTCGAGCACGTCCGCGCTGTTCAGATAGCGGCGGTAGAACGTCGGATCCACGGTGGCCGAGAGCCAGATGAACCGGCAGCCCACGCGCTTGCCGAGCGCGAGACAGAGCTCCAGCTCGGCCGACGTCTGGTGGATCTCGTCGATGATGAGCGTGTCCTGCGGCAGGATGTCGCCGTCCTGGAACCAGCGCCGCGCGATGCCGGTCGTCACGATGACGATGTTCCAGCTCGGCGTTTCCGGCGTCGCCTCGCGCTCGCGGTTGATCACGCCGACGCGAAGGTCGGTCGTGCCGAGCAGCTCCTCGGCGATCGGCCGGATCGCGAGCGTCTTCCCCGAGCCGGTGCCGGCCACGATGCCGAAGCCGCGGCGCGCGCGCGCCAGCTCGCGCACGCGCGCGCCGAAATGCCGCTCGAGGTACGTCTCGATGTGGAGGCCCACCGCGAGCTCGATCGTCTCGCACGCGGCGCGCGTCGGCGCGATCACGATCACGCGCCCGGTGGGCGGCTCCGCCCCGACGAATGCCGCGTGGTCGGGAGGGAGGTATTGGTCTCTTACGTCACGCATGCGCGCCCGCGAGGCGAGAAACGTGCGCGGCGTGCCGGTCGGCTAGGGCTTCTTGCCGTCGTCGCGGAACTTCCGGATGACCGGCAGCTCCCGCTTGCCCTTGTCCCGCCCGTCCTTGTAGTCGTCGCCGAAGATCACCCGGCCGTTGGACGGACGGTTCTTCACCGCCGTCGGGCAGTCCGTCGGGGCGGGCTGCTGCTTGGGCGGCACCTTGTCCAGCCAGACGCGGCACATGCCCTTCGGGGGCCGGTACTCCTTGGGAACGTCGTCCTCCCCCTTCTGCGCGTGCGCCGTTCCAGCCAGACCGGCCGAGCAGACGAGGGTGAGGAAGGCGATGCGAAGCTTCATCAGAATCTCCAGTGCCACGCGGACATCGCGCGACACCGATGAGAAAGGCAGGCATGGTGCCAGGTCGCGAGCAGCCGAGCCACGACGTCCAACTGCCGTAGGGAGTAACGGTTAGCACCGCCGAGCTCGATCGAGTGTCGTCCAGCCGTCGATCGGAGTGTCCTTCCCTACGGACAGCTTCCGTCCTCTGGTCACGAGCGCGCTCGGCGGTGCTCCTCCATGTACCCTCAGTCCCCGAAGCTGATCCCGGTGGCCCGCGCCGTCTGCACGACGTCGTGCGTGGGATCCACACGCTTGACCTCGCCAAGCACCTCCTCGATCGGGATCGTCACGATGTGCGGCGACTGCAGCGCCACCATCTGACCCCACTTCTCGTCGGCGATCGCCCGCACCGCCGCCCCACCGAACCGCGTCGCCAGCAGGCGATCGTAGCCGGTCGGCATGCCGCCACGCTGCAGGTGGCCCAGCACGAGCGACCGCGTCTCCTTGCCGGTGATCGTCTGGATCTCGCGCGCGATCGCGTCGGCCACGCCGCCGATGCGTCGCGCCTGGCCCGGCAGCGACTCGCCCAGCGTGTGCGAGGCCCCGCCACGCGGGAAGGCCCCCTCGGCGACGATCACGATCGAGAACAGGCGGCCCGCCGCGTCACGTGCGCGGATCTTCTCGCACACCTTGCCGATGTCGTACGGGATCTCGGGGATGAGGATCACGTCCGCCGTGCCGGCCACGCCGGCGTGCAGCGCGATGAATCCCGCGTCGCGCCCCATCACCTCCATGACCATCACGCGGTCATGACTTTCCGCGGTAGTGTGCAGCCTATCAATGGCCTCGAGCGCGGTATTGACCGCCGTGTCGAAGCCGAACGTCGTCACCGTGCCGCTGACGTCGTTGTCGATCGTCTTCGGCACGCACACGATCTTCATCCCCTTGCTGCAGAGCCGGCGCGCAATGTCGAGCGAGCCGTCACCGCCGATGGAGATGAGCGCATCGATCCCGAGCCGGCTCGCGTTCTCCATCAGCTCGTCCGAGCGGTCCTCTTCCTTGTAGGTACCGTCCGCCTGCTTGCGCGGATAGAAGAACGGATTGCCGCGGTTCGTCGAGCGCAGGATCGTGCCGCCCATGTGCGCGATGCCGCGCACCGAGTCCTTGGTCAGGGTGATGACTTCGTCCTCGCCCATGAGGCCGGCGAACCCGCGCTTGATGCCGAGCACCTCCCAGCCACGGTTGATCGCGGAGAGGGCCGCCGCACGGATGACGGCGTTGAGACCCGGGGCGTCGCCGCCGCCGGTGGAGATTGCGATACGCATCTGGGGTGTGATGCCTGCTGTGGGTGCGTGGGTGCGACGTGCCACGGGCCAACGCGTCCAGACGACGCATCGGCCCGGATCAGGTCCTCGTGGTGGTGGTCAGCGTCCTGCGCGCAACAAACTTACGATCTCTCCCGCTTCGGCGTGACGCCCGAGCTTCGATTTCTGAAAGATCGGCGTCCCGTCCCGATAGACTTCGAATCGTCCGCCGGAGCTTGGCTTCAGCTCGATTGCTGCCGCCGGGAACTCCTCCGAGAGCTCGGCCGCCAACCTGGCGGCCCGCGGCTCGTAGCTTCAAACCGTGCAGTATTCGATCGTGATCGTCATCTCTGGCTCGATATGCTGGTCCAACGGAGCCGTGATAATATAGCGCGAACAACGGTCGAGTGCGCGACACGCGATTCGGATTTTGGACGTCGGAGTGGCGAAAGCGGCTTGCGACGCACCCCGCTCGCCGCCGGAGGCCGGAACTGGTTTTCGCGTGACGGTGTCGCCATCGTTCCGGCGCGGGCGAGGCCGCCCGGTCCTGCGTCCAGCCTGCCGCCGCTCACTTCCGAGGTCCCCGATGTCTCGCCACTCCACGCTGCTCGCCGCCATCGCGCTCGCTGCCCTCGCCGCGAACGCCGGCGCCCAATCCGCCACGCAGGCCGGCGCGGCCACCGCGGCGGCGCCCGCTGGCCCCGACGTCGGACAGGCGGCCCCGGATTTCACGGCCGCCTGGGCGGATTCGGCCGGTGCGCGTGGCACCCCCGTCACTCTCGCGTCGCTGCGCGGCAAGGTCGTCGTGCTCGCCTTCTATCCGAAGGACCGCACCACGGGTTGCACGGCCGAGCTGACGAAGTTCCGCGACCAGTACCGCACCCTCTTCGGTGATGGCGTCGTCGTGCTGCCGATCTCGGCGGACAGCATCCCGAGCCACGTCTCGTGGGCCTCGGAGGCGAAGTTCCCCTTCGCGCTCGTGTCCGATCCGCAGCTCGCCACCGCCGATCGGTACGGCTCGCACGTGGCTGGCCGGCCCGTCGCGAACCGCACGGTGTTCGTCATCGGGAAGGACGGGCGCGTCGCCTATCGCGAGATGAAGTTCAACGCGCTGAACGAGGACGCCTACACCGCCCTCGCGGCGGCGGTCGCGAAGGCGCGCTGACGCCCCAGCTGCCGGTGGGCGACGCGACGCCCCCGTTCACCATGTCCCGAGGGCGGTGGCGCGCAGTCACCGCCCTCGTCGTGTGCCTGGCCACGCTCGCCGTCATCTCGACGTACCCCGTCTTCAGCCAGATGTGGGACGAGCCCGCGCACATCGCCGCCGGGATGGAGTGGCTGAGCCGCGGCCAGTACACCTACGAGCCGCAGCACCCTCCGCTCGCGCGCGTCGCCGCGGCGGTCGGACCATATCTCGCCGGCGCACGCACGACCGGGCAACCGAAGATCTATGGCGAGGGCATCGCCCTGCTCGGCGACGGCGCGCACTACCGCCGCATGCTCACGTTGGCGCGGCTGGGCATGCTTCCCTTCCTGTGGATCACGCTCGCCCTCTGCGCCGTCTGGGGCGCGCGCGTCGCCGGTCCGGCGGGCGGAGCGCTCGCCACCATCTTCGCCGCCGCGAACCCGAATCTGCTCGCCCACGCCGGCGTCGCGGGCACCGACCTCGCCCCCGCGGCGCTCGCCGCCGCCGCCCTCTTCGCCTGGATGCGCTGGCGCGAAGAGGGCACCACCGGCCGCGCACTCGCGTTCGGAGCAGTGGTGGGCCTGGCCGCAGCCGCGAAGTTCTCGGCGCTCGTCTATCTCGCACCCGCGCTGCTGTTCGGCGAGATCGCGCGCCTGCGCGTCCCTCGGACGCCTCCGACTCCTCATGAGACGATCGCCATCCCCTGGCGCCAGGCGCTCGCCGGATGCGCCGCCGCGGCGCTCGTGCTCTGGGCGATCTACCGCTTCGGCGTCGGTCCCGTGTATCCGGGCGGCATCTGGGTGCCGGCGCCGGCGCTCGTTCGCGGCGTACGGCCGTTCCTCACGCATGCCACGACGGGGCATCCCGCATTCCTGCTCGGCCAGGTGTCGCAGCGCGGCTGGTGGTACTACTACCTCGTCGTGCTGGCCGTGAAGACGCCCCTTCCCTTGCTCACCCTCGCCATCGTCGGCGCGGTGGACAGTGTGCGCGCCGCGCGCACGGAGCGCTGGCCCGCCCTCGTTCCACTCGCCGGCGCGTGCGCCGTGCTCGTCGTCGCGCTCGTGTCGCACGTCGATCTCGGCGTGCGCATCGTGCTGACGATCTATCCCTTCCTCGCCGTCATCGCCGCACGCGGCGCGGTGACGGCCTGGAAGCGCGTCGGCACCGGCACGATGGTCGTCATGCGCCGCACCGTCGTCCTCGCGCTCCTCGCCGCGACGCTGGTCATCCCGTTCCAGGCGTGGCCGGACTACCTGGCCTACTTCAATCCCGTCGCCGGCACGAAGCCGGAGCGCGTGCTCGTCGACAGCAACCTCGATTGGGGCCAGGACCTCTACCGGCTCGCCGACACCGTGCGGGCGCGGCACATCGACTCGGTGCGGGTGCACTATTTCGGATCGTCGAGTCTCGCGGCGGTCGGTCTCACCAACGC
>Ga0207674_10006942_pt1 | contig 13262 bp, 13 predicted proteins | sample KBSCornC72_FD_184303 | JGI IMG/M metagenome (GOLD analysis project Ga0207674, IMG submission 184303) | Corn rhizosphere microbial communities from Kellogg Biological Station, Michigan, USA - KBS Corn C7-2 (SPAdes) (version 2) | ecosystem: Host-associated > Plants > Roots > Rhizosphere > Soil ... | reverse complement strand
CGACGCAGAGGCCGACATCTACCCCGACTACCGGATCACGTGTCTGTTCGTCGACAAGCGGCACCGACGGCACGGCGTCTCGGTCGTCGCCCTGCACGGCGCGCTCGACCTGATCGCGCAGGCGGGTGGCGGCGTCGTCGAGGGCTACCCGCACGACACCCAGGGCAAGAAGCAGTCCGTGCTCTACAACGGCACCCGCCGGATGTTCGAGGACGCGGGCTTCGAGCTGGTCCGGACGAAGGGCCAGAAGAACACCGTCATGCGCAGGACCGTCACCGCGGCTCGCTGACCGGCGTGGGCCCTTGCTCGGCAGCGGGCGACGCGGCGTCGAGGAACCGGCGCAGCACCTCGAGGAACACCTCCTGCCGCTCGGAGTGGACCCAGTGGCCGGCCCCCTTCACGGTCACCAGTCGGTTGCGTGGGAACCAGCGATCCATGGCCTCCGCGTACGCCGGTGAGATGTAGTCGGACCGGGCGCCGGCGACCCACAGCACCGGACCCCCGTACGGCGGGAGGCCCTCGAGCTGCTGCTCCGGCCAGCCGCCGATCACGGGGAGGGCTCGGCCGAGCACGTCGAGGTTGACCTGCCAGCGCCAGCCGTCGCCGTCGCGGCGGAGGTTCTGCAGCAGGAAGCTGCGCACGGTCGCGTCGGGCACGGCCTCGGCCAGGGCTGCGTCCGCGTCGCTGCGGCGCGAGAGCGAGTCCAGGGGCAGCCCGCGCATCGCCGAGACGTACCGCGAGAACTCCGAGAGGCGGTCGTAGGCGACCGGGGACACGTCGACGACGCACAGCCGCTCCACGAGCTCCGGATGCCGCAGCGCCAGCACCATCGCGACCTTGCCACCGAGGGAGTGGCCGACGAGGGCGACGGGGTCGTCGGCGCCCAGCAGCCCGGCCACCCGGTCGGCGATCCGCAGGTAGTCGAACCCGTCCTCCCAGCTCGAGCGACCGTGATGAGGCAGGTCCACCAGCAGCACCCGGTGGTCGTCGGCCAGAGCCTTGCCGATCTGGGTCCAGTTGCGCCCCTGGCCGAAGAGGCCGTGGGCGAAGACCACGCGGGAGCCCCGGTCACCGATCGCCGTGGTGTGCAGCAGGCCCGGCTCACTCACGGCCGCAGTCTGTCAGAGGCCGAGGTCGGCACCACCCGCGTACGCCGTGCGAGGTCGGGTCGACGCCGGGCGGTACTCCACGGCCAGCACGTGGTCGGGGTCGTGGGCGACGTCGCTGCCGCACTCGCGGTGCCGAGCACGAGCGCCGCCCGCGAAGTCCAGCCGTCGTGCCCGGGCACCGGTCGTGGCCCACCGTGCTGGTGGGCCCGGTCGGTACCGGTCGGCGGCAGCGTCACCGTCCGGCCGGCGTACGACGGAGCGGCGAGGCGGGTCAGCCCGGTCAGCCAGGTCAGCCCGGTGAGCACCGTGGGCAGACGACGCTTCGGGCACCCGCACGACCCACGTCAGAAGTCGAAGCCGTCGAAGACGTCGCCGATGCCGCCGGCCACGTCGCCGACGCCGTCACCGATCCCGCCGGCCAGGTCGCCCATCCCGTCGCCGACGCCGGCCGCCAGCCCGCCGAGCCCGTCACCCATCATGTTGAACGCGAAGCCCATGAAGATCCAGTCCATCGGGCCGAACCCGCCGAAGTACCCCGCGGCGTACGGACGGTAGGCCGGGCCGCCCTGCCAGTAGGGCACCCGCTGGGTGCCGACCATGACCTGGCGGGCGTCCGGCTCGGCGCCCGCCCTGACCCGCTCCGCGTCGAGGGCGCACGCCGGGACCTGACGGTCGGCGCCCCCGACCGGCGTGTAGGTGACGTCCTCGACCGACAAGCCGTGCCGTGGGTCGAAGAAGCAGGCCGGCCGGCGCTGCGGGAGCGGCTCGCCGGCGACGCGGGCGTGCACGCAGGCGATGGCATAGCGACCGTCGTCGAGGATCTTGGTGACGTCCTGCACCTGCTCCGGCCGCTCGATGCGGTCGGCCGCGGTCTTGGCGGCCTCGTAGGCGTCGAGCGCCCGCTGGTAGTCGGCGTGAGCACCGTCGTCGAGCTGCCGTCCGGCCAGGTCGAGGTCGAGGCCCTGCAGCTCGACCCCCAACGCGGTCACGTCCTCGAAGGTGAGCTTCTTGACCGGCTCGAGCTCTCGGACGGCCCGTTCCGCGGCCAGCTGCTTGTTGCGACGGCGTACGACGACGAAGACTGCCGCCGCCAGCAGCACCAGGACCAGCAGGATCAGGCCACCCATGGACCGAGCCTACGTGGCGGTCATGATCCGGCGGCGTTCCCCGCAGCCCGGATCGCCCGTCCGCCCATCTCCGCCAGTGCGGTGCGCAGCTCGGCCGGCTCCTGCACCTCGAACTCCCAGCCGAGGAACGACAGGTGGAACGCCAGGCCGTACAGCGTCTCCGCGCCCGCCTCGAGCAGCGTCGTGTGGTCGTCGATCGCGGTGAGCACGACCGAGCGGACACTGGTGCGCTCGGCGACCTCCACGGTCGGTGCATGGACGACGATCCGGGCCTGGAAGCGGTACGCCGCGCTGGCCACCGCCCGCTGGACGTACGCCGCCGGGTCCTCGTGCTCGCGCTCCCGGAACCGCCACGTCGTCGGCGCGACCCGCGTCATCCGGTCGAGGCGGAAGGTCCGCCAGTCGTCGCGGTCGACGTCGTAGGCCATCAGGTACCAGCGGCGACCGGTCGCGACGAGCCCGGCCGGCTCGACCGTGCGGGTGCTCGGGGTCTGGTCGCGCGACTCGTAGTCGAACCGCACGCGAACCGTGTCGCGCACGGCGCGGGCGAGGTGCAGCAGGGCATCACCGTCGACGGTCGGCAGCCCCGCGTCGAGCGTCTGGGTCGCGGCGTGCAGGGCGCGCACCTCGCTGCGCAGCTTCGGGGGCATCACCTGGTCGAGCTTGGCGAGCGTCCGCAGCGCCGCCTCGCTCGCGCCCGAGACGGTCCCGCCGGCCGCCATCCGCAGCGACACCGCGACCGCGACGGCCTCGGCGTCGTCGAGCAGCAGCGGCGGTAGCCCGCGACCACGGCCGAGCTGGTACCCGCCACCGGCGCCCTGGGTGGCGTGGACCGGGTAGCCGAGCGCCCGCAGCCGCTCGACGTCGCGACGGATGCTGCGGGTGGTCACGCCGAGCCGCTCGGCGAGCTCCGGTCCGGTCCAGACGGGGCGCTGCTGGAGCAGCCCGAGCAGGTGGAGCACCCGCTGGGTGGTCTCGGCCATGCCGGCCAGTCTGCCAGCCGTAGCGGACAGATCCTGTCCTGTTTGTCCGCGAGGCTGGGGCCACCGACCGAAAGGAACCGCCATGGCTCTCCACGTCCCGCCCGTCGCCGACGAGACCGACGCCGTCCACGCCTTCCTGGCCCAGGCACAGGACGCCTTCCGGGCGCTCCTGCACGGGCTCACGCCACGTCAGGCGTCGATCGCACCGAGCGCGTCGTCGCTCTCCCTCGGCGGGCTGGTCAAGCACGTCACGGCGGTCCAGCGGAGCTGGCTCGCCAGCGCCGAGGCGGCCCCGGATCTCGCCCCGGAGTCCGGCGGCGCTGATGACTACTTCGAAGGCTTCACGTTCCGTGAGACCGACTCGCTGGAGGACCTGCTGGCGACGTACGACGAGGTGTGTGCGTCCGTGCTCGACGCCGTAGGCCGGATCGACCTGGACACCCGGGTCCCGGTCCCCGATGCGCCGTGGTTCCCGAAGGATGTCGAGGCGTGGAACGTCCGCTGGGTCTGGTGGCACCTGATGGAGGAGCTCGCCCGCCACGCCGGGCACGGCGACATCGTGCGCGAGACGGTCGACGGCGCGACGATGTACTCGCTCGTCGCCGCCCGGGACGGGCTTCCCGACCTGCCCTGGCTGCCGGCCTGGAAGCCGGTCGACCCGCCGTTCACCAGGGGGGTCGCGACGGTGCGTCTCCATGCCGCCGACCTCCGCACCGCTCGGGCCTGGTACGCCGACCTGCTCCGCGCCGACCCGTCCTTCGTCCATGACGACCACGTCGAGTGGCGGGTCGGCGCGCACGACCACGGGCTCCAGATCCGCGACCTGACCCACGCACCCGGCCACGCGCAGGAGGGAGCGGTCGCCTACTGGCAGGTCGACGACGTCGACGCGGCACTGGCCGACCTCCTGGCCCGGGGCGCGTCCAGCCACGAGGACGTGCGCGACGTCGGCGCCGGCTCCCGCGGCGCGGTGGTGATCGACCCGTTCGGCAACGCGCTCGGGATCGTGCAGCGGCCGACACTCCCGACGAGCGGCACCCACGACTCCGGGGCCGCAGCATGACCGTCACCCTCACCCGCAGCTGGAACGAGACGCTTCGCGACCAGCTCGACTTCCACTACCGGTACCTGGTCCGGCCCCGCCTCGAGGGGCTGACCGACGAGGAGTACCTCTGGGAGCCGGCCCCCGGCTCCTGGAGCATCCGGCCTCGACACGAGGCGACCTCCAGCCACGCGGCCGGGGCCGGCGAGCTCGTGATGGACTACGCCTGGCCCGAGCCCGAACCGGCACCGCTGACCACGATCGCCTGGCGGATCGCCCACGTGGTCGTCGGCTGCTTCGCCGAGCGCACCGGCAACCACTTCGGCGGCGAGGCTGCGGACTACCAGCGGTGGACCTACGCCGCCACCGCCGCCCAGGCGATCAGCCAGCTCGACACCGCCTACGCCGCATGGTCGGCCGGGGTGGCGACGCTCGGCGAGAAGGGCCTCGCCCGGCGGGTCGGCCCGGCCGAGGGCCCCTGGGCGGAGTCGCCGTACGCCGACCTCGTGCTCCACATCAACCGCGAGCTCATCCACCATGGAGCGGAGATCTGTCTGCTCCGCGACCTCTACCGGGCCACCCACACCTCTGAGGAGAGCTCATGAGCCGCACCGTCCAGGTCACCTTCGACTGCGCCGACCCGAACGCCCTCGCCGGGTTCTGGAACGAGGCGCTCGGCTACAGCTACGACGCCCCACCGCCCGGCTTCGCCACCTGGGAGGAGGCGCTCGACCACTTCGGCGTCCCCGAGGAGGACCGCAACAACGCCTCGGCCTCGGTCGACCCGGACGGCGTCGGACCTCGCCTGTGGTTCCAGAAGGTGCCCGAGGGCAAGGTCGCCAAGAACCGGCTCCATCTCGACGTCCGGGCCGCGCCGGGGCTCGAGGGTGAGGAGCGGATGGCCGCCCTGGAGGCCGAGTGCGAGCGGCTCACCGCCCTCGGCGCGTCCCGGGTACGCCGCTTCGAGCCCGAGCCGCCCATGAGCCACGGCTTCATCGTCATGCAGGACCCCGAGGGCAACGAGTTCTGCTTGGACTGAGGCTTGTCCGCCCGGCCCGATCGCCCCGTCGCTCAGTCGCCGACGATCCCCTGGTGCTGGGCGAGGTAGCGCTCGACCCGGCGGTCGGGGACCAGCCAGATCAGGGCCACGACGACGAAGGGGATCAGGGCGAGCCATGGCTCCACGAACGCCAGCAGGATGCCGGCCAGGTAGATGACCGGTGAGAGCTTGCCCTTGAGGTCGTTGCCGACGACCTCCCGGAGCCGGGGACCGGTGTCGGGCTGACGCATCATCCGGAGCTGGAGGAGGTAGTACGCGATGGCCGCGGCGAGGAGGTTCACGCCGTACACGACGGTGGGCGTGAGCGCGACCTTCGACTCGTCGAGCCAGGCCGTGGTGAACGGGTAGAGCGACAGCCAGAACAGCAGGTGCAGATTGGCCCACAGCACCGACCCGTCGACGTACTGGGCGATCTGGAACATGTGGTGGTGGTTGTTCCAGTAGATGCCGATGTACACGAAGCTGAGCACGTAGGTGAGCAGACCGACCCCGGTGTCGTCGCGCAGCGCCGTGAGGGTGGGCTGCTCGGGGACGTTCAGCTCGAGGACCATCACCGTGATGATGATCGCGAGCACGCCGTCGCTGAACGCCTCGAGCCGGCCGGTGGGCATGCGCCAGATCCTAGGGCCGACCGATGCCGCTCCGGCCGGCGTGGACCTGCGCGGTTCGGCTGGCGCGCAGTCGCGCACGGCGCTCGCCGCGACCGCTCAGGACGTGTAGTCGCGGAAGCCGCGCATGGTCTTGCGACCGAGGTAGCCGGCGGTGACCAGGTGTTCCAGCAGCGGAGCCGGGGCGAAGCCGGGTTCGCGGAACTCGAGGTACAGCTCCCTCTGGATCGCCAGCGACACGTCGTTGCCCACCACGTCGAGGAGCTCGAAGGGACCCATCGGGAGGGCGCAGCCGAGCTTCATCGCGGTGTCGATGTCGTCGGCCGTGGCGTAGTGGGCCTCGAGCATCTTCACCGCGTCGTTGAGGTAGGGGAACAGCAGCGCGTTCACGATGAAGCCCGCCCGGTCGCCGCACGACACCGGCACCTTGTCCAGCGTCGCGCAGAGCGCGAGCACGGTCTCGTGCACGTCGTCGGCGGTGGTGACCGTCGAGACGACCTCGACCAGCGCCATCACCGGTGCGGGGTTGAAGAAGTGCATGCCGATGACGTCCTGCGGCCGCTTGGTGGCGGTCGCGCAGGAGATGATCGGCAGGCTGCTGGTCGTGGTGGCCAGGATCGCCCCCGGCTTGCAGATCTCGTCGAGGTTCTCGAACAGCGTGGTCTTGACGTCGAGGTCCTCCGCCACCGCCTCGACGACGAGGTCGACCGTCCCGAGGTCGTCGAGACGGGTGGTACCGGTCAGGTGGCCCAGGATCTCGCCCCTGGCGTCCTGCTCGAGCTTGTCGCGCTGGATCGCCTTGTCCAGCGAGCGCTCGATCGCCGCACGCACGCCGTCCACCTTCGCGGTCGAGCGCCCGACGTAGGTCACGTCGTACCCGGCCTTGGCGAAGACCTCGACGATGCCCGTGGCCATCGTCCCCGTGCCGACGACCCCGACCGTGCGGACCTGGCGCCTGAGTCGCGGCTGGTGCTCGGCGTCCGGAGTGTGGGCGTCGGCGATGACGATCGGGCTGTCGGGGCCCTCGTAGGTGTAGAAGCCGCGGCCGGTCTTCCGGCCCAGGAAGCCGGCGGTGACCAGCTGCTTGAGGATCGGTGCAGGCGCGTGGAGGCGGTCGCGGCCCTGCTTGTACATCGTGTCGAGGATCTCGTACGCCGTGTCGAGGCCGATCAGGTCGAGCAGGGCCAGCGGACCCATCGGGTACCCACAGCCGAACCGCATCGCGGCGTCGATGTCCTCGCGCGTCGCGAACCGCTGCTCGAACATCGAGGCCGCGTGGTTGAGGTAGCCGAAGAGCAGGGTGTTGGCGATGAAGCCGGCCCGGTCACCGCAGATCACGGGGCTCTTCCCGAGCTTGGCCACAAGACCCTCGACGTCCTCGAGCACCTCCGGCTCGGTCACCACCGTCCGGATGATCTCGACCAGGTTCTGCACGGGAGCGGGGTTGAAGAAGTGGACTCCGATGACCCGGCCGGGGTGGAGGTTCGCGGTCGAGATCTCGGTGACGCTGAGGCTCGAGGTGTTGGTCGCCAGGATCGTCTCCGGCTTCACGATCCCCTCGAGCTCGCGGAAGATCGACTTCTTGACGTCGAGCGACTCGACCACCGCCTCGACCACGAAGTCGGCGTCGGCGAGGTCCTTCAGACTGGTGGTGAAGGTGACCCGGCCGACCAGCTGTGCCTGGTCCTCCGCGCTGAGCTTGCCGCGTAAGACCGCGCGACCCGTGGAGTGCTCCAGGTGCTGGCGGCCGCGTTCGACCGCCTCGTCGCTCACCTCGACGCCGACCACGGAGAATCCGTTGCGTGCGAACACCTCGGCGATGCCGGCACCCATCGTGCCGAGCCCGACCACTCCGATCGTGGCGAACTCGCGGCGGGTCTGCGTCTCGGGCGCGGCGGCATCGGTGGGACTGCTCGTCATGGGGCGCATCCTCCCACGCGGGCCCGGACGCTCACCGCGAGGTGCCTCACAGCCACGGGTCCCGGCAACCGACCCCCGGGACTCCCCGAGAGTCACTGGTCTCCGCCCCCGGAACCCGGACCGGAGCCGAGTCGAACGGATCTCGGATGCGACACTCCCCCTCCTCGTCCTGCTCGCCGGCTCCGCCCCCGCCCTGAGCGCATGCGGCGGATCGGGATCGTCCTCGGACACCGGCTGCGAGATCGACACCGGCCAGCTGGGCAACACCGGCAGCGGGACGGACGCCACCTCCACCGGCCCGGTGACCATCGACGGGGCCCAGAAGGGCGCGCAGATCCAGGGCATGAGCGACGACAGCGCACTGGGCATGCCCACACCTGGAACACGATGTGGGTGGGTCGGTGACCTGAGCCCGGTGCGGGGATCCGTCCGTCCCTCAGGCCGGGTCCCCCACCAGGGCGGTCACCTCGTCGGCGCAGCCCCACGACAGGGTGACGCCGGCTCCGCCGTGTCCGTAGCAGTGGATGACGTCGCCCACCCGCTCCAGTCGCACCTCGGGACGCGCCGGGCGGAGCCCGACCTTGTGCCGCAGGACCCGCGCCCTCGCCACGCCGGGGACGAGCGCGGTGGCACGCCGCAGGATGTCGTCGGCGACCCCCGGTGAGGGCGAACGGCTCCAGTCACCGTCCTCGTCGGTGCCGCCCAGGACGACGTCGTCGGTGCGCGGGATGACGTACGTCGGGACCTCCCCGCCGGGCTCCGCGGCCAGCCACCACTCGTCGAGGCCGAACTGCTCGACCACCACCACCTGGCCCCGCACCGGGCGCGTCGTGGTGTCGCCGGCGAGGGCGCGCGAGCCGAGGCCCGAGCAGTTGACGACCAGGGGCGCCGCGGGGAGTCGGGCGAGGGCCATCCGGGTGACGGTGCCGCCCGCGTCCAGGACCCGCTCGGACAGCCAGGCGAGGTAGCGGGGCATGTCGACCACCGGCGTGACGAACGACCAACCGTCGACGTACGGCGCGCGCGGCGGCACCCGGTCCAGCGACGGGACCGCGTCGCGCCACCACGGATCGCCCGTCCTCTCGAGGAACAGCTCGGTGCCCCGGCGCATCGTCACCCCGTCGGCCCCCAGCTCGCTGAGCCGCGCGAACTCGGCGTAGGCCGCCCGTCCCCACGTGGTCACCTTGTCCTGGGGCAAGGCCAGGTAGGGGTACCAGATCGCGGCCGCCACGCAGGAGGTGGTCTCGAGGGGTAGATCGCGCGCCAGGACGTCGACGCGGTGCCCGGCCTCGAGCAGGCGCAGTGCGCAGCTGAGACCCAGGACGCCCGCGCCGACGACGACGATCCGATCCGGCCGCTCCGGCATGCGGCCGAGTCTGCCCCACCGGGTAGGGTCACCGCCCGTGAGGATCGTGGTCGCTCGCTGCCAGGTCGACTACGCCGGGCGGTTGACCGCTCATCTGCCGATGGCGACCAGGGTGCTGATGATCAAGGCCGACGGGTCGGTGCTCGTCCACTCCGACGGCGGCTCCTACAAGCCGCTGAACTGGATGTCGCCGCCGTGCACCCTGCGGGAGGGCGCCTCGACGGACGGCGTCGCGCTCTGGACGGTGACCTCGCGGTCGTCGTCGGCGGGGCCGGACGACACCCTGCAGATCCTCATCGAGGAGGTCTTCAGCGACACCTCCCACGACCTCGGCGTCGACCCGGGACTGCAGAAGGACGGGGTCGAGAGACACCTGCAGGAGCTGCTGGCGGAGCACCCGTCGAGCCTGGCCGACGGCCTCACGCTGGTCCGGCGGGAGTTCCCGACCGCGATCGGCCCGGTCGACCTGATGTGCCGCGACGCGGGCGGCGCGTCGGTGGCGGTCGAGATCAAGCGCCGTGGCGAGATCGACGGGGTCGAGCAGCTGACCCGCTACCTCGAGCTGCTCAACCGCGACCCGCTGCTGGCTCCGGTGCGCGGGATCTTCGCGGCCCAGGAGATCAAGCCGCAGGCGCGGGTGCTCGCTACCGACCGCGGGATCGCGTGCGCCGTCGTCGACTACGACGCCTTGCGAGGCATGGACAATGCCGACGACCGACTGTTCTGATCCGGTCTGATCCGGTCGGATCCGGTGCCTAGCCGGCGATCGCCGCTGTACGACGGAAGAGCTCGGCCAGCAGATGGGCGTATCCCAGCGCGTCGTCGATCGCCCGATGGGTGTGCGGCACCTCGCCGAACCACGCCGAGGGCAAGCTGGCCGGTGACACCTCGCGGACGCCGCGACCGGTGACGGCCGCGGCGTACGACCGGAGGCAGAGCGTGTCGTGGAAGAGCGGCTCGGGCTCGTACAGACCGTCGAGGAGCTGGTGATCGGTGAAGCGGCGCAGGTAGAAGTCGATCCACGAGCCGTCGAACGCCACCGGGTGGGCCGTGAAGATCCGCGGCGCCGGCAGCCCGAGGACGAACCCGACGAAGTCGGACATCACCTGGGCCGGCTCGCGCGGACCGGTCGTGGCCGCGAGCAGCGCCTCTGGCTCGTCGTCCTCGAACCACGCGCGGGTGCCGGGATGCCAGGCACTTCCGGGCAGCTCGGCCAGCACGGCCTCGAAGCGCCCGCGCTCCTCGCCGGTGGCCGTGACGGCGATGGTGGCGAAGGAGAGCATCGAGTGCCGACCCGGCCGGAAGCCGGTCGCCTCGATGTCGGTCACCAGGTACGTCGCATCGTCAGGCTCGGCCGTCACGAGGGGCCACCCTGCCAGACGCACGGACGCGACGCCGCCCCCGGTGTCACTCAGGAGGCGTCGGACTCGTGCCGTTCCAGGCGTGGCTGGACGGGACCGGACCCGTTCGCGCGCAGCAGCGGCTCGGAGCGCGGCTCCGGGGCGCCGGCCGGGAGCTCGGACTCGTCGGCCGCCGCGTGCGGCAGCGACACCTCGCCACTGGCTGCGGCTTCGAAGAACCGGAGCATCTCGACCGGGAAGGGCAGCACGAGCGTGGAGTTCTTCTCGGCGGCCACCTCGACCATGGTCTGCAGCAGTCGCAGCTGCAGCGCGGCCGGGGTGGCACTCATGGTGCGCGCGGCCGAGGCCAGCTTCTCCGATGCCTGGAGCTCGCCGTCGGCGGTGATGACCCGCGAGCGGCGCTCGCGCTCGGCCTCGGCCTGCCGCGACATGGAGCGCTTCATCGACTCGGGCAGCGCGACGTCCTTGATCTCGACCCGGTCGATGTCCACTCCCCACCCCGCAGCGGGGCTGTCCATCATGATCTCGAGCCCCTCGTTGAGCTTCTCCCGGTTGGACAGCAGGTCGTCCAGCTCGCTCTTGCCGATGATGGACCGCAATGACGTCTGGGCGACCTGGAGGATCGCGAACCGGTAGTCCTCCACGACCACGGCCGCCCGCATGGGGTCGGTCACCCGGAAGTAGACGACCGCGTCGACCTTCACGGTCACGTTGTCGCGGGTGATCCCGTCCTGCGCGGGCACCGGCAGGGTGATCACCTGGACGTTGACCTTGGTCATCCGGTCGACGAACGGCACCAGCATGGTCAGTCCCGGCTGACGCACCCTCTCCTGGGCCCGACCGAGCCGGAACACCACGCCACGCTCGATCTGCCGCACCACCCGAGCACTCACGAACCACACCGCCGCACCGAGCACGACGAGGATCAGGAACACCAGCGCCACCACGTCCATGCCGCCTCCCAACCGGGCACGCCACTCCCTCCAGGATACGTCGCGCGCCGGGTGGCTCAGGCAGCCACCGACTCCGGCTCGACGACCTCCTCGACCGGCGCGGGCAGTCGGCCCGGCAGCAGGAACGCCGAGGCGACCGCACCCGCCAGGCAGAGCAACCCGACGACCACGCACGCGGTCGACATCGCCGACATGAACGAGTCGTGGAACGCCGTCAGCAGCTGCGGGTCACGGACGGCGAGCGCCTGGGCGACACCGACCGAGTCCTGCGCCCGCGACACCACCGGGTCCGGCAGCGTCGAGAACGCGCCCGACGCGAGGTGCGAACCGAAGACCGACGCGAAGATGGACCCGACCACGGCCACGCCCAGGGTCCCGCCGAGCTCGCGGGTCGCGTCGTTCACGGCGGATCCGACGCCGGCCCGGGCCGGGGGCAGGACGAGCAGGATCGACTCGGTCGCGGGCGTGGAGATCAGTCCCATCCCGAGGCCCATCATCACCATCTGCGGCACGATCACGGTGGCGTACGGCGTCGCGACGCCGGATGTCGAGATCCACAGGAAGGCCGCTCCGAACAGCACCATCCCCGTGGTCACCACGATCCTGGTCCCGATCCGGGGCGCCAAGGCGGCGCCGACGACGGACGCCACCGCGATCGACAAGGCCACCGGCAGGATCCGGGCGCCGGTCGAGAGCGCACCGAACCCGCGCACGAACTGGAAGTACTGGGTCACCAGGAAGATGAACCCGAACAACGCGAAGAAGGTGATCGTGACGGCTCCGCTGGCGGCGCTGAACCTCCGGTCGCGGAACAGCGAGACGTCCAGCATCGGGCGCGTCGTACGACGCTCGCGCACCACGAACGCGCCCAGCAGCAGCGCCGCGATCGTGAACCCGCCCAGGGTCTCGACCGACCGCCAACCGTGCGCGGGCGCCTCGATGATCGTGTAGGTGAGGGTGGCCAGCATCGCCACCGAGAGGCCGAGGCCGGGCACGTCGAGCGGCGGCACCGAGGGGTCGCGCGACTCGGGGATCAGGGCGTACGCCGCGACCGCCGTCACCAGCGCGAGCGGGACCAGCGCCCAGAAGACGCTCCCCCAGTAGAAGTGCTCGAGGAGCAGGCCGCCGCTGATCGGGCCCGCCGCGACGCCGAGACCCACGACCGCGCCCCAGATGCCGAGCGCGGTCGCCCGCTCCCGGCGCTCGCGGAACGTGTTGCTGATGATCGACAGGGTCGTCGGGAAGATCAGCGCCGCGAACGCGCCCATCACGAATCGGGCGGCCACGAGCGCCTCCGCGGAGGTGACCAGTGCCCCTGCGGCGCTCGCCGCGGCGAAGCCGACCAGGCCGGTGATCAGCGCCGGACGGCGCCCGAACCGGTCGGACAGGCTGCCGGCCGCCAGGACGAGCCCGGCGAAGGCGAGGTTGTAGCCGTCGACGACCCACTGGAGCTGGCGGGTGCCCGCCGAGAGCTCGCGCGAGATCGACGGCAGGGCGACGTTGACGATCGTGGTGTCGAGGTTGATGGCGAGCACGGCCGCGCACACCGTGGCCAGGACCCACGCCTTGTGCACGCCGCTGCGCGGGGCCGCGTGCGGCACCCGCTCGCCCGAGGACTGGCTCATCCGGATCTCCTGATGTCGTGACCGGTGTCCGATGTGGACAATGACAACATCACGCTACCCCGGTATGTATCCAGTGTCAACATCCCCTATCCTCGACCCGTGAGCCGG
>Ga0207674_10006941_pt1 | contig 13262 bp, 12 predicted proteins | sample KBSCornC72_FD_184303 | JGI IMG/M metagenome (GOLD analysis project Ga0207674, IMG submission 184303) | Corn rhizosphere microbial communities from Kellogg Biological Station, Michigan, USA - KBS Corn C7-2 (SPAdes) (version 2) | ecosystem: Host-associated > Plants > Roots > Rhizosphere > Soil ... | reverse complement strand
CCCTTCGGCGCGGCGATGTGCCTTCGTGGCGGGCCGCTCCGGCTGAGCCTTGGGCGCGGGCTTCAGCCGCTTGAGCGCTTCGGCCGAGGCGGCGAAGCCTGCCGGAAGCGGGGCGACGTCGATCCGCTGCCGCGTCGTGCGCTCGATGTCGCGCAGATTGCCGCGCTCGTCGGGGCTGCAGAAAGCGATCGCGATGCCGGTCGCGCCTGCACGTGCCGTCCGGCCGATGCGGTGGACATATTGCTCGGGAACGTCGGGCAGGTCGAAATTGACGACGTGGCTGACGCCGGGGATATCGATCCCGCGTGCGGCGATGTCGGTCGCGATCAGCACCTTCGCTTCGCCCGACTTGAACGCGGCGATGGCGCGCTCGCGCTGCGGCTGCGACTTGTTGCCGTGGATCGCGCTGGCGGCGATGCCCGCGGCCTCAAGCTGGCGGACGATCTTGTCGGCGCCATGCTTGGTGCGGCTAAAGACCAGCGCGCGCTCGACCGGTTCGCGCTGAAGAAAGAGGGTGAGCAGCGCCGTCTTCTCGGCCTGGTTCACCATGGTGACGCTCTGCTCGACGCGCTCGACGGTTGTCGCCGCGGGCGCGACCGACACTTCAGCCGGGTTGGTCAGATACTTGTCCGCGAGCTCCTTGATCGAGCGCGGCATGGTTGCCGAGAAGAACAGGGTCTGGCGCTTGGGCGGGACCAAAGCGACGATCCGCTTCAGCGCATGGATGAAGCCGAGGTCGAGCATCTGGTCGGCCTCGTCGAGGACGAGAATTTCGAGCTCGCGCAGGCTGAGCGCGCGCTGATCGACGAGGTCGAGGAGGCGGCCGGGCGTCGCGACCAGCACGTCGAGCCCGCGCGCGACGGTGCGCACGCTCTTGCTGTTGGGCACGCCGCCGAAGATGACGCCGACCGACAGCCGCATGAAGCGGCCGTAGGCCTGCGCGCTCGCGGCGATCTGCGAGGCAAGCTCGCGCGTCGGCGCGAGAACCAGCATGCGGATCTGGCCCGGCTTGGGAATCTGGCGCGCGGCGGCGAGGCGGTCGAGCGAGGGCAGCATGAAGGCCGCCGTCTTGCCGGTGCCGGTCTGGGCGATGCCCAGCAGGTCGCGCCCGGTGAGGACCGTCGGAATGGCCTGAAGCTGGATGGGCGTCGCCTGCGAATAATCCTTGGCGGCGAGCGCATCGAGCAGGGGCTTCGACAGCCCCAGGGACATGAATGACATTGATAAACTTCCACAATAATGCCGGCCGGTGCGCTTCAATGCGCCCGGCGAGCGGGAGAAAAAGAACCCCGCGTGATGTGGAGAACTTGGACAATCGAGACGCGGGCCGGTTACCGCCGAAGCGTTGAGCCGATCACGCCGCTTGTTAAAAAGCGCCTCGTGTTGCGGTGCAATATAGATCAAGTGTGAAGAAAGTCCACCCTCGTTACGCCGGTGCAACTTCTCCCGGCCGGACGTGGAAGCGCGATGCGGCGCCGATGCCGTCGAACAGCGCAGCCTCGGTTGCCGTCATCCACACCTGCCCGCGGCCCTCCAGCCGGGCGAACAGCGCCGTCCGGCGCTTGGGATCGAGGTGGGCCGCGACTTCGTCGAGGAGCAGGATCGGCGGCTCGCTGCGGCGCTCGGCGACGAGCTCGGCGTGGGCGAGGACGAGGCCGAGCAGCAGCGCCTTCTGTTCTCCGGTCGAGGATTGGGCGGCGGGCATCTGCTTGGCGCGATGAACGACGGCCAGGTCCTGCCGGTGGGGGCCTTCGGTCGCGCGGCCCGCGGCCGCGTCGCGCGCACGGTTGGCCTTGAGCGCCGGCGCCAGGTCGCCGTCGGTCCAGCCTTCGAGCGCTATCGCGGCCCGGGCGAACTCGTCTTCGGGAGCGTCGGCGAGCCGGGCGTCGAGCGCGGCCACCGTCCGGGAACGAGCGGTGGCAAGCTCCGCGCCATGCTCGGCCATTGCGGCCTCGAGCGAGGCGAGCCAGGCGTCGTCCGTGCTTTCCTCGGCGAGCAGCTTGTTGCGCGCGCGCATCGCCGCCTCGTAGCGGCTGGCGTGGTGCGCGTGGGCTGGTTCCAACGCGAGCACCAGCCGGTCGAGGAAGCGCCGCCGCTCGCCAGCGCTGCCGCTGAACAGCCGGTCCATCGCCGGGGTGAGCCAAAGGATCGACAGCCATTCGCTCAAGGAATTGACCGACGCGGCGACGCCATTGATGCGCACCTGCCGCCGCTCGGTAGCCGAAGCGACGGTGCCGGTGCCGATTTCGCTGTCGCCAAGCCTCGCCGCCACCGCCCAGGCACCGCTGCCGCCCTGACGCGCCATGTCCGACAATGCAGCGCCGCGGAGCCCCCGGCCGGGCGCGAGCATCGACACGGCCTCGAGCAGATTGGTCTTGCCCGCGCCATTCTCGCCGAACAGCAGGACGAAGCCGGGCGCCGGCTCGACAATTGCGGAGCCGTAGGAGCGGAAGTCGGTCAGGGTCAGGCGCGAAATGGTGGGCATTCGCGCCGGGGACTAGCAGCTTGAGCCGCCGCTTAAACCCGCATCGGCATGAGGACGTAGAGCGCGTTCGACTTGTCGTTCTCGCGCAGCAGCGTCGGCGCGGCGGCGTCGGCGAGGTGGACCTCGACCGTGTCGCCGTCGATCTCGCCCAAGATGTCGAGCAGATATTTGGCGTTGAACCCGATCTCGAGATTGTCCGAGCCGTAATCGGCGGGCACTTCCTCGGTGGCGACGCCGTTCTCGGGCGAGGTGACCGACAGCGTCACCTTGTCCCGGTCGACGCTCATCTTCACCGCGCGGGTCTTCTCGCTGGCGATGGTCGAAACCCGGTCGACCCCGGCCGAGAAGCTCTTCGGGTCGAGCTTCAACAGCTTGTCGTTCGCGGTCGGGATCACCCGGTTATAGTCGGGGAAGGTGCCGTCGATCAGCTTGCTGGTGAGGATCGCGCTGCCGAGGCCGAAGCGGACCTTGGTCGGCGACAAAGAGATCTCGACCGTGCCCTCGAGCTCCTCGAGCAGGCGATAGAGCTCGGTCACCGCTTTGCGCGGAACGATCACGTCCGGCATGCCGTCGGCGCCGTCGGGCTTGGGCACCGTGACGCGGGCAAGGCGATGGCCGTCGGTCGCCGCCGCACGGAGCTGGTCGTCGACGAGGTGCAGGAAAATGCCCATCAAATAATAGCGGGTCTCTTCGCTCGAAATGGCGAAGCGGGTCTTTTCGATGATCTGTCGCAGCGTCGCCGCGGGAAGTTCGAAGCGGGTCGGCAGCTCGCCCTCGGCGATGACCGGGAAATCGTCGCGCGGCAGCGTCTGCAGGTTGAACCGCGCGCGGCCGGCGACGACCTGCATCTTGCCCTCGGCCGCGGTCAGCTCGACCTGGCTGCCCTCGGGCAGCTTGCGGACAATGTCGAAGAAGGTGTGCGCCGGGACGGTCGTCGCACCGGCCTGGGCGACGTTCGCTGGCACCGTCTCGTCGACCTGCAGGTCGAGGTCGGTCGCCATCAGCCGAAGCGCGCCGTCGTCGCGCGCCTCGATCAGCACGTTCGACAGGATTGGAATGGTGTTCCGGCGCTCCACGACCGATTGGACGTGGCCCAGGCTCTTGAGGAGAGTCGCCCGCTCAATCGTCGCTTTCATGTCGCCAAAGCCCCATCATCCGCCACGCGTTGGCCAATCGTTATAGCGAGCCGTTTGGCGCACGGAAGCGGAATGATGAGGAACGCCTATTTGGCGTGCCGGGGACGCGGGCACGCAAGATGTAGCGGCTACTTGCCGACCTTCTGCCCGACCGCCGGCGCTTTCGACGGCTTGGCCGGCATCAGCAAGGCATCGATGTGGTGGACCACGCCGTTGGTATATTGCTCGTCGCCGTTGGTGATCTTCGCCTTGTGACCGGACGAATCGCTGAGCACGATGGCGCCGCCGTCCTTGGTCGCAGTGAGCGTGCTTCCAGCCATGGTCCCGAGCAGGGTCTTCCCCTTGCCGTTGTCGATCGCCTTGTTGATGTCCGCCACCATCACGGTCCCGGGCAGGATCAAATTGGTCAGGATACCGGTAATCTGCGCGCGGTTTTGCGGCTTGGGATCGAACGTGCCCGCGGGAGCGCCGTTGAACGCCGCGTCGTCGGGAACGAAGACGGTGTAGGGCCCAGGACCGGCGAGCGTCTGATCGAGGCCGGCGGCCTTGGCCGCGGCCATGAAGCGGCTGGTCGGTGCGAGGCCGGCGGCAATCGTCTTCGTGCCGGCGATCTTCTGCGCCTTCTTGGTCTGTGCCTGGGGCGCGGCCGAGTTGCCGTTCGAGCCATTCTTGCTGCTGCACGCGCCCGTCGCGAGCAGCGCCGCAGCGGCCAGCCCAAGCGCGATTGGACGGGTTTTCATACCCTGCCTCCTTTTTTGTTTTCGATACGAAATGGCCCGGCGCGGGATTGGGTTCCCACAGCCGGGCCGAAGTTACTTACGCATTCAGGAGCGATGCGACGATCGCCGTCACCAGCATGGTCGTCGGGTCGACCTGGTAGATGTACCCGTTGTTGTAGCGGTACATCGCCGTCGGCGTGTCGTAGTAAGTCGCCCGATAGGCGTAGGGCACGTTGTACACGCCATAGCCGACCGGAAGCGGCTGCCCGACCGTGAAGCCCGGCGACAGCAGCGCTGCAACCGAGGTGATCATGCTCGAACGCGGATCGTACTGGTAGATGGCGCCTGGCGCGTACCAGTAATTGTAATCGGGCGTGTCATAGTAGACCGACCGATACTGCACCGGCACGTTGTAATAGTCGTAGGCCGCCGGGAGCAGCTGGCCGACGCCGTAGCCGGCCGCGTAAACGGGCACGACATTTTCGACCATGCCGCTGTAGCAATCGACCTGGTAGACGACGCCGTAATAGTAACGGTTACAGACGTCGCCATAGTCCGGGTAGAAGCTGCTCATGCCGTAATAGTCGGGCACGTAGCTCGCCATGTACGGCGCCGGCAAATACTGACCGGGCAGGTAGCCGCCCGCGAGCAGCGGGATCAGCGAGGCGATCAGATTGTCCGTCCGGTCAATCTGGTACAAATATCCGTCGCCATATTCGTAATAATAATCAGGCGTTGCCGGATAGAGGTACTGAAGCGTCGCCGGTAGCGGGCTCAGCGCCGCATAGGGCGTCACGACCGAGATCGGCTGGCCGACGAACTGCTCGACCTGCGTCACCGGAAGAACCTGGACGCCATTACCGTAGCTCAGCACCGGGTAGCGATTGGCGTCCCAATTCTGGGCGACGAACTCCTGGTTCGCGATCCGGGCGCCCTTCCCGCCGAGGTTCATGGCCCCGCCAAGCGGCTGCCGGTTGTTGACGAACGCCTGCTGCTGCACGCGCTGCGCGCCGTTGCCGCGGACCTGCCGCCCTTGGGCTATGCGGGCCTGCTGACGCTCGAGGCCGCGCGCGACCTGCTGGCCGCCGTGGCCGTGACCGCCGCCACGCGCCTGCTGATGCGCGGCACCGCCGCCATGGCCGTGTCCGCCGCCGCCAGCGAAGGCACGCGCTTGCTGATGCGCGCCGCCGCCGTGGCCGTGTCCACCGCCGCCGGCGAAACTGCGCGCCTGCTGATGGCCGCCGCCGTGGCCGTGACCGCCGCCGCCTCGGAAGGCCTGCTGATGGGCAGCACCGCCGCCATGACCGTGCCCGCCACCGCCTCCGGGGCCGCGAGCGAACATCGGAGCAAAGCCCCCACCACCGCCATGGCCGTGACCGCCGCCGCCTCCCGGGGCGAACATCGGGGCACCGCCACCGCCGTGACCGTGGCCACCACCGCCCATGAAGACGGGTGCGCCGCCGCCGCCGCCATGGCCGTGACCGCCACCGCCGCCGGCGGCTGCTGCCGGAGGTCCGCCGCCACCATGCGGGCCGCCTCCGCCGCCATGCGGTCCGCCACCGCCACCGCCATGGCCACCTGGGCCCGCAAGCGCCGGCGATGCGATCGCCAGAGCGGCAACGCCCGCCGCAAGGAATAGCCTGCGCATGAAATTTCTCCTTTCGAACGGGGAAAACGGTCCGTCCGGTGCACCGTTCCAACGCCTAAACGTTTGGAACCTGCACTCTAGCGCGCTAGGCTGAACCTCAAATTTCTTTGTCGTTCAGATAGTTAGGTATCCCGTCTGCTGCATCTTCGACCCAGCTCGTGCGCAGCCTGGAAACGCACAGGAACATGAGAAGTGCGGCGATGACGTAAAAGATCGTGCAGCCGACGGCGGCATAGCGCAGCGCCTCGGCGCCATAGCTGTGCTTCAGCGAGGTCGAGATCGAGCCGATCAGATAGGGACCGACACCAAGCCCGATCAGATTGTTGATCAGCAGGAAACTGGCCGAGGCGGTCGACCGCATGCGTTGCGGCACGAGGTGCTGGACTGCGGTAATCACCGGCCCGAGCCACAGGATGTTGAGCGCGTTGGGGATCAGCAGCAGCGGCCAGGCAAGCCACAGGCTCGGCACCATGAGCCCTGCGGCAAAGGTCGGAGCGGTGATCAGCCATGCGATCGCCGGGAGCTTCGCGTACCAGCCCTTGTCCAGCGCGCCGAGCCGGTCGGCCAGCCAGCCGCCGGCGAACACACCGGCGCAGCCGCCGATGAACACCACCGAGGCCATGAACTGCCCGCGCTGGATGAGCGACAAGTGGTAGCTCCGCTCGAGCACCGACGGGATCCACGTGGCGAGTCCGTAGCCGCACAACGAGCTCGAGGACGCGGCGAACGCCATCAGCCAGAAGACGGGCTTGCGCGCGAGCATCGGGAACACCTGGCCGATCGGGGCCGCTCCGACCACATGGCCGCGCGGACGATCGCGCACGATGAGCAGCATGACCGGCGCCAGGACGACCCCGGCGACGCCCATGGTGAAGAAGGCCGCTCGCCAGCTGATCGCATGGGCGATGTAGGCGCCGAGCAAGGTCCCGAGCGCGAGGCCGATCGGCACGCCGAGCGAGAAGATCGCCAGCGCGCGGGCACGGCGGCGGGGCTCGAAATAATCGGCGATCAGCGCGTAGGAAGGCGCGACTCCAGCGGCCTCGCCGATTCCGACCCCCATTCGAAAGAAGAAGAATTGCCAGAAAGAGACAGCAGTGCCGCAAAGGCCCGTGAACACGCTCCAGAAGGCGACCGCGGCGGCAATCACTCGGCTTCTGCTCGTCCGGTCCGCGAGATACGCAAAGGGGATGCCCAGCACCGAGTAAAGGATCGCGAACGGCGGTCCGCTCAATGCGCCGAACTGCCGATCGCTGAAATGCAGGTCGGCGATGATCGAGCCGGCGAGGATACCGAGGATCTGCCGGTCGAGATAGTTGAAAATATAGGCGAGCAGCAGCACCGCGAGCAGCAGCGACGCATTGCTCGGCCGGCCGACAGCTTTGGTCAATCGAGTTCCCCTAGCAGCGCGACGAGCCGGGCGACGTCGCTCTCGTCCTGATAAAGCCCGAAGCCGATCCGGAGCACGTCGCCGCGAACGTCGGTGATGCAGTTCCTGGCCATAAGATCGGCATACCAGCGCTGCGCCTCCCGGCTGCGGAAGGCGAAGAAGCGCGCATGCGGCTTGCCGTCGAGCGGGTTCAGCAGTTCGGCATTGGCGAGCCGGGTCGCGCCGATCGCATCCAGCAGCTGCTGCTGGAGCCTGGCGCAATGTGCCGAAATGCGCTGAGTCGTCAGCCCATTCTCTGCGAGCATCCGCTGCACGGCGGTGAAGCGGTAGAGCCCGGACGGGTCGAAGGTCGCGCCCAGGAAGCGGCGGGCGTCGGACGCATAGCCGACCCTGCCCGGCGGAAGGCTCAGGTCCTCGAACTCCGCGAACCAGCCGGTGACCGGCGGGCGCGGTCCGAAAGCCGGGGGCGCATGGAGGAAGGCGCAGCCCTCCCCGGCCATCGCATATTTGTATCCGCCGCCGAGGTAGAAGGCGTTTCTCCCCCTCCCGCTCGCGGGAGGGGGCCGGGGGGCGGGTGTGTCGGGCAAGCCCACCCCTTCGCCGCTGCGCGGCTCTTCCCCTCCCGCGAGCGGTAGGGGAATGGCCATGAACGCATGATAGCCGTCGATCACAACCCACGGTCCTTCAGGCCGGGCGAGAGCTGACAAATCGGCAACACGACTGAACACGCGCCCGCTCCCGAACAGCACCTGGCTGACAAAGATGAAGTCGTGCTGGCCGCTTCTGGCGCGCTCGAGAAAGCGGTCGGCAAAGCTGTCGAACGGCTCGGCTGGGACGCGTTCTACGGCGATCCACCCTTCCTCCTCCCACCGGGCGAACTGCCTCCGCGCACTGTGGAACTCGCCGTCGGTCGCCAGGAGTCGCAGCGGCCCCGACCGCGGCGCCGCGGTGACCAGCCGGACGACGAACTCGTGGGTGTTGGGCGCGAAGGCGATCGAATCGGGCTCGCCCGTGCCGAGCTCCGCGGCGACTTCGCGCTGCGCCGCCGGCCAGAGCTCGTCCATGACCTTGTCCCACTTGCGGTCGGCAAGCCGGGCGGCGTCGTTCCACGCCTCCATATGGGCATCGAAGCTCGCGTCCGGCCAGAGGTGGTGGCTGTGCGCCGCGAAGTGCAGCCGGTCGGGGTTCGCTCCAAGGCTCCTGCTGAACAGGGGCTTGAAGCTCAAAGGTCGGTCCTCAGCGCCCACAGCTCGGGAAAGACGCGCTTTTCGAGCGTCGCCCGCAGGTACGGCGCTCCCGCCGAGCCGCCGGTCCCCGGCCTGTTGCCGATGATCCGCTCGACCGTCAGCACATGCTTGTGGCGCCACGAGGCGAGCGCGTCGTCGATGTCGACCAGCTTTTCGGCGAGTTCGTAAAGATCGAACCAGCGTTCCGCGTCGCGATAGACTTGCAGCCAGGCCGCGGCGACAGCCTCGACCGAGCGGTCGCCGAGGTCGAACCCCGCGCGTTCGAGGGCGCCGTGCGATGCCTCGCGCAGGCTCGGGGCATTGAGCGCTTCCTCGAGCGCCGCCCGTTCGCGGCTGCCCTCGTCATAATGGTTGACGAAGTTCGGCTCCTTGAGGCCGAGCCGGAACTCGATTTCGCGGAATTGCTCGGACTGGAACCCCGAGGACGTGCCCAGCACGTTGCGGAACTTGAGATAATCGACCGGCGTCAGCGTCGAGAGCACGTCCCAGGACAGGGTCATCACCGCCTGGATGCGGCTGATCCGCGCCATTGCCTTATAGGCTTCGGCGAAGCGGTCCTGCTCCACCAGCGGGATCGCGAACCGCAGCTCGTGCAGCATCTGCTTCATCCACAGCTCTTTGGTCTGGTGGATGATGATGAACAGCAGCTCGTCGTGCAGGTCCGACAGCGGCTTTTGCGCGCCGAGCAGGTCCTTCAGGTCCAGATAGTCGGCATAGGTCATGCCGGCCGGCGTGGCGGTCATGACCGCTGCTTAAGCGAAACAGCCGCTATGCGGAAGCGCGGGCCTACTGGCCGGGGCCGTTGTCTCCGCCCTGGCCGCCCATCCCCGGTGCGCCGACGGTGCCGATATTGCCGAACAGCTCCTCGAAGAAGCTGCGCTTGCGGCCCAATGTCGGGGTCTGCCTGCCGTAGGGCTTGACGTTCATCACCAGCTCCTTGCCGGTGCGCTGGACGGCGGCGACATTGCCCTTGGGATCGAAGCGCACGAGCATCACCGTCTCCTTGCTCACGCGGGGGTTGCGGAACCCGAGCTGCGTCGTGTCGCGCGACACATAATACCAGTCGTTCGGCGTGAACTGGCCGACGAACGTCGGGCGTCCGATCAGCTTTTCGACGCTCGCCTTGTTATCGACCCCCGCCTGGATCGAGCTCGCGAGCTGCGGATCGAGGACCGCGCCCTTGTGCGCGCGCATCTGGGCGCAGCCTGCCAGCAGCACCGCCGCTGCGATGGTCGCCATGTTGATCGCCGCACGCTTCATGCAAAAATGAACCTTTGTTGGGACGCTTGAGCCGCGCCGGGGATTGCCGCTTGCGTGAAGCGGCCCGGCCCTCAATATGCGGGACGGACGGAGCGACGCAAGCTCAGGCTTCCGCAGCCCCCATTCGCAAGTTGAAGACCTTGAAGCGACCTATGCTGGCTTTCCTGTTCCGGGGATTAACGGCCGAAGCGCCGAGCGGTGCCGCGCTGTTCGACGCGCTGACCCGCGAGGCGCGGCGGCCTGCCTGGTATGTCGAGGGCGAGATCCCCGATACGTTTGACGGACGCTTCGCCGTGCTGGCGACGGTCACAGCGCTCGTGATGGTCCGGCTGGAACGCGATGGCGAGGCCGGCAACCGGGCATCGGTTGCGCTGACGGAGCGTTTCGTCGAAGTGATGGAAAGCGAGCACCGTCAGCTCGGCATCGGCGACCCCACGCTCGGCAGGGTGGTGCGCAAGCTCGTGGGCATGGTCGCCCGGCGGACGGGCCTGTGGCGCGCGGCACTTACCAGCGGCGGAGATTGGGCGGCCCCGACGCGCGAAAGCCTCTATAAGAGCGAAGTGTCCGATGGTGCGCTGAGGCACAGCGCCGCGACACTTCACGCGCTTTGGCAGCGGCTCGATGGCGCATCTCTCGACCGGCTCCAAGACGGAGAGATCGGATGAGCGACCGCTTCGCCCACAACCTACGCCTCGACCAGATTCGAGACGGCGGGCGCCTCGACCTCATCGCCGACGATGCCGAGCTGAAGGCGACGGGCAAGAGGCTGGGGCTGGCGTCGCTCAGCCGGCTCGAGGCTCATGTCACCCTGTCGAGGACTGCGGACGTGGTCCGCGCCGAAGGCCGGCTCGTCGCCAACCTCGAGCAGAGCTGCGTGGTCACTGGCGATCCGCTCCCGGCCCATGTCGACGAAGCCTTTGCCCTGCTGTTCACGCCGGAGCCACCGGTCGGGGGGCCGGACGAGGAGATCGAGCTCGGCGAATCGGACTGCGACGTGGTTTTCCACGACGGCGCCGCGATCGATCTCGGCGGCGCGATCGCCGACACGCTGGCGCTCAGCCTCGACCCCTATCCGCGCAGCGCCGCCGCGGACGCGGCCTTGAAGGAAGCGGGCGTGCTCAGCGAGGAGCAGGCAAGTCCCTTCGCCGTGCTCGCGCAGCTCCGGAAAGGCGATGACGCCTAGAAGGGAACGTCGTCGTCCAGGTCGGTGTCGAACGCCGCCGGCTGCGGACGCGACTGGTTGCGCTGCGGAGCGCCGCCGGTGTCGCCGAAGTCGTCGCTGAACGCGCCGCGACTCGCTCCGCCGCCCTCACGACTGTCGAGCAGCACCAGCTCGCCGCGGAAGCGCTGAAGCACGATTTCAGTGGTGTAGCGGTCGTTCCCCGACTGATCGGTCCATTTGCGCGTCTGGATCTGGCCCTCGAGATAGACCTTGCTGCCCTTGCGCAGGTAGTTTTTCGCGACGCGGCCAAGGTTCTCGTTGAAGATCACCACATTGTGCCACTCGGTCCGTTCCTGGCGGTTGCCGTCCTTGTCCTTCCACTGCTCCGACGTGGCGATGCGCATGTTGACCACCTCGCCGCCGTTGTTGAGCGACCGCGCCTCGGGGTCCGCGCCCAGGTTGCCGACCAGGATGACCTTGTTCACGCCCGCCATGTCACGTTCCTCCAAGTCCCGCTGCGACCGCAATCCAGTAGGTCGCTCCTGCAGCGAGATAGGCCAGTGCGAATAGATAAGTCACCATGAAAAGCGGCCACTTCCAGCCGTTGGTCTCCCGACGTGTGACAGCAATCGTCGAGATGCACTGCGGCGCGAACACGAACCAGGCGAGGAAAGCGAGCGCGGTGGCGAGCGACCAGCGATGCTGGAGGTTCTGGACGAGCGTGCGGTTGGCCGCTGCATCGTCACCCGCGTCGAGCGAATAGACCGTGGCGATGGCGCTCACTGCCACTTCGCGAGCTGCCATCGCCGGAAGCAAGGCGAGGGCAATGTCGTGATTGAAGCCGATCGGTTTCACCACGTGTTCGATGCCCGTCGCTATGTGACCGGCGATCGAGACCTCGCTCTGCTTCTGCCCAGGACCTGCCTGCGGGATGCTGGCGAGCGCCCACAGGATGATCGTCGTGCCGAGGATGATCGTGCCGGCGCGCTTGAGAAAGATCTGCGCGCGCGTGAGAATGCCGATGGCGACGTCCTTGAGCGGCGGCCATTGGTATTTGGGCAGCTCCATCATGAAGCCGCCGCCGCTGCCCTTGAGCACGCCGCGCCGCAGCACATAAGCGGCGGAGAGCGCGCCGGTGATGCCGACGATGTAGAGGCCGAACATCACCACGCCCTGCAGCCCGACGCCCCAGACCAGCTGCCGATTCGGGATGAAGGCGGAGATGATGAGCGTGTAGACGGGCAGCCGCGCCGAGCAGGTCATCAACGGCGCGACGAGAATCGTGGTCAGCCGGTCCTTCGGATCGTCGATGGTGCGCGTGGCCATGATGCCGGGAACGGCGCAGGCGAAGCTCGACAGCAAAGGGATGAACGCGCGGCCGGAAAGGCCGACGCCGTGCATCAGCCGGTCCATGAGGAAGGCCGCCCGGACCATGTAGCCGGTGCCCTCAAGCAGCAGGATGAAGAAGAACAGGATCAGGATCTGCGGGAGGAAGGTGATCACCGCGCCGACGCCGGCGATCGCCCCGTCGACCACTAGCGAGCGCACGAGCCCAGGCGGCAGCGCGGCGCCGGCAGCGCCTGAAAGCCACGCCACGCCCGAAGCGATCCAGGCGACGGGCACCTGGCTCCAGGCGAACACCGCCTGGAACATCACGAACATGATCAGCGCGAGGATGACCGGGCCGATCACCGGATGAAGCAGCACGGCGTCGAGCCTGTGAGTCCAGCGGCGGACGGGCGTCTCGCTGACCACCGCCGCGGTCGCGATTTCCCGCGCCCGCCGCTGCAGGTGCACGAGGTCGCTCTTCACATGCTTGTGGACGCCGCAGAAGGGCGCGGAAAGCATGTCGTCGAGCGCCGCCTGCAGCTCCTTGATGCCACGGCGCCGGACGGCGACGGTCTCGATCACCGGCACCCCGAGCTCGTCCGACAGGCGCTTCGAGTCCAGTTCCAGCCCGTCGCGCCTGGCGAGGTCGACCATGTTCAGCGCGATGATCGTGGGCAGGCCGAGCTCGATCAGCTGCAGCGCGAACCGCAAATGATTGTCGAGGTTGGAGGCATCGAGGACGATGACGAGCGCATCCGGCTGGCGCTCGCCTTTCTGGCGGCCGAGCAGGACGTCGCGCGTCACGGCTTCGTCCGGGCTCGCCGGATCGAGGCTGTAGGCGCCGGGCAGGTCGACCATCTCGACCGGGCGGCCGTCGGCCAGCGTCAGC
>Ga0207674_10006940_pt1 | contig 13263 bp, 10 predicted proteins | sample KBSCornC72_FD_184303 | JGI IMG/M metagenome (GOLD analysis project Ga0207674, IMG submission 184303) | Corn rhizosphere microbial communities from Kellogg Biological Station, Michigan, USA - KBS Corn C7-2 (SPAdes) (version 2) | ecosystem: Host-associated > Plants > Roots > Rhizosphere > Soil ... | reverse complement strand
GCCACGGCGACCGCGCTGCAGGCGATCACCAGCCGGAAGGCGAGCCAGATCAGGTGACCGAACACGATGTCGGCGACCTCGATCGGGGTCGACGTCATCGCCGTGTAGTAGCGGCGCCACTTGAACCCGTCGAGCACGGGCCACGTCGACTCGGTCGACGAGACCATCATCGCCGTCGTCGCCAGCAGTCCCGGGGCCAGGAACTGGGCATAGGTGACGCCGCCGAGCACGTCGGTGGACGAGCTGTTGCGCATGAAGATCGACGTGCTCTATGTCGTGGAGGGCGACGCGGCGGTGCGCGGCCTGCGCGCGGCGACGGTGCCCGTCCCGGTGGTGGTCGACCGCTTCTACTTCGACCCCGTCGAACGCGGCCATGTCGCGAGCCTGGCCGGCCCGGGCGGCAATATCACCGGCAACGCCGTCCTGAACGAGCAGATGGAAGCCAAGATGGTCGAGTTCCTGCTGCAGGCCACCGGAACACAGGCGGTCGTGGGCTACCTGGACATCGCGCACCTCGTGACCTGGCCGATGTATCCGCGCGTGCTCCAGCAGCGCCGCGACCTCGGTCGCGCGCTCGCCTTCACCCCGGTCGTCGAGACGCTCGAGCAGTTCGATCATCTCGGCGCCAAGCTCGACCGCATGCGTCGCGAGGGAGTTCGCGCGGTGAAATTCGACGACCCCGAGTTCTTCAGCGACCGCCGCCGCGAGGTGGCTTCGGCGTTCGCCGCGCGGCGTCTGGCGGCGATTTCCAACGAGCCCGCCTATACCAAGGCCGGGCTGCTGCTGACGTTCGGCTGGGACGCCGAAGACATCGCGAATCGCTCGGCGGCCTATGTCGACCGCATCCTGCGCGGGGCGCGCCCGCACGACCTGCCGGTCGAGCAGGCGGCGCGCTTCAAGCTCGGCGTCAACCGGGCCACTGCGCGCGCCATCGGCATTCAGCTGCCGAGCGCCGTGCTCGCGCGTGCCGACGAGCTGGTCGGCTGAGGCGAAGAACGGCACACGTCGCGGCCCTCGGGCCGCGACACGAATCTCGCCCGCGTTATTGACAGTTGACCCGCTGTGGAGCCGAGAGCGCAGTGAGCGTGCTGGTGTTCGGATAGCTGTAGGCGCCGCCGATCGCGCTCGACGGCGATTCGAACGCGAACCACTGCAGCAGCGCTTCGTTCTGGGGGTGGTAAGTGAAGCCGTTGGGCATGGTGATCGGGTAAACGCCGTTCGACAGACCTTCGATGACGTCGCCCGTCTCGAGGTTGTCTTGGCAGAGGCCGTTCGGAGCCAGCCACCACGGCGTGATGTTGTGGACGCCGTCGAACGAGACGAGCGGATCGTTGAACGTCTCCGCGATCTCATGGCTCAACGCCGTGATGTCCTGGAATCCACCGCCGAACAGACCGGGGCTGATCCAGCTCGAATAGTCCATCACGAACGCCTGACCGATGCCCACCGGCTCGAAATCGAACGAATGAAAACCCAGGACGCAGCAGTTGCTGGGCGTGCCGTCGTACAGGAACGTGTTCGGGAAGAGGAATGTGGAGAGATCCTGCGTCGTCATCTCGCCGGCAGCCTGGGATTGGCCGATCACCGTCGAGACGTCGCCCGGAAACGACGGGAAGAGTGCGTTGGCGAACGCGTTGCCGTCCACGAGGATGAAGCGGCAGCAGGTGCCGTCGGCGTTCAGGCTGAACTGGTACGTTCCCTTGAGCAGCACCATCGTCCGGCCGGTCTTCACGGAGGGCTGCAGCAGCGTGTGCCAGTCTTTCTTCGCCGAATGATCGAATTCAGCGCGCATGACGGCGTCGGTGATCTGCGTCGGTACCGGGCTGCTGCTGTACGTCGCGTTCGTGAACACCGGTGAGTCGAGCACAGGCTGTACGTACTGTGCCGGACTCGAGATCAACGGGTGACCATTGACAAATCGCGGCGTGCCATCGGCGTTGCGCAGGTCCACCGTCACCGGGACGATCGGCGCGTTGACCCAGGTCGTCCCGCCCAGCTCGGGACGGTTGCCGATCATGTTGTAGTACCAGATCACTTGCGACGCGCCGTTCTGATCGACGCCGTCCGCGCGAAAGTGTCCGTTCCAGTTGAGTAGCGTGTCGAGGAACGGCGTACCGGAGTTGGTATGCCCCTGGCCGATGCGGCTGCGGAAACCTCGCGAGCGCAGCGATGCGTCGCTCTTCACGCTCATGCCTTTCAAGCCATCCGCTGGCATCTCGTCGGACTCGAGCGCCAGCGCGATGGCCGATGTCGAGAGAAGCGCAGCGCCCAGCAGGCAGGCGCGCAGCGTATGGAACACCTTCATGCCTCGTCTCCTCTTTGTGCACCGCATGGTGCGGGACTCAAGCCGCAGGAATGCGCTCTTGATGCGATGAGAATTGCATCCCCGCTCGCGACTCGTCAATTGCTGTTTTGCTCGATCGTCGTCGTCAGCTTGACGTCAGGAATCTCGCGGCGAGTGCTTGACGCGCGCAAGCACGGACACCAAGATGTGTGCGCCACTGTTTGTCGCGCGGCACTCACATCGCCCGTCGCCTGCGCATGGAATCGGCGCCCTCAGAAGAGGAGCAGCGACTGCAAGCTGCGCTCGCGCTCCTGGAGACGCAGCGCTTCCTGCTGGGCGAATCGGTCTTCGAATCGGTTGTCGGTCCGATCCGCGCTCGACTCAGCGCCCTGCAGCGCGTCGCGACGACGGACCAGCAGGTCGTCAAGCAGGTCAGCGTCCTCTTCGTGGATCTCGTCGGGTCCACCGAGCTCGGCCGCCAGCTGGATCCGGAGGAGCTGAGCACGCTGGTCGACGGAGCTCTTCTTCGCTTCACCGCAGTCGTCGATGCGCACTTCGGAAAAGTCCTGCAATACGCCGGAGACAGCGTGCTCGCCGCGTTCGGCGTCGAGGCGGTGCAGGAGGACGACGCAGAGCGCGCGGTCCGATGCGGGCTCGCAATTCTCGACGAAGCCCGCGCCATGGCACGCGAAGTCCAGGCGCGGCATCGGCTGCCTGGCCTCGACGTTCGAATCGGCGTGCACACCGGCACCGTCCTTCTCGGCGGCGGCGTCGACGCCGAGGCGACGATTCGTGGACACGCCGTCAACGTTGCCGCCCGGATGGAGCAGACCGCGCCGGCGGGAACGTTGAGGATCAGCGACAGCACGTACCTCCACGTCCGCGGCGTCTTCGACGTGGACGCGCAACCGCCTTTGCACGTCAAGGGCCTGCAGGAGCCCGTCATCACGTACCTGGTGCGCAGCGTGAAGGCGCGATCGTTCCGCGTCGCCGCCCGCGGCGTCGAAGACATCGAGACGCGGATGATCGGCCGCGAGGCCGAGCTCGCGATGCTGCGAGACGGCTTCGAGCGGCTCTTTCGTCCTGGCGCCGCACTCGCTTGCATCTGCATCGTCGCCGACGCCGGTCTCGGCAAGAGTCGCCTGCTCCATGAATTCCAAAAATGGACCGACACGCGCCGCGACTCCTATCAGCTGCTCCAGGGGCGTGCGACGCCGCAAATGCAGCGCCAGCCCTATGGCCTGCTGCGGGACATCCTCGCGTGGAGGTTGCAGATCCAGGACGCGGACTCGATGGACGTCGCCAAGAGCAAGCTCGAGAGATTCATCGTCCCGCTGTTCATCGCCGACGAAGGAGCCGAAGGGGCCGCGGCACACGCGCATCTGCTGGGCCAGATGATCGGGCTCGATTTCTCGGCGAGCCGGCACGTCGCGGGGATCGCGGAAGATGCCCGCCAAATTCGTGCGCGCGGTTTTCGAACAGCCGCCCTCGCGTTCGACCGCATCAGCGCGCTCGCCGCGGCACCGGTAATGCTCATGCTCGAGGACCTGCACTGGGCCGACGACGCCTCGTTGGACTTCGTCGAGTACCTGGTCCGAACGTCTTCGAACGTTCCCATGCTGATCCTGAGCTCCAGCCGGCCCACGTTGTTCGAGCGCCGAGAGTCGATCCCTGCAGCTGCCGCAACCCGCATCCAGCTCGCGCCCCTGGATGCAGCGATGAGCGACGAGCTGGCGAGCGAGCTGCTGCAGAGAGTCCCGCGCGTTCCTCCCGCGCTGCGCACGCTGCTGACGAAGGGCGCCGAGGGCAATCCCTTCTACATGGAGGAGTCGGTCAAGATGCTGATCGACTCGCGCGCGCTTGTGACAGCCCCGGAGGGCTGGCGTGTCGACGCCGAGAAGGTCATGGCGACGCAGATTCCGGGCACCCTCACCGGTGTGCTGCAAGCGCGGCTCGACCTTCTGCCTGGCGACGAACGTCAGGCGTCCCAGGTCTGCGCCGTCGTGGGATTCACCTTCTGGGACAAGGCGGTCGCCTTCGTCGAACCGGGTGCCGAGCGGAAGTTGCCTCCGCTCGCGAAACGCCAGCTCATCAGCCCGAAGCAGCGGGTCGATGGCGGCCTCATCGAGGACGATGCGCTGGAATACGTCTTCGGCCACCATTTGCTGCATCAGGTCACGTACGAAACCGTGATCAAGAGCCGGCGCCAGAAGGCTCACGCACGCGCGGCGGAGTGGTTCGCGAGGATGACCGGTGCTCGCGCCAACGATTTCATCGCGATCGCCGCGGAACACTTCGAGAAGGCCGGCGAGCTGCACCGGGCTTGCGAGTACTTCGCACTCGCGGCAGAGCACGCCGCCCGCACCTTCGCCAACGAGATGTCGCTCGAGTTCATCGAGCGCGGCCTCAAGCTCGCCACCGCCGGGGACGACAAGGTGCGCTGGCGCCTGCTGGCGTCCAGGGAGCGCACCCTCGACCTGCAGGGCCGCCGCGTCGAGCAACGCGCCGACGTCGATGCATTGACCGAGCTCGCCGAGATCCTCGGCGACGACGAGTTGCGGGGTGAAGCCGCCTACCGACGTGCCGACATCGCGATGCGAACGGGTGACTACGCGATGTCGGAGGCCGAGGCGCGCAAGGCGGTGTCGATCGCCATGCGAACGGGCGCCGACGTGCTTCTGTTGCTTGCGCAGACACGGCTCGCCACGGCATTGGCCAACCAGGGCAGGCCCCTCGAAGGCGAGCAGATCGCGCAGCTGGGTCGTCGCCGGGCCCGCGAGCTCGGCCTCAAGCGTCTCGAGGTGTTCCTGCTCAATGCTCTGGGCATCTGCAGCGAGTTGAGCGGGGATACGGGAAGTCAGCTCGACTATCTCCTGCAAGGACTGGCGCTCGGTCGAGAGATCGACGACCGCCGGATCGAGGCCGTTCTCTACGCCAACGCAGGCCTCATCTTCCTGCGTCTTGGTGGCGATGCTCAGGCCAAGCAGCACCTGGAGGACGCCCTCAGGCGCAACCGGGAGCTCGGTATCCGGGAGATGGAGGGGCACGTCCTGTGCAGCATGGCGGAACTGTTGCTGCGCCAAGGCGAGGGAGCCCGCGCTCGCGCCGCCGCCGAGGCTGCGCTCGCGATCGCGATCGAAGTGGGATCGCGGCAGTACCAATCGTCGGCACTGGCAGCTCTGGGCAATTCAGACCTGATGCTCGGTCGATGGGACGAGGCAGCGGAGGACTTTCGACGGATGGAGATCCTGGCCCGTGAGATCGCGTACCCGGCGGCGGTCCTCGACGCGCTCGAAGGCCAGACGCGTCTCGCGCTGATGCATGGCAGCAGTGAAGAAGCCGTGCAGGCGCTGGAGCGCCTGCTGGCGTACGCGCACGCGCGCGACGAGGGGGCCGGCGGCCGAGGCGGTCGACTCGCGGGATCCATGGAGCACTGGATTCGGCTGACGACGCACAAGGTGTGGGCGCGGTGCGGCGACCAACGGGCACGAGCAGCGCTCGAGGACGCACATGGCGCGCTGATGTCCGAAGCTCAACGAATCGTCGATGAAGGTTGGCGCAGGAGCTTCCTCGAAAACATCCCCGAGCACCGCGAGATCGTCTCGCTCTGGCAGCACGGACACGGAGTGATCAAGGACGATTGATCGTCCAACCTGCCCCCGGGTGGGGTCGAAAGCGGTCGTTGGTGCTGACGCGCGATCACGACGCGAGCAGCCTGCCGACGCGTTCGTGCAGCGCTGCGGGGGTGACCGCTGCCGCCGGCATCGGCTCGCCTGCGACGAGGCCGACTCGGCTGAAGACGCCGCGCCTGAACGGCTTGGACATCGCGCGGCCCTCGACGCGCGAAAAGAACGATCCCCACATGTTCTGCAGCGCGACCGGAACGACCGGCACCGGGTTCGCCGCGAGCAGCCGCATCACGCCGCCCTTGAACTCGCCGAGCTCGCCGTCGCGGGAGATCGCGCCTTCGGGGAAGATGCACAGGAGGTCGCCTTCGTCGAGGACCTGCCTCGCCCGTGCGAACGCCTGCTCGTAGGTTTGCGGGTCGACCTTCTGCGGCGCGATCGGGATCGCCTTGGCGAGCCGGAAGAACCAGCCGAGCAGCGGAATGCGGAAGATCTCGTGGTCCATGATGAATCGGATCGGCCTCGGGCTCGCCGCCATCAGCAGCACCGGGTCGATGAAGCTGACGTGGTTGCAGACCAGGATCGCCGCCCCACTGGTCGGGATGTGCTCGTCGCCGCGCACCTTGAAGCGGTAGACGATGCGCGCGACGACGAACGCGAAGAAGCGGATCAGGTACTCCGGAACGAGCAGGAAGATGTAGCCGGCGACGATCGCGTTGAGGACGCCGACCGTGAGAAACACCTGCGGGATCGTGAGCCCGAGCTTCAGCAGGACGCCGACGATGAGCGCGCTGGCGATCATGAAGAGCGCGTTCAAGATGTTGTTGGCGGCGATGATCCGCGCCCGATGGCTCGGCGCCGAGCGCATCTGGATCAGCGCGTACATCGGCACGCTGTACAAGCCGGCGAACAGCGACAGCAGCGCGAGGTCGGCCATGACGCGCCAGTGGTGAGGCTCGGCGACGAACGTCGCGACGGAGTAGCCCGTCGACGGCGGCAGTCCGCGCGCCGCGAAGTAGAGGTCGATCGAGAAAACGCTCATCCCGATCGCGCCGAACGGCACCAGACCGATCTCGACATGGCGGCGCGACAACACCTCGCAGAGCAGCGAGCCGACGCCGATGCCGACCGAGAAGACGACGAGGAGCAGCGAGGCGACCTGCTCGTCGCCGTGCAGCACCTCCTTCGCGAACGCCGGGAACTCGGCGAGGAACGCGGCGCCGAAGAACCACATCCACGAGATGCCGAGCAGCGAGCGGAAGACGACGAGATTGCCGTGCGCGAGCTTGAGGTTCCTCAGCGTCTCGGTGACCGGGTTCCAGTTGATGACGAGGCCGGGGTCGGTCGACGGCGATGTCGGCACCGCCTGCGCCGTCAGCCGTCCGAGCACGGCGACGGCGACGCACCCCGCGGCGACGTAGTGCACGCCGCCCGGCACGGCGACGAGCAGGCCGCCGGCGACGTTGCCGAGCAGGATCGCGACGAAGGTGCCCATCTCGACCATGCCGTTGCCGCCCGTGAGCTCGCGCTCATCGAGGTGCTGCGGCAGATAGGCGAACTTCACCGGGCCGAACAGCGTCGAGTGCAGCCCCATCAGGAAAACGCAGGCGAGAAGGACGATCGGATCGCTGCGCATGAAGCCCCACGCGGCGAGCGCCATGATCGCGATCTCGAGCGTCTTGACGAAGCGGATCAGGCGCGCCTTGTCGTACTTGTCGGCGAGCTGCCCGCTCGTCGCCGAGAAGAGCAGGAACGGCAGGATGAAGAGCGCACCGATCACCAGGCCGGCAAGCGTTGGCGGGAGCCAGCTCACCTGCAGCTGATAGGTGATGAGGACGGTGAACGCGAACTTGAACAGGTTGTCGTTGCCGGCGCCGAGGAACTGCGTCCAGAAGAACGGTGCGAAGCGCCGCTGCCCGAGCAGCGCGAACTGGTTCGGGTGCGCGTGCGGCGCCGCCTGCGGCAGCGGCTCGGCGAGGTCGGCGTTCGTGGTCAAGGCGTAACTCCCTTCGACGCTCGGTCGGCGCTGCCGCCAATCTAACGGATCACCGTCGCGGGACCGGCGAGGCCGTCGCGCTCGAGCCAGCGAAAGACCGAGTCGACCGTGACGGTTTCGATGCGATCGCTGAACCGCTTCTCGTTCGGGTGGTCGTCGAAGGCGACGTTGGCGCGCGTCAGGCGCGCGCCGAGTCGCGTGAACGCCGAAAGGTGCAGCGTCGTCGGCTCGTAGCCGTGCAGCCGAAGCCACGCTTGCGCGCGCTCGCGCGTCGCCGCGGCCGGGTCCTCGGCGAGCGCGATCGTCTCGATCGCCCACTGGTTTGACTGCTGGTAGCGCGACGACCACGGATAGGCGACGACGCTGTACGCCGGCGTGTCGAGCCGCGCGACGGCGACGTTGTCGGCGAGCAGCGTGCGCAGGTGTGCCTGCATGTGCGGCGTGGGAACGACGACGGCGGCCTCGTACTGCCAGAGGTCGTCGAGGAAGAACTCGCCGAGGCCCTGGCGATAGAGCGACGCGTGCGCGGTGCCGCATTCGTTGAGCTTGTGGACGACGCGCCAGACGGCGGTCTTGCCTTCGCCTTCGCGGTAGGCGAAGCCGAGGTGCGAGTAGCGGAGGCCGTATTCGCTCAGGTTCTGGCCGGCACGGGCGATGACGACGACGTCGGCGCCGGTCTGCGTCAGCCGTATCGCGGTGCGCTCGGCGAGGTCCATCGCGCGCGTCACCGCCAGCGCGGTCGGCGGCCGCTGCTCGCACGATCGACCGGCGGTCGCCGCGCTCGCGAACGCGCACGCCACCGCGGCCACGGCGACCGCACGCAGCGCGCGGCTCATCGCGTGATCCTCTCGTTGTAGAGCAGCGCGCGGCCGAGCTCGTTGGGGATGAACGCGATCGCCTGGCCGGCCGCCGCGAGCACCCAGCCGGTGCTGACCGCGGTCGCGACCACGACCGTGCCGACCGCGATCGATGCATCGGCAACGCCGCGGCCGACGATGCGGACGCTGGCGCGCACGCCGTCGGCGCTCCGTTCGAGCACCCAGACGACGCCGGTGCTCGTCGCTTCGACGGCGACGACGGTGAGCGCTGCGCCGGTCGAGAGGATCGCGACCGGCGCGGCGACCGAGACCGCGATCGGCAGCGTCGACAGCGCACTCGCCGCAGCGGAGGCGTCCGACTGCGCGCGAACGCCGGTGCTTGCGAGCGCCAGCGATGCGGCGAGCGCGACGGCGGCACGGCGGCAGCGCCCGACGCGGGAAGGGAAACGTCGAAGATGAGGGCTCATGGCAACTCCTGGCGCGGACGACGGTGCGTGCGCGATCAGCCGCGCTCGCAGGCGGCGCATTGCGAGCGGTTCGCGTCGGCGACGATCGCGATCGCGTGGTCGTGGGCGTCGCGCAGCGTCTTGGCGAGCGTGAAGCAGCCCGAGATCAGGAACAGCCAGCTGACGCCGAGGAACGCGCGGTACGTCGGGTTGATCTCCATCTGCACGAGGCCCCAGCCGGTGAGCGCCATCGCGACGAAGAAGCCGCCCCAGACGACGACGCGCCAGAGCGGCGTGTCGACCGCGCGCCGCTCGTTGTCGCGGACGAACTTGGCGAGCGCGAACGCCGCGGTCATGCAGAACACGTAGCCCATGACCATGAAGGCGCGGTCGATCTCGCGCCCGGGCAGCCACGCGAGTCCGATCGCGCACAGCAGCGCGGCGAGCAGGAACGAGATCCAGACCTGCGCCTTCCACGCTTTCGTGTCCTGACGCATCGACATCGCTTGCATGAAATCCTCCCGGTCCTTGAGTGACGAACGGGGCGCATCTTGCGAAGGCGAACGTCGCTGCGCCATCGCCCCCAGGGGCGTGGCAAGCGTCGAGACCATCGGGGGCGTCGGACGCTACCGTTGTGGCAGCATCGCCGCGCCGGCCACTCGCATCGCTCGCCATGAACATCCCGACCAGCACGACTTCGTTCCGAATCCAGCGCCGGCTCTTCGTCGCAACGATGGTCGTCAGCGTCGCGCTCGCGAGCTGCGGCGGCGGCGGCGGCGGTTCGGGAGGCTCGGGCGTCGCGCCGGCACCCGGAGTCGACGGCCCGGCGTGGTTCGGCTACGGCCACGACGCGCAGCACAGCGCTCAGGGCGCGATCGCGACGCAGGACCTCAACCGCATCGCCTGGATGACTCCGGTCGACCTCGCGCCGCCGCGGCAAGCCGACGGCTCGCTCCTCATCCACTACGGCTCGCCGGTCGTGACGTCGCACAACACCGTCGTCGTTCCGGTGAAGACGACCGCGGCGGGAGGCTTTCGCGTCGAGGCGCGCTCGGGAGTCAACGGCGGCCAGATCTGGTCGGCGCTGTCGGACTACGTGCTGCCGCCGCACAACTGGGTGCCGAGCTACGGCCCGGCGCTGACGTCGACGAACCGGCTCTTCTTCCCCGGCTCCGGCGGCCGGCTCTGGGTCAAGGACAACGCAGATTCGGGCACGGGGACTCCGTACACCGTCGCCTTCTACGGCCTGGCCGCGTACCAGGCGTCACCGGCGGCGTTCGACGCCGGCGTCTTCGTCAACACGCCGATCACCGTCGATGCGCAGGGCAACGCCTATTTCGGCTTCTTCGTCACCGCAGCGAATCCGGCCGGGCTCGTCAGCGGCATCGCGCGCGTCGACGCGAACGGGAACGGCACCTGGGCGTCGGCGAGCGCGATCGCGGGCGACCCGGCGGTCCAGAAGGTCGCGATGAACAGCGCGCCGGCGCTGTCGCCCGACGGCAAGACCGTCTACGTCGCCGTCAACGCCGCCGCGGTCGCCGGCGCGGTCCAAGGCGGCTACCTCGTCGCCCTCGACAGCACGACGTTCGCCGTCAAGGCGAGCACGCTGCTGCTCGATCCCTCGACCGGAACGTTCGCGCGCGTCAGCGACGACTCGAGCGCATCGCCGACGGTCGGCCCCGACGGCGACGTCTACTACGGCGTTCTCGAGCGCACGTTCGGCACGCACAACGCGCGCGGCTGGCTGCTCCACTTCAACGGTGCGCTCGCTTCGGCAGGCGCGCCCGGCAGCTTCGGCTGGGACACGACGCCTTCGATCGTGCCGGCGACGATGGTCCCGTCGTACGCCGGCGGCTCGTCTTACCTGCTGATGACGAAGTACAACAACTACGCCGGCGTTGGCAGCGGCGACGGCGCGAACCGGATCGCGGTGATCGACCCGCGCGCAACCCAGACCGACTCGATCTCGGGGCTGCCGGTGATGCGCGAGGTGATGACGATCCTCGGCCCGACGTTCGAATCGGGGACCAGCGGGCCCGTGAAGGAGTGGTGCATCAACACCGCCGCCGTCGACCCGGCGACGAAGTCGATCCTCGTCAACAGCGAGGACGGCTATCTCTATCGCTGGGATCTCGTCGCCAACAAGCTCAGCCAGAAGATCCAGCTGACGAGCGGCGTCGGCGAGGCGTACACGCCGACGGCGATCGGCGCCGACGGCGCGGTCTACGCGATCAACAACGCGGTGCTGTTCTCGATCGCGAAGTAGCGGTGTCGCGCGCGGTGCCGCTGGCCGATACTTCGGTCTCGCGACGCCCATGAGCACGACCCAGGACCTCGTCAACGCGCTCAAGCTCGAGCTGCGCTCGGCCGGAGTGACGTACGCCGACCTCGCCGACGCGCTCGGCATGTCCGAGTCGAGCGTCAAGCGCGTCTTCGCCAAGGGCGACATGCCGCTGTCGCGGATCGACGAGATGCTGCGCGTGCTGAAGATGGACTTCGCCGAGCTCGCGCGCAAGGTCGCCGACGCGCAGCCGCTGTCGCGCCAGCTCACCGTCGAGCAGGAAGCCGCGGTCGTCGCCGATCGCAGGCTGTTGCTGCTGGCGATCTGCTGCCTCAGCCAGTGGACGTTCGAGGCGATGACGCGCGAGTACGCGTTCAGCGACGCCGAGTGCATCCGCTATCTGGCCGAGCTCGACCGCCTCGGCATCATCGAGCTGAGGCCGCTCAACCGTTACCGGCTGAAGGTCGCGAAGGGCTTTCGCTGGCTGCCGCACGGCCCGGTGATGCGCTACTTCCGCGACCACGTCGCGGCCGACTACCTGAGCGGCGGCTTCGACGGCGAGGGCGAGCTGATCATGCTCGTCCACGGCGAGATCACGAAGGCGCTGGCAGCGTCGTTCGTCGAGCGGTTGCAGCGCGTCGGCCAGGACTTCGCGCAGGCGCACCTCGCCGAGCAGCGCCTTCCCGACGACCAGCGAACGCCGTACACGCTCCTCGTCGGCATGCGGACGTGGCTGTTCGCGGCGTTTCGCGACTTGAAGCGCGATCCACCGGCAAAGGAGTCGACATGAGCGACGACCAGGGCAGCGCGCGGCGCCTCGGCTCCGCGGCGGGAGTGCATCGCTCGATGCACGTGCGCGCGATCGCCGGCGCGACCCTCGCGCTCGCGGCGAGCGCGGCGATCGGCGCCGAGCGCGCGATCGACAAGGAGGTCGTCGTCGCCGCGCCGATCGAGGCGGTCTGGCAGGCGTGGACGACGCGCGCCGGCATCCGCACGTTCTTCGCCCCCGACGCCGAGGTCGACGCGCGCGTCGGCGGCGCGTTCCACATCCACATCAACCCGTTCGCCGAGCCCGGGATGAAGGGTGCCGACGACATGCGCTACATGGCGCTGCAAGCGCCGACGATGCTGAGCTTCGACTGGAACGCGCCGCCGTCGCTGCCCGAGGTGCGCGCGCAGCGCACCTTCGTCGTCGTCCGCCTCGCGCCGGTCGATGCGAAGTCGACCCGCGTCTCCCTGCACCACACCGGCTGGGGCACGGGTGGCCAGTGGGACGACACGTACGCGTACTTCGACCGCGCGTGGGGCAACGTCCTCGGCAACCTGAAGAAGAGCTTCGAATCGGGGCCGGTCGACTGGACCGACTGGCTGGCGCAGATGCGCGCGCGTTCCGCGTCGGCGCCGCGCTGACAGCGCGCTACGGCGCAACGCCGTCGAGCAGGAAGCCGGCATCCTTCGATTGCCCGAGCGCGTCGACGAGGTACGGCAGGACCTCGGCGAGCGCCGCGCGCAGCGTGTGCGGCGGATGGAGGACGAAGACGCCGCTGCCGGCGAGGCCGAAGCCTTGCGCATCGGGCTCCTGCACGGTGAGTCGCGCGTGCAGCCAGCCCTTCGGTGCGAGCGCCGCGAGGCGGCGCGGCAGCTGTGCCGCCTCGAGCTTGCTCACCTGCGGGTACCAGACGACGTAGACGCCGTCGGCGAAGCGCGCGACTGCGTCGCGCATCGTCGCGACGACCTTCGGGTAGTCGGCCGTGCCTTCGTAGCTCGGGTCGACCAGGACGGCACCGCGCCGCGTCGGCGGCGGCAATTGCG
>Ga0207674_10006938_pt1 | contig 13264 bp, 9 predicted proteins | sample KBSCornC72_FD_184303 | JGI IMG/M metagenome (GOLD analysis project Ga0207674, IMG submission 184303) | Corn rhizosphere microbial communities from Kellogg Biological Station, Michigan, USA - KBS Corn C7-2 (SPAdes) (version 2) | ecosystem: Host-associated > Plants > Roots > Rhizosphere > Soil ... | reverse complement strand
GCGTACGTTGAGAACTTGTAGCCCTTGCGGTAGTCGAACTTCTCGACGGCACGGATAAGGCCGATGTTCCCTTCTTGGATCAGGTCGAGGAATGACATGCCGCGACCGATGTACTTCTTCGCGATCGACACGACGAGTCGAAGGTTGGCCTCAGTAAGGTTGTGGCGCGCGTCGTCGCCCTTTTGGATGAGCTCATCCGCGAGGCGCCGCAGTGCGCGCTGCTCGTCCGCGTCCGACTCGACAAGCATGTTGAGGTTCTTCACGAGTACGTCGCGGATCTCCTGGCCGAGCATGACGAGCTCGCCAAGCCGCTCCGCGCCCTCGGCCGGTCCGTGGATCTTCGCGTACTGCGGCAGGATGCGGAACGCGAGACGCTGCGGATCGCGCTTCGCGGCGTCGATGAGCGCGACGGTCTCGTCGATGAGCACCTTCGCCTCGGTCGAGATCTCTTTGCTGTTCGCCTCTGCCTTCAGCGGATCGCGCAGCTTCAGCAGGCGGTTCGTGAGACGGCGCAGCTCCTTGCCACCCTCCGGGTCGCCAAGCGTGCGGTTTAGCGACTTGACGGTGAAGCGAGTCGCCTCGTCGACGAACTCGCGCGGGCGGCCAAGAGCCATGCGCTTCTTGACCTCGACGCCCAGCTCGTACAGATGGATGACCGAAAGCGCGGGCGATACCAGCGCCTGCTCCCCCAGCTCGATCGATTTCGCGAGGTTGACCTCTTCCTCCGCGGTGAGCAGAGGGACCTTACCGATCTCCTTGAGGTACATGCGGACCGGGTCGTCGACGCTGATGAGGTCGCTGGCGAGCACCGCCGAGATGGCGTCCTCGCGCTGCAGTTCCTCGGCCTCTTCTTCTTCTTCCTTGACCTGGGACCAGTTCGGTCCACGCTCGGCCTCGAGGATCTCGACGTTGTTGTCGTCGAGCGCGAGCAGCAGCTCCTCGACCTCGCCCGGCTCCGCGTCCGGGATGGCGCGAACGATGTCCTCCTGCGTGACATAGCCCTGCTGGCGTCCGCGTGCGAGCAGACGCTCGGCCTGCTCCTTGTGCTCCGGGTGGATCCCGGTGCGCTCAGGAGCGGCCTTTTCGGTCTCTTTTTCCTTCGTTGTCGCTTTCATCGATCCTCTTCTCGTTCCAGCTCGCTGCGCAGCACCGTGCGGCGCTCTCGCCGCTTCATAAGCCGCTCGAGCTCCTCGCCTAACCGCGCGATCTCGCCATCCAACCCCCCGACGTCGCCTTCGGCGTGTGCGAGCTGGATTCGCGCCTCGCCCAAACGACGCTGCACGTTCGTCTCCCGGAGGCGCAGCGCAGCGATCTCGATCACCTGGCCTGGGTCCGTCTGTTCGTCGAGCTCAGGCGCATTGGCGCCAAGTGCCGCAGCAAGGGCGGCGAGTTGAGCCGACAAGTCAGTTTCCGGACGCTTCCCCGCCTGAAGTTGTTCGTAGAGGGTACGCAGGTCGGGGTCTAACAGGTCAGTGGGGGCAAGGTCGGCGCGCGCGATCTCCTCCGGATATCGAGTTAATAGTGCCATGACGTAACGTTCAAATGAAGGCGTTTGTTTCGCCGCCGGCGTTTCGCGACGCTGCAGCGAGGGCTCGGTCGGCGCTCGCGATGTCCGCGGTGTGCTCTTTCCGGCCGCTGGGAGCTTCTGTCTCAAGAACGCAGGATCGACCCCCGCGCTTCCCGCGACCTCCGACAGGTAGACCTCGCGCCGCACCGGATCTGGCTCCTCAGCGATCAGCGCGGCGGTCCGTTGAAGGAATCGAAGTCGCCCCTCGGACTGATCGAGGCGGGACGTCGCGCGCACCCGATCGATCAGGAACTCCAGCAGCGGCTTCGCCTCCGCCAGCAGCCGGCGGAAGAGCTCTGGCTCTTTCCGGGCGACATCGTCGGGGTCGAGGCCCTCCGGCAGCACGGTCACGAAGAGCGACAGACCGGTGCGGGTACCCAATCGACCGCCGCCGGCGCCAGATCCAAATCGGCTGAGCGCGCTCAGAAGCTCTCGACCGCGGGACTCGGCGGAGCGCTGACCCGCCGCATCCCCGTCGAACGCCACGATCGCCTTCTCGATCTTCATGTCGTTCAGCACCCGGTACTGGTCCTCGGTGAGGGCCGTCCCCATGGACGCGACCACGTTGGCGAAGCCCGCCTGGTGGCAGGCGATGGTGTCGAAGTAGCCCTCGACGATCACCGCCGTGCCCTCCTTGCGGATCGCCGCGCTCGCCTTGTCGAGCCCGTACAGCGTGGCGCTCTTGTTGAACAGCAGGGTCAGGTTGGAGTTGACGTACTTGCCTTGCTGGTCGTCGCGCAGGGCGCGGCCGCCGAAGGCGATCGCCCGGCCGCGCCTGTCGCGGATCGGGACGATGAGTCGGTCCCGGAACCGGTCCCACAGACCGCGGTCGTTCCGGGTGACCAGACCGGCTGCGACGGCCTCGTCCTCGCTGTAACCCTTCTTCCTCAGATACAGGAGGAGGCTGTCGCGCTGGTCCGGCGCGTAGCCGATGCCGAAGGCGTCGATCGACTCCTGGGTGATCCCGCGTTTGGCGAGGTATTCCGCCACCCACCTGCCGCGCGGCGTGCCGCGAAGCGCCTGCCGGAAGTAGAAGGTCGCGGCGTCGTTCGCCTGGAGGAGCCGGTCTTCCTGCTTCCGCTCTTCCGGCGCGCGGCGAGTCAGCTCGACACCGGCGCTCTCCGCTAGCTCCTTGAGCGCCTCCGCCGGCGACAGGCCCACCTGCGTCTCCATCCAGGTGAAGACGTCGCCGTGAACCCCGCACCCGAAGCAGTGATAGGTGCGCCTCTCTGGATCGACCGTGAACGAGGGGGTCTTCTCGGCGTGAAAGGGACAAAGACCGCGGTAGATGCGTCCGGCCTTCTTGAGCGCGACCTTCGTGCCGACAAGCTGGACGATGTCAACGCGTTCTTTTACGAGATCGAAATCACCCGGCACCACTACAACGGTAGCGGTCGGACGTTGCGCACACTCGTGACGTCGCGCGCGCCTAGCGATGCGACCGGATCAGTTCGAGACTGTGAGCAGCTTCTCCAGCTTGCGGATGTCGACCGGCTTCGTCACGTGCTGGTCGAATCCCGCGTCTCGCGAAAGACGGCGGTGGCGAGCTTCGCCGTACCCGGTCAGCGCCACGAGCGTCGCCTTCAGCCCGAGCTCGCCGCGCATGCGCCGAGCGACCTCGTAGCCATCGAATCCGGGCATACCGATGTCGAGCAGCACGATGTCCGGGCGATGAAGCTCGGCCTGCTCGATCGCGCTGGGACCGTCGTGTGCGGCGCGCACGTCGTGACCGTAGTCGCGCAACAGCTCCGCGAGCGCGTCGGCCGCGTCGACGTTGTCGTCCACGACTAGGATCCGGCGCTTCGGCAGCGCGGCAAGGCCCGCGCCGATCGGATCGCGGTTCACCACGACGGGCGATACCGGTCGGATCGGAAGACGTGCGATGAACTCGCTCCCCATTCCCGGCCCGTCGCTGCGTGCCTCGACCGTTCCGCCGTGCATCTCGACGAGGCGCCGAACGAGCGTGAGTCCGATGCCGAGCCCGCCGCGTGCGTACGCGCGCACCTCGGGTCCCTGAACGAAGAGATCGAAGACGTGATCGCGCATCGTGGATGTGAGTCCGGCGCCGTTGTCCTTCACCGACAGGACAAGCTGACCAGCGTCCACGAACGCACGCAGCCAGATGCGTCCGCCCACGTCGGTGTACTTCGCGGCGTTGTTGAGGAGATTCGCCAGCACCTGCTCGAGACGCGCTGGGTCCGCGCTCAACGTGACGGGCTCGTCGGGCAGATCGAGCGTCAAGCGATGTCCGCGCTCGTCGATGACCGGCCGCGCCGCCTCGACCGCGCGCGCGACAAGCGTCGATACGGCGACCGCTTCCTGCCGAAGCTCGATCTTGCCGCGCGTGATCCGCGAGACATCGAGAAGATCGTCGATCAGGCGCGTCATGTGCTCGACCTGACGCTCGATCGTCTCGCGCGCGCGGCTCACGCGGAGCGGCTCGTCGCTGTGGAGGCGCATGAGCTGTAGCGCCGTGGTCACCGGGGCCAGCGGATTGCGAAGCTCATGTCCGAGCATCGCGAGGAACTCGTCCTTGCGCCGGTCCGCGTCTGCGAGCTGCTCCATCTTCTTGCGCAGCTCAGCCTCCGCATGGCGCCGCTGGATCGTCTCAGCTTCGAGCGCGGCCGCTTGCTGTTGGAGCTGTGCGATGACGCGGAGCTGGGCGTCGCCTTGGAGCTCCATGTAGCTCTCCGCGGGGATCACGTGCGTGTGAGTCGCGGACATGTCGTTGAAGGGCTTGACGTGCGCTGTGTCTCTGAATGCTTCGATCGGATACGCGCACAGCAGTGAGAACTGCTGGCGCGTGCCGAGCTCGTTCCACAGCTCCTCGAGACGGATCGCAGCGTCGCTATTCCCATCCGCCCACAGGAGAGCGACCATCTCGCCGAACGCGTGGACCCGCGGCGCGCGTGCACGCGTCTTCGCGATCAGCGCGCCGATCGCATCGTCGAACCGCGCCGGGTCCGGCCATCCGTCGACCATGAACCGGTTGAGCGTCTCCCGCGCGTCGAGCGCCACGTACAGGCCTCGCGCTCCGGCCCCCACGACGTCGAGACCCCGGGTGGTGAGGCGCTGGGTCACGCCCTCTCGGTGTGATGGGGTCGCGATGAGGATCCCGGCGTTAGTGGTGCGGAGAGCCGATCCGATGTACTGGGTGACGCTGTCGAGGAGATACGACTCGCGCTCATAGAACTGGACCGCGTGACCGTTCACCCGCGGCGCACCCGGCTCCATCTCCCTCAGCACACGCCCGTCATCGCAAGTGGCGTGCCCGATTTGCGTAACTGTTACAAATCTCGGCGGCTAGGCCGCCGAGATTTGCGCTACAGGTGGCTCCAGGCCGCCGGGATGAACAGGCTGGTGAACGTGTCCAGGGCATAACCATCCGTCATCCCAGCGATGTAGTCGGCGACTGCCCGCTTGGTGTTCTCCGCGGCGGCGATGCGCTGATGCTCGGCCGGCATCCGGTCCGGGTGCGTCTCGAAGTACTGGAGGAGCTCCCAGAGGACGCCCTGCGCCTTCTCGTCCTCCGTCTTGGCCGGTCCGGCGAGATAGACGTTCTCGAACATGAACTTCCGTAAGGCGTTGGTGGCCTCCAGCACCTCGTCGCTCATCGTCACCTCGGGCTTCCCGTAGGAGGTGACAACAACGTCGTAGATCATCGTGTCGAGGCGCTCGGCGCGGTCGTTGCCCAACGCGGTGCGGATAGCTTGGGGTAGGTCGGCCTCGGTGATGATCTCGGCCCGCATCGCATCGTCGATGTCGTGGTGCAGGTACGCGACCTTGTCGGCGTAACGGACGACCCAGCCCTCAGGGGTCTCCGGCTCGCCCCATGCCGCCGTCTCGAGACCGCCTTCGGTCGGCGAGCTGTGCTTGAGGATGCCGTCACGCGTCTGCTTCGTGAGGTTAAGGCCCGCGCCGTTCTTCTCGAGCTTCTCGACGATCCGCACGCTCTGCTGGTTGTGGCGGAAACCCTCCGGCAGAAAACGCGCGAGCAGCTCCTCGCCGATGTGGCCGAACGGCGTGTGCCCGATGTCGTGGCCGAGCGCCATCGCTTCCACGAGATCTTCGTTCAGCCGTAGCGCGCGAGCCAGCGCGCGCCCGATCTGATTCACCTCGAGGATGTGCGTCAGACGCGTGCGGTAGTGATCGCCCACGGGCGCGAGGAAGACCTGCGTCTTGTGCTTCGTGCGCCGGAACGCCTTGCTGTGGATGATGCGGTCGCGGTCGACCGCGAATGCTGTCCGTGTCGGCGACGGCTCGTCTGGCTTGTCACGCTGCCCGTCCGCGCTCTTCGTCGCGTACGGTGCGAGGGTCGTTCCTTCGAGCTCCTCCGAGCGCTCGCGTATCCGCAGCGACGCGACGCTGCGATCGCGCGAGAGCTTCGCGGCGCGTTCAACTTTGGTGGCCATGTCGGCGCTAAGACTACGTGGTCGGGGACGGACCTAGCGGAGCCACTTCGCCAAGGTCGCAGCGAGCAGACCCGGGGTCGAGATGATCAAGGTGACGAGAAGGAAGAAGAAGGCGTCGGCGAGGTAAAACCCATCCCGTGGTGGTTCGCCGAAGTGGAGCAGCGAGTCTCCGATCACGCGCGCAGTGAGGACGGTCACTCCGAGCCCCCACCCCAGCCCAAACGCCCGGAGGCCATCCGCAAGCCCGACCTCGAACGTCGGCAGTGTCGGGCCGGCAGTGAGCAGCCGATGGATGAGTGCCCTGCAGAAGTACAACATCACGCCCCACATGAACGCCCCCTCGGCATAGCCGCGTTCAGCGCGGTCGTTGGTGATGGCGTCCAGCAACTCGGGCGTCAGGCTGACGGCGGTGTATGCCGTCAGGAGGACGCCCGCTGCCAACAGCGCGCCCCTCCACCAGGGCAACTGTTAGCGGTCCTTCTCTCCCGCCCCAGCGATCGCCGCCTGCGCCGCCGCGAGTCGAGCCACGGGCACGCGGTAGGTCGACGGCGACACGTAAGTCAGGCCGACCTCGTGGCAGAACGCGATCGACGAGGGATCGCCGCCGTGCTCGCCGCAGATGCCGATCTTGAGTCCCGGCCGCGTCTTGCGTCCGCGTTCGATGGCGATGCGCATCATCGCGCCGACACCATCGCGGTCGAGGACCTGGAACGGGTCCGCGGGAATGATCTTCTGCTCCACGTACTTGGTGAGGAAGCTCTTCTGCGCGTCGTCGCGCGAGATGCCGAGGATCGTCTGAGTCAGGTCGTTCGTTCCGAACGAGAAGAACTCCGCCTTCGTGGCGATCTCGTCGGCGATGAGGCACGCGCGCGGGATCTCGATCATCGTCCCGAACTTGTACGGGACCTTCTTGCCGCGCTCCTTGAAGATGGCCTCGGCAACGGCAACGACCTGCTCCTGCAAGCGGTCGAGCTCTCCCATCACGCCGACGAGCGGCATCATGATCTCGGGCTTCGCCTTGATCCCCTTCTCGGACGCGTCGATCGCCGCGCCGAGGATGGCGCGGATCTGCATCTCGAGGATCTCGGGGTACACGAGCAGAAGGCGGCAGCCACGGAGGCCGAGCATCGGGTTGTCCTCGTGAAGCTGCTGAAGGCGCCGCTCGATCTTTTCCTTGCGCTCGAGCTCCGCGCCGTCCTTCCCGGTCGCTCGCATCACCGCGATATCGACATCAACGTCGGCGTATTCGCGGAGGAACTCGTGCAGCGGCGGGTCGATGAGGCGGATGACGACAGATAGGCCGTCCATCGCCTTGTACATCTCGAAGAAGTCGCCCTGCTGGAAGGGAAGGAGCTTCGCGAGCGCCTTCTTCCGACCTTCGACCTCGTCGGCCATGATCATGTCCTGCACGATCGGCAGCCGTTCGGCCTGCCGGAACATGTGCTCGGTCCGCGCGAGGCCGACGCCCTCGGCACCGAGCTCGCGCGCGAGACGGCACTCCTCGGGCGTATCCGCGTTCACCCACACGCCGAGCGTGCGACGCGCGTCCGCCCACGTCAGCAGCTCGATCAGCTCCTTCTCTTCGCGGAAGTTGGGCTGGATCGTGGGGAGGTCGCCGAGGAACACCTCGCCGGTCGTTCCGTCTATCGAGATCGAGTCGCCCTCGCGCACGATCTTGTCGCCGACATGCATCTGACGTTTCGCGAGGTCGATGTCGAGTGCCGCGACGCCCGCGACGCATGGAAGCCCCAGACCGCGCGCGACGACCGCGGCGTGGCTGGTCGACCCGCCCCGGGCGGTCAGGATCCCGGTGGCCGCGATCATCCCGTGGAAGTCGTCGGGACTCGTCTCGGGCCGCACGAGCACGACCAGCTGCTTCGATCCCTTGAGCTCGACGGCACGATCCGCATCGAACACGGCACGTCCCGTCGCTGCGCCGGGAGACGCGTTCAGACCCTTCGCGAGGAAGCGACCGGCCGTTCGCGCCTTCTCGACCTCAGCTTCATCGAACCGCGGCAGAAGCAGCTGCTCGACGTGCATCGGGTCCACACGTTGAAGAGCCTCGTCCTTGTTGAGGACCTTCTCGCGCACCATGTCGGTCGCGATCTTCACCGCCGCGCGCGCCGTCCGTTTCGCGCTGCGGGTCTGGAGCATGTACAGCTTTCCGCGCTCGATCGTGAACTCGAGATCCTGCACGTCGCGGTAATGCTTCTCGAGGCGCTGCGCGATCTTCTCGAACTGCCCGTAGACCTTTGGCATTTCCTGCTTCATCTGAGAGATCTTCGACGGCGTGCGGATGCCGGCGACGACGTCCTCACCCTGCGCGTTGACGAGGTACTCGCCGTACAGCTCCTTCGCGCCGGTGTTCGGATTGCGGGTGAACGCGACGCCAGTGCCGGAGTCGTCTCCCATGTTCCCGAACACCATCGACTGGACATTCACGGCGGTGCCGAGGTCGTGGGCGATCTTGAACGCGTTGCGGTAGTCCACCGCGCGGCGGCCGAACCAGGAACCGAACACGGCCTCGATCGCGAGGCGTAGCTGTTCGAGGGGCTCGGTCGGGAATGGCTTCTTGGTCTCGCGACGGACGATCTCCTTGAACTCCGCCACGAGCTCCTGGAGCGCCTTTGGCGTGAGATCGGTGTCGCTCTTTGCGCCGGTCGCCTTCTTCTTCGCGTCGAGAGCGTGATCGAATTTCTCCGCCGGAATGTCCTGCACGATGCGGCCGAACATCGAGATGAATCGGCGGTATGCGTCCCACGCGAAGCGCGGGTTCTTCGTGAGCTTCTCGAGCGCGACCCGACTCTCGTCATTCAGGCCCAGGTTGAGGACGGTGTCCATCATCCCGGGCATCGACATCGCCGCCCCCGAACGGACCGAAACGAGGAGCGGGTTCTTCGTGTCGCCGAGCTTCTTTCCGGTGGACTTCTCGACCCGTCCGAGCGCCTTCTCCACCTGATCCCAGAGGCCCGGCGGCAGCTTCTTTCCCGATGCGAAGTACGCGTTGCAGGCCTGGGTCGTGATCGTGAAGCCCGGTGGCACCGGGAGGGCCGCGTTGGTCATCTCCGCGATGCCAGCGCCCTTGCCACCGAGCAGGGAGCGCATTTTCGCACTGCCCTCGGCTTTCCCATCGACGAAGAGGTAGACCCACTTCCTCGCCGTAGCCGAGCTCTTCTTGGCGGTCACGCGTCGGCGTGCGGGCACCTCGCACCTCTCCTTCGGACGTCGCGATTCTGGCAGATATTCAGTGCGGGTGACGCGTGTGGGGTACGCGCTGAGACCCACTCGGACTCGCAGCTACCTCGACCAGCAGTAAAAACACGCTTCCCAGAACGACAAATGAACAGGGACAGGCGAGCACGCACAAACCCTTCCCCTATTCATCGATGAGCACTGCACAACATGAGCACTGCCGCTCATCGCATATCAGGGGTGACCATTGAGCCAATGGACAATCAAGACACCCCCCGATGCTCATCGAGGCCGCAGCCGAGGCGCTGAGCGCGTTGCGTGAGGCGAGAGCGGTGATGGTGAGCGAGGACGCGATCAGCGCACAGGTCGTTCAACTTCGACCCGAAGACCGGCCGCCTGGTCTCAATGAGCAGCGCCACCGGGGTCACGACGCTCAAGTACGACGCGATCGGCCGGCTCATCGCACTCGAGCGCCCGCTTATGGACGCTTAGCCAGGGCCGCCGGTTGGCGATCACCGCCGTAACGATTCGCGGACGCGGCCAGCGCACACTCGCCGGATGGCATGGGCCCAACGTGTCTTCGCGGCCCTAGTCAGCGCCACCGCGATCGGTTCGTTGGCCACTGACCTCTGGACCCTTGACGTCTTCGGCCCACAGGTAGCCGTCTTCGCCTCGCTCCCGCTGCTGTCGTACGCCATCGTCGGAGCGCTGCTCGTCGTCCGGCGAGCCGGCGGCCCGATCGGTTGGCTCCTGGGTGGGACCGGACTGCTCATGCAGTTGGTGCTTCTGTCGCAGACGTACGGGTACGCGAGCCTGAACGCCGGCGCAGCGTTGCCACGTGGTGAGGTCGTGCTGTGGTTGGGATTCGTCATCGGGAATGCGCTGCTCCTCTTGATGGTCCCGGCCATCGTGCTATTTCCCGACGGCCACCCCACAAGCCGCGCGTTCGCCATCCTGCTGGGTGTTGCCCTTACCGGCGGGGTCATCTTCACGGTTACGTCCGCGCTAGCCGACGAGCCGATCCTCGTGCCCCTGCCGTACATCGGCCTGCACACCGGCGAACCAGCTCGATCGATCCCGAATCCATTCGCGCAGCACGGACCGCTCGGCAATCTGCTGCTGCTCGCGTCGTCCGCGACCTACACCATCGGTACGCCGCTTCTACTCATCGTGCCGCTCGCGGTCGTGGCCCGCTTTCGTCGCAGCAGCGGAGGTGACCGTGAGCAGCTCAAGTGGCTCATGTACGCCGCGGGGATCACCTTCGGGCTCATGCTCACCGGGGTCATGCTTCCACTAGGTCTCATCCGTACGTTCGTCGAGATCCTGACCGTCTTCGGGCTCGGGCTTCTCCCGGTCGCGATGGGCATCGCGATCACGCGTTATCACCTCTACGACATCGATGCACTCATCAACCGCACCGTCGTGTACGGGGCCACGAGCGCAGCGATCGCGTTGACGTTCTTCGCCGGACTCGTGGTGCTCCAGACGGTCCTTCGGCCGCTAACCTCGGGCTCGGAGTTGGCGATTGCGGCGTCCACGCTCGTCTCATTCGCGCTCTTCCAGCCGGTCCGCCGCCGCCTGCAGTCTGCGGTGGACCGGCGCTTCGACCGCTCGCGCTACGACGCCGCGCGCACGCTCGACGCGTTCACGGTCAGGTTACGCGATGAGGTCGACCTGGACGCCGTGCGTGCGGACCTCATCAGCGTCATCTACAAGACGGTGCGTCCGGCGCACGCCAGCGTCTGGCTGCGGTCAAATCGTCATGGCGGTGCCCCGCGGGTCGACCCCTAGGTACACCCGTCCGATGGCTTCCGGCTAGAACCAAGTGTCCGAGTTGATGCTTTCTGGCAGATTTCGTGCTCCGCCGGACTCCGCGATGCGTACGCCTGCGGTACATTCGCCTTCCTTGTACGAACGACCCGGTTACCGCACGCTCCTCGGCCGCATCCGAAACAACGTCCGGCTGTACATCCGCAAACAGCTCGAGCTGCCTCGCCAGGAGATCGCCGAGATCGTTCAGGCGAACCTGCGCGCGGCGATGTGGTTCGGCATCGCATTCGCCTTCGTCATGGGCACTCTCATCGCCCTCACCGTGCTCGTGATCGCGGTCATCGCGATCTGGCTGCCGCTCTGGGGGGCTGCGCTCATCGTGTTCGCGCTGTTCATCGCGCTTGCCGCCCTCACGGGGTACATCGGATACAAGAAGCTGGACCTTCGCGGTCCCACGCGAAGCATCAATTCGCTGAAGGAGACGATGCGTTGGGCGAAAGCCCGTCTGCTCGGACGGAGCGCGAGCTAGCCGATCTCCGCGCGAGCTTGGACGTCGATCTGAGCGAGCTGCGGACCCGCATCCGCGAGGATGTGGATCCGCGAAACCTCGTGCGTCGCCAGCCCGCCGCGGTCTTCGGCACGCTCGGCTCGATGCTCGCGATCGGCGCTGTCGCGATAACTCGCGGCGTGCGCGAGCGCCGCATACGTCGCTCTGACACCGACGTCGACGCCGTCATCGCTCGGCTCGGCGGCCGGGTGGACAAGCTGACGGGCAAGGCGCGCAAGCGGCTCCGAGAGACGCTACGCAAGGAGATCGGGGAGGTCGAGCAGGGACCGAAAGCGCAGCAGGCGATCTTCCAGGCAGTCAGCACCGCGGTGACGGCAGCCCTCACGTTGGTAGCGCGCCGCTTCGCGTCGCGTCTCGTCGGCGACGAGGATCTACCGACCGAAAGCTGAGAGCACGGCGGGGCCCGGCCGGAGCCGAGCCCCGCGACGTCGCTACTTCCCCGGATAGGGTGCGGTGAAGGCGCTGACCTTGTTCGGGCCGCCGTGGAAGAGAGCGAGGTTGGCGACGTAGACCGTGCGCCCACTGAACACGAGACTCGCCGGGGAGTTGAAGGCGTTCGTGCCGGTCCCGCGGTATTCGGCGATCACGGCACCATCGGGCGACAGCACCGCGATCTCGTCGGACTGGTTCGAGCAGACGTACAGGTTGCCGCGCACGTCGAAGGCGATGCCGTCAGCCCCATCGAGTGCGCCGCCCGCCGTGCCGCGAGCGAACAGCTCGATCGCACCGAGGCTACCGCCGTCGTAGCGGATCCGATAGATCTCGTCGCGCGACGTCTCGGCGACGTAGAGGTACCGCTCGTTCCGGTCGAACGCGAGTCCGTTCGCACCGAAGCCCGGTGTTTCACCCGCGCGCGGCGCGAGCTCGACCGGATACGCGAAGGTCGTGGTCGCTCCGTCCGGGGCGATCTTCGTGATCGTCCCGGGGAACGAGTCGGACACCCAGATGTTCCCGGCATGGTCGCGCGCGAAGGCATTCGGCGCGCCGAAGCCTGTCGCGATCGTGGTCGCGGCATGCGTGGCAACGTCGATGCGTAACACTCTGCCGCCACCGATGTCTCCGACGTACAGGTCCTCGCCGGGAACGAAGAGCATCCCGAGAAGCCTTGCGACGCCGCCGGACACCGGAGCGACGCTGATGACGTCGACGAGCGCGCCGCTCCGATCGAGAACGCAGATGTTCGCCGGACCGCTCGCCGCACCGAAGTTCAGCGAGGATGCGTAGACGTTGCCCCGCGGATCGACAGCGATACCTTCGGGAAGGTTGCAGGTGGCACTGAGCTCGGGACCGAAGTTCTGGACCGAGCCAGCCTCAGGCGCCGCGACGGCCGGCTGAGACATCGAAAGAACCAGTGCAAGCGTGGCGAGCGACACGAGTTTCCTCATGGCTCCCCTCCTTATGAGGAATTTCGCTGAGTTTAGTGCGCGAGGTCAGATCAGCAGAAAGCCGACGAACATCACCGAGACGCCGAGCAGGTTAGTGGCTTCGAGGATCCCGGATGCACCGGTGAATGCGACCGTGCCACCCGCCGCGACGATCAGGACCCCCACGGCGATGACCGCGTTGGCGACCGCGCGGCGCCCCTGGTTGCGGCGACGGAAGAAGACCCACGCCGACCACAGCGCGCCGCCGAAGAGGACGATGCTGCCCACGCCGCTGCCGATGGCGGCGAGGATGCGCGGAAGCGAGCCATCCGGATAGCCCTTGCCCGTATCGACGGCCACCGCGATGTCCACCGGAGAAGCGAAGACCGCG
>Ga0207674_10006936_pt1 | contig 13268 bp, 13 predicted proteins | sample KBSCornC72_FD_184303 | JGI IMG/M metagenome (GOLD analysis project Ga0207674, IMG submission 184303) | Corn rhizosphere microbial communities from Kellogg Biological Station, Michigan, USA - KBS Corn C7-2 (SPAdes) (version 2) | ecosystem: Host-associated > Plants > Roots > Rhizosphere > Soil ... | reverse complement strand
GCGACGCCATTCGCATGGACACGGGCAAGATCACGGCCGCGTACTACGAGGGACCGATCAAGATCCTCGACATCGACTATCTGATGAAGAACCACCCGGACGGGAAGAGCCCGATTTCCGAGGCGATTTACTAGTTGTAATTGCGGCGCCTCGGCAAGCCTCCGCGCCGCTTCACCTAATCCTCAAATCGTTTCGTCGGGAAAGATTTTTCCGGGATTGAGAATGCCCTCGGGATCGAGGGCATTTTTTATTGCGCGCATCACGCCCAGCTCCGCGGGCGAGAGTGCGATGGGCACATAGGCTTTCTGCACCCAGCCGATGCCGTGCTCGCCGGAGATCATCCCGCCCAGCGCCACCGTCAGCTCGAAGATCTCGCGAATCATCGGCGGCAGGCCGTTGTTCCACGTTTCGTCGCTCATCTCCATCTTCAGAATATTGACGTGCAGGTTGCCGTCGCCGGCGTGGCCGTAGCACACGGTACGAATGCCGTGGCGCAGCGCGATTGCCTTCACGCCGAGCAGCAGCGCGACCAGGTTGGCGCGCGGCACCACCGTGTCTTCTTCCTTGTAGACCGATTCCGATTTCACCGCCACACCGAGTGAACGCCGCAGTGCCCACAACTCGCCCATGCGCGTCGGCGTGTCCGCCGCCAGCACGTCGGTGGCGCCTTCCGCCATCGCGATCTCGGTGATGCGCTCGGCGTCGCGCGCAATGGCGGCCTCATCGTTGCCGTCGATCTCGATCAGGAGCTGTGCCGCCGCGCCGGCGTTGGGAAACGGTTTGTGCAGATGGCGCTCGGCGATCTCGATGGCATCCCGTTCCATGAACTCGAGCGCGGAAGGGATGATACCGGCGTGCATGATGGCGGGCACGGTGCGCGCGCACGCCTCCAGCGTGTCGTACGGAATCAGGAGCAGCAGTCGGTGGCGCGGGAGCGGCAGCAGGCGGAAATAGATCTTGGTGATCACGCCCAGCGTTCCTTCGGACCCGATCAGAAGCTGCGTGAGGTTGTAGCCGGTGACATTCTTGAGGAGCTTCCCACCGTGACGGATGACCTCGCCATTGGCGAGCACGGCCTCGATGCCGGTCACAAAATCCTTGGTGACGCCGTACTTCACCGCGCGCGGACCGCCCGAGCATTCGGCCAGATTTCCGCCCAGAAAGCAGCTGCCGCGGCTGGCGGGGTCGGGCGGATAGAAAAGTCCCTCCGCTTCCACAGCTTCCTGAAACACCTGCGTGATCACTCCGGGCTCGACCACGGCCATCAGGTTGGTGGTGTCGATCTCCAGAATGCGATTGAGAGCGCGCGTGGAGAGCACGATGCCGCCGTGCACCGCCAGCGCACCGCCCGAAAGCCCGGTGCCCGCACCGCGCGGCGTCACCGGCACACGGTGTTTCGCCGCCAGCTTCATCACCGCCGCGATGCCGGCGGAGTCGCGCGGTGTCACCACGACTTCCGGGGTGAAGACGAGGTCTTCCGTCTCATCGGAAGCGCACAGCGCGAGCGTGTCCTCGTCGACGTGCACGCATTCGGCGCCCAGCGCCGACTGCAGCGCCGCGATCAGCGCGGGAGTCACGGTTTCAAATGGTTTCATGCGCAGTGAGAAGCGGGTAAAAAAAGCGCGCTTCAATCGAAGCGCGCTCTTACAGTACACCGGCGGCCGGGTTCCCGGCTACTGGTTGGGATCGAAAACACGGATCACATTGTTGTTGGTGTCCGCGATCCACAGCCGGCCCTTCCAGTCGACCTCGATCCCGTACGGGGACGTGAGGCTTATCTTGCGAGCCGACTTGCCATTTTCCGCGAGCACCTGGTTGGGTGACAGGGGCGGCGCGCCGAAATCGCGCCGGTGTCCGACCACAGTGCTGATGATGCCGCTGCTGTCGACTTTGCGGATCACATTATTGCCGGTATCGGCGATGTAGATGTTGCCCTCGGCGTCGGCGGCGACATCGCGCGGAAACAGGAGTTTCGCCTGGACGGCAGGACCGCCGTCGCCGCCGTAGGTCGACTCCGTGTTGATGTTGTACGGACCCACGCCGGCAAATTGATGAATCACACCCGACGGGTCGACGTAACGAACGCAGTGATTGCGTGTGTCGCAGATGTAGAGATTGCCGAAACCGTCGTAGCAAAGCTTGCTGCCGGGATCCGCCACCTGCCCGCGGTCGAAGCTGAGCAGCGCCTCGGTGGCCGGGCCTTCGTTGCCGGTAAAACCGAATTGGTAATTGAGTTTGGGAAGGCCCTGATCATCGACACCGGGAACCGGCGGTTTTCCGGCGATGGTGGTAATCATTCCAGCGGCGTCGATCTTGCGCACGATCATGTTGGCCTGGTCGGAAAAGACAAGCTCGCCCGCGCTGTTGAAAACGGCACTGACGGGGAGATCAACCAGCGCGGACACGGCGGTGCGGTTGTCACCATTGAATGAGCGCGCGCCCGTCCCGCAAATCCGATCCATAAGGCCGGTGTTGCGATCGAGGCGCATGATCTCGGAGTTGTGCCACGCGCACAGGATCATGTCTCCACTGGCGGGGTCGAACGCGACCGACGTCGGATGGTTGAGCTTGGCCAACGTGGCAACGATGTCTTCGCACGGGGTGGAAGGACTGGGACACGGGTCGCCGAAATCGCCTTCCGCGTAACCGACGACCAGCTCGTAACGACCGCTGTCGTTGACCTTGATCACGCGGTGATTGTTCCAGTCGACGATATACGGCTCATTCTCGGGCGAGAAGTATACGTCGACCGGCCAGTAGAGCTCGGTCTTGGACGGGAGGTTCCCGATGGCGCCGTAGCCGGCAATTCCGAGACCGGAATAGATGTACACCGGATCGGTGACTACTTCTTCCGGCGTTGTGCCCGAGTCCGAGCACGCTCCGAGCGCGGCAACCACCAGCAACAAGACGACGGAACGCAATTCTCTGATGCTCACTTCGGTGCTCCTCAATCGTGCAGCTTCACGACGCGAATGCGCTGGTTGTATGTGTCCGCGATGTACAGATTGCCATCCGCATCGAAACCGATGCCGTAGGGACGATTCAGCTTCGCGTCCGTGGCGACACCGCCGTCTCCGCCAAATCCCGGCTGGCCGTTGCCGGCCACGGTGGTGATCACGTTGGCGACAAAATCGATGGCGCGAACGCGGTGGTTGCCCATGTCCGCGACGTACAGTCGTCCGTCGGGGCCGAATGCGATGTCGCGCGGAGAATTGAGCGACGCCAGCATCGGATCCCCGTCGTCGCCCGCGAAGGCCGCGGTGCCGTTGCCGGCCACCGTCGTAATCACGTCGGCCGCGAAATCCACGCGGCGAATGCGCTGGCTCATGGTGTCGGCAATGTAGAGCCGGCCCTGCGCGTCGAGCGCGACACCGCCGCCCGGATCGGGCGTCGATCCTGTGGGTTGGTTGAGGGTAGCGGCCGAGGGTGGTCCGTCGTCGCCGCCGTAAGCACCCGGGGCCAGAGTGCACTTTGGAGTGCCGACCACCGTCGTCATCACACCGGTCGCTCCGTCGATCTTGCGAATGCACTGATTGCGCTGGTCATTGATGTATATGGAACCATCGGCGCCCTCGACGGCGTGCGGAGGCTGGTTCAGGAGCACGGTCTCTGCCGTGTATGCCTGACCGTCGCCGGTGCAACCCGCGCCGCGTCCAACCAGTACTTTGACCTTGCCCGTGGCCGGATCCCACTCACGTAACTTGTGGTTGTGCCAGCACACGACGACGAGCTTGCCGTTGCTGCGTTCGAACACGGACACAGGGTGATTCAGCTCGCATTTCGTGCCGTCGAGATAGGGCGGTGTGAGGTCCGACTGTGTCTCGCCCGTTTCGGCGCCGTCGCCGTCGTTGCCGTGTCCGATCACGCTGCGGAAGAGGCCGTCGGAGCCGAGACGGCGGATGCGGTGGTTGTTCCAGTCGCTGACGTACACGCCGATATGCGGCGTGATTTCGATGTCCATCGGCCAGTAGAACCGGGTCTCGGCGCGATTGTGACCGTCGCCGTCATTTCCGGCACGGCCGGTTCCCGCCCAGGTCTCGATCTGGCCCAGCGTCATGTCCGCGACATTGACCGGAACCGCCGGCTTGGGTTCGGGCGGCGTGGTCGAATCGTCGGAGCAGGACAGTGCCAGGCACACGAACGGCGCGAGCAGCAGGGGACGGTAGAATTTCAATCGAGGCTCCTCGGTGAAGGCCGGGGCGCAGAGGCGTGCGAGAACCGGCCCCAAAAGTCTAGCACCCGCTCCCCGCCAGCGTCAACGCGGCCGCGGGGCGCTACGGCTTCACGGTAATGGTGCCCGACATGCCGGTGCCGTGAACCTCGCAGTAGTAGTGCGCCACGCCTTCGGTGGTGAATGTGAATTCGAACGTGCCCGACGACTTGTTTCCGCTGTCGAAGGTGAAATCGCTGGCCGTTCCCGGCGGGGGCGATGTCACCGTGTGAGTGCTTCCGTTGAATTTCCAGGTAACCTTGTCCCCGACGTTCACGGTGGCATTGGCTGGCGAGAAGAAATTGTTCTGCACCTGGACGGTTCCGGTGAACGGACCGTTGGTGGGCGGTGCGGTGGAATCGTCACCGCCGCAGGCGGCGAAAGCGGCGACGGCGCCGATTGCGACGATGGCGAGGGTGAGTTTGCGAAGCGCGGCAGATGTCATGGCAGGCCTCCAGATATGGTTCGGTATTGTGCGAATATAGCGCTCCCTCGTGACGGCGGCAATGGGACGCTTGGAAAACCGGGAAAGGTCTGGAAGTGGTGGGAAGAGCATGTATACTGGATCACAGCTCGGGACGCCTCTGCCTGCGAGGGGCGTCGATTCGTATATAAGGCGCCCCCACTGCGCGGGCGACACAGGAGGACTCGATTCAATGGCTCGGCGAAAGATTGCACTGATCGGCGGCGGACAGATTGGTGGGACGCTGGCGCTCATCGCGGCGCAGCGTGAGCTCGGTGACGTGGTTCTTTTTGACGTGTTGGAAGGCATGCCGCAGGGCAAGGCGCTCGACATCATGGAGTCGCGCCCGGTGGACGGTTACGACGTCAACCTGATCGGCACCAACAACTACCAGGACCTCGCCGGGTCCGACGTCGTCATCGTGACCGCGGGCTTCCCGCGCAAGCCGGGGATGAGCCGCGACGACCTGATCAACAAGAACATCGAGATCATCAAGGACGTGGCGGGCAATGTGAAGACGCACTGTCCGAACGCGTTCGTGATCGTCATTTCCAATCCGCTCGACGCGATGGTGTATGCGATGAAGAAAATCACCGGCTTCCCGCGCGAGCGCGTGGTGGGCATGGCCGGCGTTTTGGATTCGGCGCGGCTGCGCTGCTTCATTGCCATGGAACTGAATGTGAGTGTCGAGGACGTTACCGCGTTCGTTCTGGGCGGACACGGCGACGACATGGTGCCGCTGCCGCGGTTGTGCACGGTGGCAGGCATTCCCATCACCAAATTGTTGTCGCAGGAAGCCATTGATCGCATCGTGAAGCGTACGCGCTTCGCCGGCGGCGAGATCGTCGAGCTCCTGAAGACCGGAAGTGCGTTCTATTCACCCGCCGCCGCCGCCATCGCGATGGCGGAGTCGTATCTCAAGGACAAGAAGCGTGTGCTGCCGTGCGCGGCGCTGCTTCAGGGCGAGTACGGTGTGGATGGTCTCTACGTGGGAGTGCCGGTCGTGATCGGCGCGGGTGGTGTGGAGCGCGTGATGGAGATCGATCTGTCGGCGGATGAGCAGAAGCTGTTCGAAGAATCCGTCTCGCACGTGCGCGACCTCGTAAAAGGGATTTCGTTGTAGTTCGTTCCGGAGGTGCCCGACCATGAATCGATGCCTGTTGCTGGTGGTCTTGCTGGGGTCGTGTCTCGCCTGTGCTTCAGTGCATGCGGCAGGACGCGATGAGCCGGTTAATCCGAATGACATTGCGCGCGTGTCCGGGCACCTGTATCTGATGAAGCAGGTGGGAACGTGGGGAACGCCGTCATACCGCCTGCTCTACTGTGATCAGCAGGGCCACCTGCACGTGGAGAAAATCGACAACGGTGCACTCGTGTCCGACTGGGAGTCGACGACGCTCGGGTCGCGCGCGACCTCGATGTTCGTGACCGATCTCTACGGCGATGGAAAACAGAAGATCGTGGTGAGCACGATCGGCGGGCGCGTTTTGATATATGACCTCGCGAGCTACCAGCTCGAGTGGGAGAACCTGCAGCTGCGCTACAATCGCATCGATTTCATGCTGCCCGCACAGCTCGACACCGATCAGCAGCAGGAAGTCGTGATCCTGGCCGACGATCGTCTGTTCATCTTTGACGGCTACAACCGCGCGGTGCAGTGGAGCAGCACGGTCACCATGCCGGCCACGTTCATGGCCATCGGCAATGTGGACGACGATCCGCAGTCGGAGATCGTGCTCAACACCGGCAAGATCGTGGACGGGCGCTTCTACAACATCCAGTTCCAGACCGACAAAGTCTTCGGCGAGCGCATCGATCTGCTCGACGTGACCGGCGACGGATACAACGATGTGGTGGGAGAGTTCACGGACCGTTCCATCCGCGTGTTCGACGTGGTGCGCAGCCGCGAAATCTGGTAAGCGCCGCCGCGGGCTAATCGCGGCGCTGAAAATCGATCCGGACCTCGGTCCACATCTCGGCGGCGACACCGCCGGTGCGACCCGGCTCGAAACGGATGTGCCGCGCCGCCGCCAGGGCGGCGTCAGCGCATGCGGGCAGGATTTCCGCGGGCACGATCTTCACTTCCTTCACGCGCCCTTCCTCCGACACCAGAATCTTCACGTTCACGCTCTGGCCGATGCACTGCTTGAGCTGGCGCGTTTCCGGCCACGTGATTTCGACGGGGCGCGGGGGAATGGAAGCCACCTCGCTCGACGACGCGCCGGCCTTTGCGCCGGGGTCTTTCTCGAGCAGATCACCCAGGTCGAGATCGGGTGCGCGGTCGGGTTGTGTGTGTTCCGGACGAACGCGCGCGGTGTCCACCGGCGCCGGCCTGGGCGGCGGAGGTGGAGGGGGAGGGGTCACGTCGATGACGCGCGTGACGTTGGTTTCGGGGTCGATGTTCACCGCGAACTGCGCCTGCGGCATGCCGCGGGGCGTGGTGAGCACGGTATCGGGCGCCAGCTCGACGCGCTCGAAGAGGTCGTCCACCGCGGTTTCGCGCGAGAGCACGAGCACGGCCAGAATGGCGAGCACGACGCCGGCCACGAGAATGCGATTTCGATGTGAGCTCATGACCGTGTAGCGACCATTTTCAGTCCACGGATTCCTGTGCTAGCGTGTGGCCGGTGAAGCCGACACATATCACGGTCCCGAACTTTCTCACCGCCGCGCGCATTGCGCTGGCCGCCGTCGCGGGCGGATTCGCCGTCGCCGCCACGCACGAAGCCCTGGCGGTGTCACTCCTCATCACAGCCTCGGTGCTCGATGTGTTCGACGGGTGGTACGCGCGCACCTTCTCCACACCGACCTCGCTGGGAAAACACCTGGATCCCGTCGCCGACAAGATTCTTGTCGGCGTCATCCTGCTCTGGCTGGGCGCCGATGCGCGCTCGGTCACCGTATGGTGCCTGGTGGGCCTGGCACTGGCCCGTGAGGTCGCCGTGACGGTGCTGCGCACGTACAACACACGGCGCCACGGCCGCATGATCCCGTCCAGCGCTCTGGGCAAGCTCAAGATGTTCCTGCAGTGCGCGGGCGGATGCACGATGCTCGGGATCACGCACTTTCTGGGAAAGTCCACACCGGCGCCGGTGGAGATCGGCCTCCTGGCGGGCATGCTGGTGGTGTCGTTGTGGGCCATGGCAGGCTACATCAAAGCAAAGGGGCCTGCCGCCGACCACGAGCAGACCCACTTTGCGCTACGCTCACCTGGTTAGGCTGGTAGCAAGACCAAACGTAGCGGGGCAGTTGACGATTGTCAAGGTGTGCGCCTGCGGCTATCTTCAATACAGTGACCATCCACACATCGATCCGAGGTGCCTTCCGGCGCGCCATTGCCGGAATGGTCGTGCTTTGTCTGGTGTCCACCGGCTTTCCCTCCCACGGGCCGCGACCGGTTCGCGCCGGAACAAACATGCGTGTGCAAGCAACCGCCCAGCCCGAACCGGCACCGTCGAACGACCATTTCCTGCGTGATTCGATACCGGCCACGCTGGCCGCGTCCGATCCGCCCGATTCAACCGACGACGACTTTGTGCTTCCGGAAGAGAAGAGCAAGAAGCAGCTCACCAAGGAAATCGTCATGTGGACCGTGATCGCCGCCTTTGTCGCGTTTTTCATCGTGAAGGTGTTCATCGAGCAGGACGACGAGCCCGCCGATTCCGGTTCCAACGGAAAACCGATCACCCCGCCGCAGTAGCTAGCGCCGGCCCATCGCTCCCGGCTCCACGGTGAGCGGTGTGTGGCGCGACACGTGCTGGCCCGAACTCAGGTCCATCACTTCCACCAACAGCTCGTAGTAGCCGGGATCGAGTGTCCCGATGTCGATCGCGATGCGCTCGTGGGTGCTGTGCGTGGTGGCATTGCGCGTGAACGATTGTGAAATGATCGGGTCGTCGTTCTCGAATCCAAGAGCACCGGTGGTGACGTGCAGGAGCTCGCGCCACGCCGGCGTCTCGTTGTACGTCGACGGGTAGATGCTGTAGCGCACCTGGTATTCCGTGGCGCCGTCGAGCAGGTGCAGTCCGTACACTTCGACGTACGAGCGCACCGGATCCGATGGCGAGAACACGTGTCCGATGCGGGGACGCATGCGCTGCCCTCCGCGCTCCACGAATCCCGCCGCCCTGGGATCGCCGGGAGTGGTTTCGTCGTACAGAAGCACGTCGCTCAAGGCCAGCTGGTCGCCCGCAAAGCGGCTGGCATCCGCATCGCCGCGCGCCAGGGCGCGCACGCGCACGTGCTCGTCCTGCATGCTCCACGCCACGCGGTAGGAACCGAACTCCACCGGAAAGCGCCGTACGATCTCGAGCACGCGATTGCCCGAAACGGCGCGCGGCGGGAGCTGCGACGTCCACACCGTGTCGGCCTCGCTGCCGTCGCGCTTCCACACCGAATCGAACAGCGCGCCGCGAATCAGGTACATGTTTGTCGATCCCGGGAGCGCGTACGCTTCCACCGAATCGGCGTCGACGCGCATGCCGCTGTAAAGCGAGGCGTGCAGGTCGTCGTCGCGGAAGACAGTCACGTCGAGGAGCGCGGAGATGCGCGCGGTGTTGGACAGGAGCTGCGAAATTTCGCCTTCGTTGCGCATGTTGTGCAGCACGTAGTCGTCGTCGTAGGGGATGCGCGGGTCGCCGTTCAAGAATTCATCCACGAACAGGAACTGGCGGAACTCACCGCCGCGGTTGTACGACCAGGTTTCGACATGGCCGTCCATGGAGGCGCCCAGCGTGTGCTCGACCTTGAGCGGAGGGCCGTACTTGATGAAGGTTTCGCCGCGGTCGGTGCGCCACCCGCGCCGTTGGGTCCAGTCATTGGAAAAAAGCATGTCGGTGACGAACACGCGATAGATGTGCTCGAGCTGACGCTCGTTGACGGCGGTGGTGGGGTCGGGATCCGAAGCCACCCAGTACCCGCGGCGCAGGACATCGCGCTCGTCGCGCGTGGCCTCGTGAAACGTAGTGCCCGACTTCGCGGGCAGCACCGTTGCCAGATCGTCGTAGATGTCGCGGTCGGCTTTGGGAAGCAGGGACAGACCGCGCTCGTAATAGCGGCCGCACAGGTCGTACTGCTTCGCGTCATACGCGAGCGTGCCGCGATAGAGATAGAAGCACGCCTCTCTGGGAAACTGCGCCAGGATCTGGTCGGCTTCGCGCGCCGATGTGTCGGCGAGCGAGTAGCGCGCATACAGGTAGAGTTTCGCCGCCTCCATATTGGAGGGGTCGCAGCTCCATGCGGTGCGCAGCTGCCGTCGCGCAATGTCGAGGTCGTCGGTGTATGAATTCAGCCGTTTCCAGTTTCGATAATGATAGAGGCCGATCAGGTAGCGCGCATCGCAACGCTTGGGATCGACATCGAGCGCGTGCTGCAGCGTGCCGACCGCGTCGGGGAAGAATCGCTGCGCAAAATAGGTGCGACCAAGCTCGAGCATGAGATCGATGTCGCGGGGAAAATGTGTGCGTCCCTCTTCGAGCACGCGCTGCGAGCGCAGCCGCCCGTCAATGGTGCCGCGCTCGCGCCAGGTCTTGCCGAGCAGGATGTATGCGCGGGCATCGGAATGCTGATCCAGGTTGGAGTGCTCGAGGAGGTCGATGGCGCCGGTGGTGTCGCCCTGCGCGAGCATGTCCGAGGCGCGGGTCACGACCGCACCGGGGTCGCGCGGCTCCGCCGCCGCCGTGGAGGCGCGGAGGAGGCTCGCGGCCAGAATCAGGAGAAGCAGGGAGACACGCGCCACGACAGGGAATATAGGCTGCCGGCGCGCCGGTTTGAAGTCTGCAGTTTGGCGGAGGGAAAAACAAAAACGGCGCGAAGACTCCCCATCTTCGCGCCGCCATTTTCCCGATAATTTGGAAAAGCCGCGGCTCGGCAAGCCTCGCGCGGCAAATGACGAATTATCGTGTTTAAATATCCACCGGAGTGCCGATGGGGTCTTCCTTGCCGCGGAAGGAGACCTTGAGGGCGGCCGACGGCTCGCTCGTCATGATCTTGAACGCGATGGTGCTGCCCGCTTTCACGGGATTCTCACCGGTCATGAACATGACGTGATTGCCGGACGCGACGCCGACCCATCCGCGCGGCGCGCGCACATCGTCGATGGCGGCGCCGGTGATGATGACGGCGTACACTTCTTCCGAGGAAGTGACGTTGACGGCGAGCGTGGTGATACCGTCGCTCTCCGCCTTTACGTGCTTGCTCGCCGAGGGACCGGCTGCCCATGCAGGAGCGGCGACGACGAACAATGCGAGGAGAATGAGAATGGACCGTTTCATAGAGATGGACTCCCTTTGATGCAAATGCAAAAGCTGTCTGACGGTCGCGGTGAGGTGTTCGAACGCTTCCTTACACCCGGGCGGTGCACCGTTTCCCCGGAAGTCCGGTCGCGGACGAACGTCTGTTTTAGTGCATTAAGTCTAGCACATGAATTCCAAAGGTGTCGAGATACGGGGCGTCCTTACGCCTCGTTCTCGATGCGGGCTTTTGCTTGTCGCATGGCGGAACGACGCGTATGATCCCGCCACCCGAGTTCCAATGGAGGGCTTATCATGCCGGTGCGGTGGCTGCGTCTTGCTTCCTTGTTGTTCCTCATGATTCCCGCGGCTTCCTCATCGGAAGTCGTAAAGCTGCGCGACCAGTCGGTCGTGCGCGGACGCCTGGTGAGCGTCGACGGCGACACGCTTGTGTTCAAGAGCACCTTCGGCACGCTTCGTTTTCACCGCCAGCAGGTGATATCGATTGTATTTGACGACTCCGCGGAAAGTGTCGCGCTCGTGCCTGCGCCCACCACTACGACGCCCAACAATGCGGCGCCCGCTGGGCGGGGAAGAATCGAAGTGGTGTTCAAGGATCGCCAGCTTTCCAGCAAGATCGGAATCGATTTGCGCAAGGACTGGGACGAGCACGTGAGATCGAATCACATCCTGGTCGAGCTTCTCGTGGATGGACGCGTGGCCTACTCCACGGCGGACACCACCATGGACAAGACCATCAACAAGGGCCACCGCACCGAGCTCAAGAACGAAATCGAGCTCGCTGATTTCGGCGTGGATGTGGAAAGCGGGCTGCACCACGCGAAGATCGTGGTTCGCAACCGCGACACGATCACCTATCGAAAAGATTTTGAGCCCGAGCCCATCGACATGGTGGTTCCATTCGACAATCTCGAGATCCGTCCCGGCGAGGTCTACCGTCTCGATCTGGGGATCAGCAAGGGCAAGCTGAAAATGGGGCAGGCACGACTCGTCCCCATCAAATGACGCTCACTTGATGGACTTGAGCGCCGCCTCGATCGTGGCGCGCAGCGCCTTGTCATCGCCGCACTCATCGAGCGCAGTTTCCATGAACGTGCGCGCGCGATTCCTGTCATTCATGTCGAGGTACACGAGCCCGAGCCGGTAGTGAAGACGCGCATCGCGCGGCGCGTGTTCGAGTCCCGTCTTTAGTGCCTCTTCCGCTTCGGTGGGCAGGCCTGCTTTTTCAAGCACGGTTCCGAGCCCCACGTACGCCTCCACATCGCCGGGATCGAGCTGGATGGCGAAACGATACTGCGCCACCGCCTCCACATATTCGCCGTTCGCATCCAGCGCCGCGCCCAGCTCGCGATGCGCGGCGGCATGATTGGGAGCCCGCGCCAGCGCGCGGCGCAGAACCGGCTCGGCCGCACGCGGGCTTCCCGACCTGATCTCGCACGAGCCCACGCCCACCATGGCGTCGACATCGGTGCTGTCCGCGGAGAGCGCCTTCTGGAATTCACTCAGCGCGCTGCCGGGCATGTCACGCGCGAGATAGGCGCTGCCGAGACCGCGGCGTCCATAGCCCGAACGAGGCGCGCTCAGCAAACCGGCCTGGAAACACAGCGCCGCATCGGACGCACGCCCGGCGGCGAGATACGCATAGCCCAGATGAAACTGCGCGGGTGCGTACGCCGGCTTGATGCGCGTGGCGCGTATGAGCTGGGAGATGGCGTCGTCGGTTTTTCCCTGGCGCAGCAGCATCTCACCGTAACCGGAGAGCGCTTCCACGAGCTCGGGGGAAAGCCGGACCGCTTCCTTGTATTCGGTGCGCGCCTGGTCGTAGTCCTTGTCCGCCTTGTAGGCCTCGGCCAGATCGAGGTGGGCGACCGCGCTCCCGGGAGCAAGGGATGTGGCCGCTTCCAGCTCGGCGACGGCGCGTCGCGCCTGGCCGGCGCCGAGCAGCGCGATTCCGTAATTGATGCGAATGTCGGGATCCGAAGGACGCTCGCGCGCCGCCGTTTCCAGATGCGTCAGCGCCGACGCCGTGTCGCCGCGCTCCAGCGCATCGATGCCAAGGTTGTAATGATCAAGAACGTCGCTCGAGCAGGCGGCGAGCCATACCGCGGCGGAGACAACGACGAAGATTGAAAGGAAGCGCAACATCTCGAACGCGGCACGCACCGCGTACGGATCATAGGCGCGGGATCAGAGAGGTGTCAAAGAGCGTATCAGGCCGGGTGGGGCATCTGCGGAAAGCTTCCGGAGAGCGCCGTCAGCTTCACCGACGCGGTCGAGCCGTGCACGACGAAGACTTTTTCGTTGTTGCACTCGGGATCACCGGGGAAGACAAAAAAACCGAGTC
>Ga0207674_10006935_pt1 | contig 13269 bp, 10 predicted proteins | sample KBSCornC72_FD_184303 | JGI IMG/M metagenome (GOLD analysis project Ga0207674, IMG submission 184303) | Corn rhizosphere microbial communities from Kellogg Biological Station, Michigan, USA - KBS Corn C7-2 (SPAdes) (version 2) | ecosystem: Host-associated > Plants > Roots > Rhizosphere > Soil ... | reverse complement strand
GCCCGGGCTGTTGATGTACATGAAGATGTCCTTCTTCGGATTCTCGGATTCGAGGAACAGCAGCTGCGCGGTGATCAGCGAGGCCATGTGATCCTCGATGCCGCCGGTGATGAACACGATCCGCTCGCGCAGCAGACGCGAATAAATGTCGAAGCTGCGTTCGCCCCGGTTGGATTGCTCGATGACGATGGGGACGAGCTGCGAAACGATGTCCTGGTGGTCGATCACGGGTTGGCGGTCCTCTTTTCGGTGATGCCGCTTACATCGGGCGGATCGGCGCAAGGTTCAAGCCAGCACATGAGAGAAGGGCGGCCCATTGCCGGACCGCCCTCTCCCATCGCGCCGCGGGCCGGCCGAAGCCGGCACCGGGTCAGTATTTGACGCCGATGCGGGCGTAATAATAACGGCCGGGCGTGTCGTAGATCGGGTCGAAATTGCTGCTGACGTCGCAGCTTTCGCAGCCCGGGGTCTTGATGTTGAACAGGTTGTTGGCGCCGACTGCGAACTCGACGTCGTGGAGGATGAAGTTGAATTTGGGCGTCCAGCGGAGCTGGGCATCCGTGTAGAAGATCGACTTGATCTGGTGGTTGTTGAGCGTGACTTCGGTGATGTGCGAGATGTAGCGGCCGGTCAGCGTCGCGCCGAAGCCGAAGCCGTTCCAGTCGATGGTGCCGATCGACTTCCACTTGGGGAAGGCGTGCGTCGGAGTGCCGGTTTCGACGCCGGCCTGATGCGTGACGACATTGCCGGTATCAGTCGGCGAGGCGATGTCGAACTTGTCGAGGAACGTGTTGTTCCAGGTCAGCCCGAGGTTGCCCATGTTCGCCAGACGCCGCGTGTAGGCGAGGTTGAGGTCGATGCCGCTGGTCTTGATTCCGGCGATGTTCTGCAGCAGCCCGCGGATCTGAGTGACGTTGCCGGTGCCCGGCGCGCGAGTCACGGCGGCGCAGGCGATCGAGTCATTCTGGTACACGCAGCGGTTGAGCGTGGTCGTCGGGTCGACGGCCTGGATCGCGCCCTTGATGCGGATGTTGTACCAGTTCAGCTCTGCGGTGAAGCCGGGGATCGGGCTCACCACGCCACCGATCACCCAGCTCTTGGAGGTTTCCGGCTTCAGCTGGTTGTTGCCGCCGGTGGCGACGGACAGCTGATCGCGCGGTCCCGTCGTGGTCCCCGTCGGCGGTGCGCCCTGCGCAATGCAATTGGCGCGAACGGTGGCGTCGTTGTTGAAGCGTTTCCCCTGCAAGCTGGTCGCCGAGCAGGGGTCGTCGATCTGCGCATCGAAGCGCGACAAGGATCCGAACAGCTCTCCGATCGTCGGCGCCCGGAAGCCTTCCGCATAGGAAGCACGGAAGCGCAGTGCGCGGACCGGCTTCCAGTTGAGGTCGGTCTTGAACGTGGTGTGCGAGAATTTGTTGATCGGGCTTGTCGGATCGAAGACGTCATGGAGCGTCTTGTAGTGCGAATAGCGCATCGAGCCGGTCATCTCGAGGAGCTCTGCGCCCGGCCGATCCTTGATGAACGGCGCGTCGAACTCGCCGTAGATTTCAGCCACGTCATAGCCGCCACCCGACCGCTGCGCGGGGATGTCGGAGCTGAAGCCGGCCTGGACGATCGGATCCGGGTCGAAGCGCCCCTTGAGGCGCCGGTACTCGACGCCGCCCGCGAGCCCGAGACGGTCGCCGCCGACATCGAACCACTTGCCAGAGATGTTGGCAGTGCCGCCCCACATCGACTGCTGGCTCCTGTCATGCTGGTCGAAGCCGATGAAATCGAGCATCGACTGGGTGATCGCGCCGGGCGTTCCGAAAATGTCGAGCGGTACGCACGGCGCGGTGCAATTGGCGATCGGGCCGAGCGCCTGGGCGACCTTCTGAGCATTCAGGTTGCCGTGGAACGTCTGCCTGGCCTTGTTCTTGCCGTAGATACCGTTGATGTCCCAGTACCAGTCGCCGCCGATATGCCCGTCGAGCGTGGCCGAGCCGTAATAGGTCTTGACCGTCTGCTCGAAGTGCCGCGGCCCGGCTTCGATCACGCGGCGGCGGATGCTGTTGTAATTGCCGCCCGGCTGGCCGCTCGGGATGAGGTCGAAGCCGAAGGGGTTAAAGGGATTGGTGCCCGAAATGGTGATCGTGTCGAGCAGATTGCCGTTGCCCGCGCTCGGTCCAACGCCGAGCGGAATGGGCGCCGCCTGGTTGACCGAGTCACGACGGTTCCACAGCGCCTTCAGGCTGAAATGCGTGTCGCTGGTGATTTCCTGCACGATGTTCGCGAACAGGCCGTAGCGCTTCAGCGGGATCTCGATGAAATTGTAGGGCGCGAAATTGAACCGGTCGGGAACGCCGAACGGGCGGAAACTGCCCGGATAAGTCGGCCGTCCCGTAGTCGGCGAACCCAAGGTCAGGATTTGCTGATCCTCGTTGGCGTCAGGCGTCAAAGGATCGTCGACCGTGTTGGTCGTATTGCCAAAGAAATCGAACCGTCCGGTGAGCGGGAAGCTCGAGCAGTTCGCATCGCACGCCGTCTGATAGGGATTGGGGAAAGCCGAGATTGCGCGGTCGCCAGCGAGGACGCCATTGGCCTTGACGTAATTGCCGCCGACGACGATCCGGGTCGGACCGTTGGTGCTGTTGCCCCAGCTTAGCTCATAGTCCTGCGACCAGCCGTCGTCATGGTCGAGGTACGAACCGACCTGAGCCGACGCCACGAAACCCTTCTGGCCCTTCTTGGTGATGATATTCACCACGCCAGAAATGGCGTCCGAACCGTAGACCGACGAAGCGCCGTCCTGGAGGACTTCGACGCGCTCGATCATGCTCGCCGGGATCGAGTTGAGGTCGACCGAGCCGGGAACGCCGCTGGCCGAGGCGCCGTTGACGAACCGCAGGCCATCGACCAGCACCAGGGTCCGGGCCGAGCCGAGATAGCGAAGATCGACTTCGGCGGCGCCGGCACCGACACCCGCGCCGTTTGGCGGGTTGCCGAGGTTGCCCGAGTTGTTGAAGTGCGAGTTCGTGCCGACGCCCGCGCTCGGCAAGCGCTGCAGCACGTCGTTGATCGAGTTGAGGCCCGTCTTCTTGATGTCGGCCTGGTCGATGAACACGCGCGGCGCGTCGAGGTCGAGCGGGCTGCGGCGGATGCGCGAGCCGGTGATCACGATATCGTTGCCGGGGCCCTGCGCCGCGGGCGCAGCCTCCGCCGGCGTCGCCTGGCCGGTGACGAGTTCGGGAGGCGGCTGCGTGCTTTGCGCTTGTGCGGCAGTGCCGCCAGCTGCGAGAGCGCTAACGGCAACGCCGGCGCGAAGCACCATTTCGAACTTGGTCATGATCCCACCCCCTGTAGTCGCTCCTTCGCGGAGCCGTGTCACAGTGGGGTGAAGCTAACCCAGGTCAGGAATCGGCGGAAGCGAGTGTGTTACGCTACCGACACAATATTCAGCGGTGATGCAATTCGATGACAGTTACTGCGGAGCCGCTAACGAAAGATAAGCCAGCCGGCGGACTTCGCGCCGGCCCCGCGTCACCGTGTCCAGGATCAGCCCGGCAAAGAAGCACAGCACGGCGACGATGATCATGCCGGTGACCAGGATCGCGGTCGGGAAGCGCGGCACCAGGCCGGTGTTGGCATAGGTAACCACCAGGGGGATCGCGAGCACCACCGCCAGCGCCATCAGCAATGCGCCGATGCTGCCGTAGAACAGCACGGGCCGCTCGATCCTGTAGAGCGTGATGATGGTCTTGAGGATGCGCCAGCCGTCCGACCAGGTCGACAGCTTGGACTCCGACCCCTCCAGCCGCGCGGCATAGGCGGTCTCCACCTCGCCGACCGGCATCCTCAGTTCGAGCGCATGGACGCTGATCTCGGTCTCGATCTCGAATCCCGAGCTCAGCACCGGGAAGCTCTTCACGAAGCGCCGGGAGAAGACGCGGTAGCCGGAGAAGATATCGCTGAAGCTGCGGCCGAAGAGACCCGCGAGGAGCCCGGTGAACACCTTGTTCCCAAGAACATGGCCTCCGCGATAGGCCTCCTTCGCTTCGTGCCGCCGGGTGCCGACGACCATGTCGAGCTGGCTGGCGAGGAGCAGGTCGACCATCGCCGGCGCGGCCTTTGGGTCATAGGTGAGGTCGCCGTCCGCCATCAGGTACACGTCGGCGTCGATGTCGGCGAACATGCGGCGGACGACGTGGCCCTTGCCCTGCTGGCCTTCGGTCCGGACGACGGCGCCGGCCTTGGCCGCGATCTCGCGCGTCCGGTCGCGGCTATTGTTGTCATAGACGTAGACGGTCGCGCCGGGCAGCGCCGCGCGGAAACCCGCGACGGTCTCGCCGATCGCCGCTTCCTCATTGTAGCAAGGCAGCAGGACCGCGATCCTGACCGGCGCAATGCTGTTCACCTGAGCCCCCCTCCGCTGTTCAAGCTATAGAGCGCATCAAGCGGCGGCGTCGAGCCGTCCGGTGGTGACATGGAGCAGGCGGAAGTCAGGAGTCATGTTCCCCAGCGTCCAGCGCCGATCCGGAGGGACCACGAATGAGTCGGCCGGGTGCAACCCGGAGCCATCGAGCGAGGCGCTGCCCGAGAGCATGAAGCCGAACACCAGCTCGCCATCGTGCGGCGCAAAGGCGATCTCGGGACCAGCCGGACGAATGATCCTGACCTGGGCGAGACCATCGGTCGCATAACCTATTCCGGTCTCCTGGGCTTCGCCGCCGAGGAAAGGCGTCCACGCCGTGTCCGCCGCGACATGGCGCAGGAATCGCTGCCCGCCATAGGTCAAGCCCGGTTTCTCACCGTTCGGCAGCGCCAGCTCATGGTCGGCGAAGGTTGCGTGGAGCGCGGGTACGCTGATCTCGACCACTTCGAGGCCGGGCGCGCTTTCGAGCACGCGGTGACGGATCCCCGGGGGCTGCAGCACCAAATCGCCCTCATTCATCACGAACGGCTCGCCCTGGTCCTGATAGACCACGCGCACCCAGCCCCGCCGGACGAAGATCAGCTGCAGCGCGACGCGATGATAATGAACCCAGTCCGCTACCGGGCCGCCGTCAGGAATGCTGATGTGAGAGGCGATGTAGCGGCCGCCGAGCCGGGTCGGGATGAGGTCGCGGTAGAGCATTCCTGCCCGGCCCTGCCCCGGCGCGTCCCCAGCGCGCGTCAGCACGAATGCGGGCGCGAACTCAGGTAGGCCGGCGGGCAGCGGCGGCGCATCAGCCGTCGCCACCCGGACCACTTCTTCGGCGCGGCTGAGCACCGCAGTCTTCGGGTCGTCGGCGGGATATATGAGGTCGACGCGAAAGCCGTCGCGCCGCAAATCGTCGATTGCGCGGTTCAGGTCCGCGCAGACGATGGCCCGCTCGCTCAAGCCTTTTTGGCCGGCGCCTTCTTCGCCCCAGTCTTCTTGGCAGCAGCCTTCGGGTCGGCCTTGGCCTCTGCCTTGGCAGCAGGCGCCTTGCGGCCGGGCTCGTCCTTCAGCGGCTTGGCCGGCTTCGGCTTGGCAGATGCCTTCTCGACCGGACCCTTGGCCGGCTCCTCGGCGACGAGCTTGTCCGTGTCGCCGTCCTTGGCCTTGGCCTTACCCTTCGCCGCAGCCTTCTTTGCCTTGGCCTTGGGCGCATGGTCGTGATCGTGACCGCAGCCGGGCCCGTGGACATGCCCTTCCTCGGATTCGAGGTCGGCTTCGAGCTCGGCACGCGTCGCCTTGCGATCGGTGACCTTGGCCCGCGCGAACAGGAAGTCGACGACCTTGTCCTCGTAAAGCGGCGCGCGCAGCTGGGCAGCGGCCATCGGCTCCTGCTGAATGTAGCGGATGAAGGTCTCGCGGTCCTTGCCCTGATATTGCGAGGCCGCCTGCATCACCAGGCGCTGCATCTCCTGCTCGGTGACGTCGACGCCGTTGGCAGCGCCGATCTCCGACAGCAGCAAGCCCAAGCGCACCCGGCGCTCGGCGATCTTGCGATATTCGTCGGCTTCCTCGTCGATCTCGGCGAGCGCCTTCTTCGGGTCGGCCTCGTGGCTCGCCTCGTGGCGCAGCTGCCCGATGATATTGTCATATTCGGCATCGAGCATCGACTGGGGCACCGGGAAATCGTGCCGCGCCGCGAGCTGATCGAGCAGCTGGCGCTTCATGTGGGTGCGGGTCAGGCCGTTGAGCTCCTGCTCCACCTGGCCGCGGATCAGGCCCTGCAATTGATCGAGGTCGTTGAGGCCGAGCGACTTGGCAAACTCATCGTCGACCTTGTTCTCGGCGGCGGTCTTCACGCCCTTCACCGAGACGGCGAAAACGGCCTTCTTGCCCTTGAGGTTCTCGGCCGGATAATCCTCGGGGAAGGTCACGTTGATCTCGCGCGTGTCGCCCGCCTTGGCGCCGACCAGCTGCTCCTCGAAGCCGGGGATCAGCCGTCCGGTGCCGATCTCGACCTGCATGTCCTCGCCCTTGCCGCCTTCGAACGGCTTGCCGTCGACCTCGCCCTCGAAGTCCATGACGACGAGCTCGCCCGTCTGGGCGGCATGCTTCTTCGGCGCGTCCTCCCAGCGCTTGCTCTGGCTCGCGAGCTGCTTGATCTGCTCGTTGACCGCGGCATCGTCGGGTTCGACCGTCAACCGGTCGAGGGCGATATCGTCGATCGACGGCTTGCCGACCTCGGGCAGCGCCTCGAGGCTGACCCGCACTTCGGCGTCCTTGCCGGGCGCATAGCCTTCATTGAGCTCGACCTGCGGCTGCAGCGCCGGACGGATTTTCTGGTCGCTGAGCAGCTGCTGGACGCCGTCCTGCACCGCGCCCTGCAGCGCATCGCCGCGCAAGGACTCGCCGTGCATCTTGCGGATCAGGTTCGGCGGCACCTTGCCGGGGCGGAAGCCGGGCATGCGGATCTGCGGCGCAATGCGCTTCACTTCCTGCTCGACCCGCGCCTCGATGTCCTCGGCGGGAATGGTCAGCATGAAGGCGCGCTTGAGGCCTTCGTTCTCGGTCTCGACAGTCTTGATGGTCACGTTGCTCAGGTCCCGATGAAATCTGTTGCATCCCGGCGTAGCGATTGGTGCGGGCGAAGGGACTCGAACCCCCACATCTTGCGATACTGGAACCTAAATCCAGCGCGTCTACCAATTCCGCCACGCCCGCGCGGACGCTTGAAGGTGCGCGGCCTATACCAGCCACCGCCCTTTGGGCAACCCGCTCCGCGCCCGGCAACCCTCGACGGCAGACGGACGTTGACGGGCAAAGGAGCGAAATTCCGATGCAACAGGAACCGCACGTGCCCGAGGAGCCCTCGCCCTCCCCCAAGCCGCCGCCGCCGTCAGAGCCTGCCCAGCCGAGCCACGCCCCGGCGGAAGAGCCGGTACAGCCGCCCAACATCGACGTCCCCTCGCCGCCGGCACCCGGCACCCAGCCGCCAAGCACGCCGATTGCGCCGGTGAGCTAGGGCCTCTTCAGGGACCAGCGAGCAGGGTTCAGAACGCCCGCTCAAACCCAAGTTCAACCCGCCTTCTTCGATAGTCGTAAAAGGCAATTGTGCTCTTGTTGCGTTCGATGACGAACCGCGCAACGGGTGCGAAACCCTGGAACGAGAGCCTCCGGAAGCTCGCCGCAAGGCTCAATCGGGCGTATCGTTCCACCCTCTTGGCTGGAAGTAGCGCGAGCCGGTCGTCGGCGCGGAGCCGGCCGATTTGACCGCCGGCCGTGAGCGTCACCCGTCCAATCTCGCGCCATCCAAGGAGTCCGACCCGCCAGCTCGTCGTCGAATAGGCCGGGTCCTTCAGCGCCTCCCTCAGTCCCGATGCGCTTAGCGCGATGCCGGTAATGGCAGAGAAGGCGTGCTCGAAGCTGATTTCTCCAGAATAGTTCTTGCCGTCTTCGAGTGCGTTCAAGCGATTGTCGACAAGAGACGCCGCTCCGGCAAAGCGAAGCTGGCTCGTGCGGCCCAGCGGCTTCGCCACCGACATTCCCAGGCGAACTGAGCGACTGTACGGTTTTTGGCCGTACCACCGCTGAGTGGCACCGACTTCGAGGTTGAGACGAGCGTTTCCGATCTGCAGTTCCGGACCAGCGCCGAGGTCGAGCGCGACATAGTTGAAGCGGCTTTTCTTGTAAAAATTGCCAAATCCGCTGAGCCGAACGAGCAATTTGCGGCCATCGCTCAAAAGCGGGAAGCGGCGGTATGCCTGGCCTTGTACCGCGACGCCTGTTCCCGACTTTGCCCGGCTTTCATCGCCGATTTGGAAATCACCAAGAACGGTGGCGAGCTTATCGGAGTTTGTCGCGTGGTTGATGTTGCTGTCGGGAGCAAGCGCTACCTGAAAACTGCCGCCGAATGGGCGTTGCGCCCGCAACGCTTCCGAATAGCGGTCGACCAACCGTGCCACCGACGGCGGTAGGCCACCGGCCTGGACTGCGCGAATCTGCCTCCACGCCCCCTCCGCGTCACCCATGCTGGAGAGCAAGCCGGCGAGTTCCAGCCGCACCCGGCTCGCATCCGGGCGCTGGTCCAAGATGCGCCGAAGCAGGCTTGCCGCTTGCGCGAAGTTCCCGCGCTTGCGTTCCAGCATGGCCAGCCGAAACCGGGCCTCGAGGCGAACCTCCTGAGAAGGGTCACCGATCAACGCTTCGTAAGCCCGTACGGCTATCATATCGTCGCCTTTCGCCGAGGCGGCTTCGGCAATGTCGAATAGCTGGGCGGCGGACACTTGAACCGAAGTCGAACCCGGCAGGGCAGCCAGCGACAAGGCCGCCATGACGTCTAGTCCCGATGCCACTGGCGGCGGCTCACTTGGCACCGACGAAGGCGCCGGCAGCCTGATAGACTTTGCCGTCGATCGGCGATTGATAGGGGAAAGCGAATTTGCCGATCAGCTCTTGGGCGCCAGGTCCCGTAAACAGGCCGTTGAAGCTGTTCGCGCCGGCAGCATTCGTGTCGAATTTGCCAGAGAATGTCGTGCTGCCCGTCGCATATATTGTGTCGCGGAAATTGAAGGTGCCGAGCTCAAACTGGCTCCATTCGGGATCCAGGGTGGCTGTGAAACTTCCGGATAGGCTGCCGTGGGCGAAATCGAAGTTGAAGGTCATCGGTCCGATCACCGCTGGCTCGACGATCGGGTGGTTGATTTCCGGCGTGCTTCCGCGCGCCATCGCGGCGTATGTAGCTGTACCGGTCACGGGAACGGCGCCAGCCGGAGTCGCGATCCCAAGAGCCTCCGTCCCGGCAAGCGCACCGCCACTGAACCAATTGATCAGGCTCGAATATTTGAAATTGAGATACTGGATGGCCACCGTAACTCCGCCACCCGCGGCTTCAACCTCCGACTTCCCTACAAGCGCAGTCCAGGCCTGACTGCGGGGAAGCTGGATTTCGTACGAATTCGACGACTGGACGTAGCGAACCTGCAGTTGGTCGGCTTCGCCGAGCGTTGCCGTGCGATCTGCCCCGTAGCTCGCGCCGGCGACCGCAAATTGCTGACTCGTTTTCGCCTCCGGAATGAGCACGAATGCCGCGGCGGGAGGCGGGGGCGGCGGTGGAGGCGGAGGCGCTGGAGGCGGGGTCGAGCCGACCGAGGATATACCGCCGCCGCCGCCGCCGCAGCCGGCCAATGCGAATGCCGTCGCGACCAGTACCGCATGTCTTGCCAGGTTTGTCATTGGTGCCTCCGCACGTCTTGTGCCCAAGAGGTACGACGAAGCGTGAGGCGAAGCTTGAAGATCAGCTGAAGATTTCGTGGAGATATGGCATGTGGTAGTAGTCAGGACATGCGGTACCGGGTCGGAGAGCACGTACTGGACCTGCGTAAGTTCGAGTTGCGCAAGAACGGCTGCTTAGTTCCGGTCGAACCCCAAGTTCTCTCCCTTCTTTTTCTGCTGGTCGAGAACCGCGACCGTCTGGTGACCAAGGAGGAGCTGGTCGCCACGATTTGGGGTGGCAGGGCGATTAGCGACAGCGCCATCTCAAGCCGGATCAAGAGCGCGCGGCAAGTGCTTGGCGACGATGGCGACACACAGCGGCTTATTCGAACGATACACGGCAAGGGGTTTCGCTTTGTCGAAGAGGTTTCCGCAGGTGCCGCCGAAATCAACGGGACCCATCCATTCGCCTCGGGCGACTCAAAGCCCTCGATCGCTGTCCTCCCATTCACCTGCGACGACCCGAGGTTATCAATTATCTCGGACGGTGTGCCCCACGATTTGATCGTTGGCCTAAGCCGACTGCGATCGCTGACGGTGATCGCGCGAGGCTCATCATTTCGCTTCCGGGGCTGGTCGGGAGACATGACGCAAGTCGGCGCGATTTTGGGCGTGGCTTATTGTCTCACCGGGACAGTCCATGCCGCCGGCAGTCGCGTCGCCGTGACCGTCGAACTCGTCGACACGGCGACTAGCACCACAATCTGGGGCGATCTTTACGAAGGAGATCTCGACAAGCTGCACGAGGTCCGGGAAAACATTCTCGCGAACGTCATTTGCACGCTGGACTTGCAGATTTCGCACCATGAAGCGGAACGAGCGCGATCCCGCAGCCCTGACGATTTGAGCGCCTGGTCGTCATATCACCTCGGTTTGCAGCACGTGTTTCGATTCAATCGGGCAGACAACGCGCAAGGCCTTCAACATTTTGAGCAGGCAAGGGCACGGGATCCAGGGTTCAGCCAGGCCCACGCCGGCGTGTCATTCGCACGCTTCCAGAATGCTTTCATGCAATATTCCGACGACATCGACGTCGAGATCGCTGAGGCCCGGCGAGCGGCGGAGACCGCAGTCGGGCTCGATGAACAAGATCCTACCGCGAACCTCATGATGGGACGGGCGCTTTGGCTTGAAGACGAGTTGGAAAGCAGTGTGCCTTGGCTGGAGCGATCAATCGCGCTCTGTCCCAACTACGCGCAAGCCATCTACTCGCGGGCTTTCACGCATTTGCTGATGTGCGAGGCCAAGTCGGGACATGACAAAGCCGGCGCTGCGATCCGCCGTAGCCCAATCGATCCGCTGCACTATGCGATGCTCTCCTGCTACGGCTTCAACCAGGCAATACTCGGCGGCGTGTCCGAGGGAGCCATTGCCGTTGACCGGGCGGCCCGCGAGCCGCGCGCACATGTGATGATCGCCGCGATGGCCGCAATTTGCCATGAGTGGGACGGCAACAAGCCCGCTGCACGCTATTGGGCGAAGGAGATCAGGGCGCGTGATCCCAAGCTCACGGCGAAGGTTTTTCTGACGTCCTTTCCGTTTCGGGGTGAGGCGATGAGGAAACGCGTCACCGATGCTCTTGGGACGCTCGGATTCTGACGCGGACCGGGGGCGCGTAATGGGAAGAGACAAGATCAGGTCCACGCACGGCCGGGGAAAATTGTTTCAAAGTGTCCTCGACACGGTCGGGGATACGCCAGCGATCCGGATCAATAATCTCGCTCCGAAAAATGTGACGATTTATGTGAAAGCCGAGTACTTCAATCCTGGCTCGTCTGTGAAAGACCGGCTGGCACTCAACATCATTGAAGAAGCGGAGCGTTCGGGCGCGCTCCGTCCAAGTCAGACGATTGTCGAGGCGTCGAGCGGGAACACTGGGATCGGGCTGGCCATGGTCTGTGCGCAGAAAGGCTATCCACTGGTCGTGACGATGCCTGACAGTTTCTCCGTCGAGCGTCGAAAACTCATGCGGATGTTCGGTGCGAAGGTGGTTCTCACTCCGCGTGCGCAAAAAGCCTATGGCGCATATTGCAAAGCCATCGAATTGGCGGAAGCAAATCGCTGGTTTCTCGCTCGTCAGTTTGAAACGAAGGCCAATGCAGACATTCACGAAACCACGACGGCTCGCGAAATCATAAATGACTTCGCAGATACGAGGCTAGACTGGTTTGTAAGTGGGTACGGAACGGGCGGAACCATCGTCGGTATCGCACGAGTGTTGCGGCGTGAGCGACCAGAAACGCGCATCGTGCTGAGCGAACCGGCGAACGCGCAGATGATCGGGAGCAAAGTCGCCCAAGAGAGAACGCCGGATGGAGCTCCGTCGGCAAGTCATCCCTCGTGGCAGCCGCATGCTATTGAGGGATGGGCGCCAGATTTCATCCCGCTTGTCCTTCAGGAGGGCATTGATTCGAGTTTTTACGACGAAGTCATTCCGGTAGCCGCTGCAGACGGCGTCGAATGGGCGAGAGCACTCGCAAAGAAGGAGGGGATCCTCACCGGGATTTCGGGCGGGTCGACGTTTGCTGCCGCGCTGCAGATCGCTGATACTGCTCCGGCAGGATCGGTGATCCTGTGCATGCTGCCCGATACTGGCGAACGGTATCTCTCTTCAGCCCTATTTGACGGCATCGAAGCCGAGATGACTGATGAGGAACGCGAGCTGTCCCAGTCCACTCCTTCCGCTCAATACGCGTCCTGAGGGGATTGCTGCGCGACCAGGCTGACAGGATCTGCGCGAAGCCGGAGCTAAGTCCGCAGCTGCGCCGACGTGACCACAGCTTCGAAGTCGGGCAGCGCGGCGTCGTAATAATGGGATTTCGCAGCGTCGAGCAGGATCAGATAGAGCTCGCCATTGATCACCGCGCCGACTGCGCGGCCGCGGCGCCACAGTTCGTCGTCGTCGAGATGCTCGTAATCGAGCTGGAACCCGCCGGTGCCGAGGAACGGGCGCGGCGCAAGCGACAAGGTGCGGAAATCGACCGCGCCACCGCGTACCCGGTACAGGCTCTCGATCATCGCGGCGACCTCGGGCGGGGTCATGTTGGAACGGAAGACCGGCACTTGCTGGCTGGCGCTGCGGCGCTGGCGGATCAGGGACTTGCCGTTGCGAAGTCCGGTGACGAAGCTCATCCCGTCGAGCAACGGCCCGTTCAATGTCCAGTCCTCGACCTGGCGGATATCCTCGAACAGGATCGGCCGGTGACGGTTCCACGGCCTCGGCGCGGCCACGCTCATGCTGCCGTCGCCGACGCGGACGCGCTGGACGCGGACCAGCGAATAATCGCTGTAGCCATATTCCCCGCCGCCGAGCGACGAGCAGGCCGGCAGCGCCAGGATCGCGAACAGCGTCAGTGTGCGCTTCACGCTTAGCCTCCTCACCCGGCCATCTGCCGCACCCAGGCGGCGTCCGGCGCGTCGGGTTTCATCTGCAGGTAGCGGGCGAACGCCGCCTTCGCCTCGCCGGGACGTCCGGCCTTCATCAGCGAAATTCCATGCCAGCGCCACGCGTCGGCCGGCGCATCCGGATAAGCCACCGCAGCGGCATAGCTCTGCTCGGCCCGGACGTCGTCGCCCGGCCGGTTGCGCAGCCGCCAGACTTC
>Ga0207674_10006934_pt1 | contig 13269 bp, 6 predicted proteins | sample KBSCornC72_FD_184303 | JGI IMG/M metagenome (GOLD analysis project Ga0207674, IMG submission 184303) | Corn rhizosphere microbial communities from Kellogg Biological Station, Michigan, USA - KBS Corn C7-2 (SPAdes) (version 2) | ecosystem: Host-associated > Plants > Roots > Rhizosphere > Soil ... | reverse complement strand
GCCGAGGAACTCGCCGACGCGCACTCGACGATCTACGTCGACCGGCCGCTGCCGGATCGTTTCCGTGCCGGCTTCACGCTGGACGAACGCGACGTCGAGGAACTGCGCGTGCTGATCGCGCGCCGCGACCAGCACAACCAGCGCCTGTACCGCGACATCACGCGCCTGACGGCCGACCTCGAACGCTCGCAGGCGGCGCTGTACGGCGGGCGCCTCGGTCGCCTGCGCTATCTCGCGCGCCGCTTGATGCGCCCGCGCGGATGATGCGCGGCGCACTGCGGCATCGGTGACGTCCGCCGATGCTGTTCAATTCGATCCACTTCCTCGTCTTCTTCCTCGTCGTCCTGGCGCTGAACCAGGCGCTGCGCCGCTGGCCGACGGCGCAGAAGCTCATGCTGCTCGGCGCGAGCTACTACTTCTACGGCCAGTGGGAGTGGCACTACCTGCTGCTGGTGTGGTTCTCGACCCTGGTCGACTACGCGATCGCGCTGCGCCTGCCGAAGACGCCGCGGCCACGCCGCCTCGTCGTGCTCAGCGTGATCGTCAACCTCGGCTTCCTAGCCGTGTTCAAGTACGCCAACTGGCTCATCGCGACCTGGAACGGCGGCGTCGACCTGCTCGCGGCGCCTGCCTGGCACGTCACGCCGATCGACCTGCTGCTGCCGGTCGGCATCTCCTTCTACACGTTCCAGAGCCTGTCCTACACGATCGACGTCTACCGCGGCGTGCTGCCGCCGCGTCGCAACCTGCTCGACTACGCGCTCGCCGTCGCGTTCTTCCCGCAGATCGAGGCGGGTCCGATCGTGCGCGCGCGCGAGTTCCTCGCCGAACTCGACGGCGACCAGCGCATCGCCTTCGGCGACGTCAAGTACGCGCTCGTGCTGATCGCGCTCGGCTACGCGAAGAAGCTCGTGTTCGCCGACAACCTCGCCCTCGTCGCCGATCCCGTGTTCGATCATCCGGCCGGATTGTCGTTCGCGCAGACCCTGCTCGGCGTCTACGCGTTCGCGTTCCAGATCTACTGCGACTTCTCCGGCTATACCGACATCGCGATCGGCTGCGCCCTGCTGCTCGGCATCCGTTTCCCGAAGAACTTCGACTATCCGTACGCGGCGCAGAGCATTCAGGAATTCTGGCGGCGCTGGCACATGACCTTGTCGCGCTGGCTGCGCGACTACCTGTACATCCCGCTCGGCGGCAATCGCCGCGGCGACGCGCGCACCTACGCGAACCTCATGACCACGATGCTGCTCGGCGGCCTCTGGCACGGCGCGAACTGGACGTTCGTGATCTGGGGCGGGCTGCACGGCGCGTATCTCGCGTTCGAACGCGCGGTGCTCGCGCGCCTGCGCTGGTGGAACGCGGCCAACCCGTTCGCCACCGCGCTGCGCGTCGCCGTCACGTTCCATCTCGCCTGCTTCGCCTGGATCTTCTTCCGCGCACGCGATCTCGCCGGTGCGCGCGCAGTGCTCGCGAACCTGGCCCAGGCGCCCGCAGGCGCGGACGGCCTCGGCGGCCTCGTACTTCTGCTCGGCGCGATGTTCGCGTCGCAGCAGGTCGGTGCGCGCATGCACTACAAGGAACGCATCGCGGCGAGCGACGGCCCGCTGTTCGCCGTCGCGCTCGCTGCCGCGATGGTCGCGATGGTGTGGTTCGCGCCGACCCACACCGCTCCGTTCATCTACTTCCAGTTCTGACGCCATGCTGCGCAAGCTGCTCGTCCTCGCCGCACCGCTCGCCCTCGTGCTCGTGATCGAGGCATTGTTCGCGGCCGGCGCATGGGAGCCGTTCGCCGAGCCGCAAAGCCACGCGGGAACGAGCCTCGACCTCGAACACGCCCTGCGCGATCCCGCGATCGGCCGGATCGACTACGTGACGATCGGCAGTTCGCGGCCGGAATACGGCATCGACCACGCGCTGCTCGCGACGCACGCCGAACGCCTCGGCCGCACCCACGCCGACCTGACGATGCCCGGCACGCACTGGACGTCGGCCGGAGTGCTCGCGCGCTGGCTCGAGCGCGAACATCCGGAAGTGCGCGGCGGCATCATCGCGCTGTCGGTGCAGGACCTCGCATTCGCCTACAACGGCTACTACGAACTCGGCATCCTGCAGCCGTTCCGCCGCGTCGACGACCTCGGATGGATCGCGGCGCGCATCCCGTTCGCGATGCACGACGTCGCCAGCTACGGCGTCGTCTCGGCGTTGTTCGCGTGGCGTGACGACGTGCGCGCCTTCGTGGCGGCGCCGACGCAGCGAAAGGAGCACATCGAGTGGCGCAACAGCCATCGCGATCCGCGCCATCTCCTGTTCGGCAACCCCGAGTCGCACGGCGACATGTGCCGCTGGGGCGTCGACGGCCTCGCCGCGTGCGACCGCCTCGAGGCAGCGACCGACGACGACAGCGCGGGCCTGCGGCGCCAGTGCCGCGAGTTGCGCACGCGCGCCGCCGACGCGCCCGACTTCGCCGCCGGTCGCGCTGCCGCCGAGCTACCCGCGTTCATGTCGAACACGCGCGATCGGGTGCGTGCGCAACTGGAAGGCATGCACTGGCCGACGCCGCCCGTGGTGATCCTGATGCCGATGCCGCGCATCTGGAACGACGTCCTCGGCCGCGGCCAGCACGAATGGGCGCTGCAAATCCTGCAACCGCTCGCCGACGCCGGTCGCATCCGGCTCCTCGACGCGACCGCCTTCTTCGACGCCGACGCGGACCGCGGTTGCGGGTCGTTCTTCGATTTCTACCACCAGAACGCGCAGGGGCGCGAGCGCTTCACCCGCTGGTTGTTGCCGCAGCTGCAGGGATTGCTGTACCAAGACGCTACCGGCACGCCTGCATCGCCTGCCCCGACCCTGGATCGGCCGCGACCATGACTGCCATCGACCGCCTCGTCCGCTGGCTCCGCCCCATGGCGCGGCGACTGCCGGAATGGATCAAGCGGCCGCTGCGAGGCTGGTACTACCGGCGCCCCTCGGCGCTGCGGTTCGGCGACCGGACCTACCGGGCGCGCTTCACCGAGGAAACCGCCACCTTCAGCGAGCAGGCGCAGGTGCACGACCTGCCCGCGATCTTCCACTACTGGTCGAACAGGCACCTGCGCCCGCAGCTCGAGCGATTCGGCTTCGCCAATCCCGACGAGTTCTTCGCGAACTACCTCGCGGCCGCGTACGCCGACGCGCGCGCGGCGAACCGGCACGCGCGCTTCGCGAGCCTCGGCTGCGGCAATTGCGACACCGAAGTGCGCGTCGCCGCGATGCTGGTCGCGCGCGGCATCGACGCCTTCACGATCGACTGCGTCGACATCAACGACGCGATGCTCGCGCGCGGACGCGAGCTGGCCGCGGCAGCCGGCGTGTCGGCACAGATCGACGCGGTGCGCGGCGATTTCAACGACTGGCGACCCGTCGCGCGCTACGACGCGATCCTCGCCAACCAGAGCCTGCACCACGTCGTGAACCTCGAAGGCCTGTTCGACGCGATCGACGCGGCGCTGCAACCGGACGGCCGCTTCGTCGCCTCGGACATGATCGGCCGCAACGGCCACATGCGCTGGCCCGAGGCGCTGGCGATCGTGCACGAGTATTGGCGCGAGTTGCCGCGCGCCTATCGTCGGAACGTGCAGTTGCGCCGCCACGAAGAGCAGTTCGAGAACTGGGACTGCTCGATCTCGGGTTTCGAAGGCATCCGCGCGCAGGACATCCTGCCGCTGCTGCTCGCCCGTTTCGATTTCGAACTCTTCGTCGGCTACGGCAACCTCGTCGATCCGTTCATCGACCGCAGCTTCGGCCCGCATTTCGATGCGGGTGCGCCTTGGGACCGCGACTTCATCGATCGCGTGCACGCGCGCGACGAGGCGGACATGCTCGCGGGCCGCATCACGCCGACGCACATGATGGCCGTGATGCGCCATCGCCCGTACGCCGGACCTTACCTGCATCGCGACGGATTGCCCGCGCACGCCTGCGTGCGCCCGTCGGCGGCGACGTAGCCGCGATGAATGCGCGTTCGGTCGCGTCGCGCCTGTGGTTGCCGCCGACCCGCCTCGCCGACGGCCTGCGTTCGCGCGCGGACAATTTCCTGCTGCTGCGCTTCGTCGCCGCCGCGCTCGTCATCTACGGGCACGGTTATGCGGTCACGGCCCACGCGCCCGAGGCCGCCGACGTGTTCCTGCGCATGGGCTGGGGCCGTTACGCGGGCGCGATCGGCGTCGACCTGTTCTTCGTGATCAGCGGCTTCCTCGTCACCGGCAGCTTCCTGCGCCGGCACAGCCTGCCCGCGTTCGTATGGGCGCGCGCACTGCGCCTGCTGCCCGGCTACGCCGCATGCCTGCTGCTCAGCGCGTTCGTGCTCGGCGCCGCGTGCACCGAACTTCCGTTGCGCGACTACCTCGGCCACCCGGACACGTACAGCTACGTGTACTCGAATCTCAGCCTCGGTCGCCTGCAATGGAACCTGCCGAGCGTGTTCACGCACAATCCGCGCCACGGCACGGTCAACGGCTCGATCTGGACGTTGCCGGTCGAAGCGCGCATGTACCTGTGCGTCGCGTTGTTCGGCGCGTTCGGACTGCTCGCGCGCCGCGCATGGGCGAGCGCGGTGATCGTCGCGCTGCTCGTGTCCGGCTGGTTCGCGCCCGGGCTCAACCCGCTGGTGTCGATCCCGGAATCGCCGCGGCTCGCCGCGATGTTCGCGCTCGGCGCGCTGTGCTGGCTGCATCGCGAGCGCATCCCCGTGCACGGTGCGCTCGTGCTCGTCCTCGCGGCGACCTGCGCGTGCGTGCACGGCACGGTCGCGTATCCGATCGCGTTCTCGCTCGCCGAGGCCGCGTTCGTGTTCTGGTTCGCCTACCGCTTGCGCTGGCACGGCTTCAACCGCGTCGGCGACTACTCGTACGGGCTGTACCTGTGGAGCTATCCGATGCAACAGCTCGTCGCGTTCCTCGATCCGGGCGTGACGCCCGCGGGCGACGCGTTGCTCGCGTTCCCGCTCGCGCTTTCACTCGGCGTGCTTTCGTGGCGCGTCGTCGAGCGACCGGCACTGGCGTGGAAGGATCGCCTGCCGTGGTCGCGCCAGCAGCCGGCATCGACCGACGCCGCCTGAGTCAACGGTTGCGACGCTGCTCGTCGAGCGTCAGCGCGACCTTGTCGCGCAGGTAGACCGGCAGCGCGTGTTCCGGTGCGACGCCGTCGCCGACGCGCGGCAATGCGAGCCGCGCGACGTCCACCGCTTGCGGGTAGCGGTCGCCCTCCGCCCATGCGGGTTCGACGCCGAGGCGCGACCGCAGCACCTCGTGGTAGGTCGACCAGCCGCTGCCGACGACGTGGCACGCCGCGTGCGTCGCGAGCGGCACGTCGGCTGCCGGTCCGACCGTCTCTGCACCAAGCGGCTCGACCAGGCCGTCCGCGCCGCGCCGGAACCAGCCCGCGTAGATCTCGCCCATGCGCGCGTCGACGACCGCGAGGATCGGCACGTCGCCGTCCGGCGCCTGCAGCGCGAGTGCGGCGAGCGACGACACCGGCACGACCGGGATGCCGAGCGCGAACGCGATGCCTTGCGCGGCCGATATCGCGAGGCGCACGCCGGTGAACGCGCCGGGGCCGCAGCCGACCGCGATCGCATCGAGGCCGCGGCGCGCGAGGCCGGCCTCGGCGAGCACCTCGTCGCACATCGGCAGCAGCAGTTCGGCGTGGCGCCGCGGCGCGAGTTCGCTGCGCGCGAACAGGCGTTCGCCGGCGAGCAGGGCGACCGAACAGGATTCGGTCGCGGTTTCGAGCGCGAGCAGGTTCATGGCGCCGATTCTAGCAAGGGTCGCGGCGACTGCCGTCCGCGCGTCCGCCGCAGCGGAGCCGCGATGCTCCTGCGAGGCATCGCGGCGGCCGCGTCGCGACGGACACGAAGCGCGCGCTCAGGCACCCGGAACGCGCGAGCCGGCCGCGTACCAGTCCACCCGCCGCGTCAGCGCCATCAGGGCGACGACGGTCGCGAGCATCGCGAGCGAACCCATGAGCAGCGCGTAGTCCTCGCTGCGCACGAGGCCGTACAGCAACGCGTAGACGAGCGCGAGCATGCCGCCGAGCGCGAGGCCGGCACGTCGCTGCGCGAGGATCGCCGCGGCGTAGCCGCCGACGATGCACGCGGTCACGCTCGCCGCCGCCGCGTACGCGGCGCCGAAGCCGACGTGCTCGGACAACGCGAGCAGCACGAGGTAGAACGTGCACAGCGCCGCGCCGACGAGCAGGTACTGCACCGGATGCACGCGCAGGCCGCGCAGCACCTCGAACAGGAAGAACGCGACGAAGGTGAGCGCGATGAACAGCAGGCCGTACTTGCCCGCGCGCACGTTCTGCTGGTACGCGTTCGCGGGGCGCACGAGGTTCACGCCGAACGCGCTCGCACCGGGGTCGACCGAAGCCGCTTCCAGCGACGACCAGTGCTGCGGCACGGGCCGATTGAGGTCGAGCACCTGCCAGTCGGCGCGGAAACCGTTCGCGTCGATGTGCCGCTCGGCCGGCACGAAGGCGCCGTCGAAGCCGGGATCCGCCCACGCGCCGTCGACGTGTACTTCGGTCTGCCGCGCAAGCGGCAGCGCCGCGAAGCGTTCGCTGCCGGCGACGGTCAGTTCGAATGCGAACGGTAGCGGCTGCGCCGCGAGCGACGGGTCGAACGGGGCCGCGGCGCTGATCGCCGGCAGGCTGCCGATGCCGGCGCCGTCCGGGCCGAACTCGAGCGTGTCCGCGCCGAACCGCAGCGCCGACGCGCGCCGGATGCCGTGCACGTCGGCGATCGGCACGCGCAACTCCGCGCGCCGCCACTGCGCGCTGCAGCCGTCACCGCCGACGTGCGCGACGTCGCCCGGCACGAAGCGGCCCTCGGCCTTGATCGTCGCGGTGTAGACCACGCTCTCGTAGATACCGTAGCTGCGCAACTCGGGCACGAGGGTCGTGGCGAGCGCGAGGCGGTCGGGCAACACGAACTCGGTGCGCTCGAGCGTGACCGGCTTGCCGTCGCGTTCGAACTCGCAGCGCACCGGCACGGCGAGCACCGGTCCGCCGACGACCTGCGGCGCGCCCCAGCGCACGGCGATCTGCCGCGCGGCCTCCTGTGCGCGGCCGGCGCGCTCGCCGATGAGGTCGTTGACCTGGGCGAGCGGGATGAGCATCAACAGCGCGAGCAATGCGACCCCGAGCACCTTCGCGGTGACGCCGGGCGTGAATCGCGGAATCATGGTCTGCCTCCGTTCGTCGGGAGCAGCCATTGCACGCGCGTCGCGCGGCGCGACGCGGGCGGATTCGGGCGGATTCGGGCGGATTCGGGTCGATCGCGGGCGTAATGCGCGGGCGCGGCGGCGATCACCGCGGTGGCGTCATCCCGGCGAACCGGGATGACGCCAATCGACTCGGTACGCCGATGCCGTCAGTGCGCGATCGCCCAGGCCGCCCAGTCGATGCGCGTGCGCAGCGCATCCGCCTGGGCATTGGCCGAACGAGCGCAGGCTTCGGCGGCATCGAGCAGACGCAGCAACGCGGTCTCGCGATCCTGCGCCGACCATGCGGCCTGTGCTGCCTGCAGCGCGGTCACCGCGCTCGCGAGCGGCGCATCGGGGTTGCCGATCGCGTTCGCGACGACGACGAGATCGGCGATCGAGTCGCCGGGCAGGTGCGTGATCGCGAGCTGCGCGTGCGCGAGTTGCGCGATCGCGACCGGATCGCTCGACGACACCGTCGCCGCGATCGTGGTCGAGCCGCCGTATCCGAGCCGCACGTTCGAGTGCGCGACGAAGCTGCCCTGTTGCGAGAAGTCGAGCGCCCACGACGGCGTCGCCGGCATGAACGTGGAGCCGTCGTCGGCCGCGAGCACGAGGGTGCCGCGGAACGGATCGGCATGGTTCGTCACCGTCGCGGTCAGCGGCACGACCGAGCCCGCGCGCAGCTCGACCGAGGTCGGCGCGAGCGTCGGCAGCACGCCGCCGAACAGCTGCGAAAGCACGCCCGGCACCGCGTTCTCGTAGGTGCCGATCGCCGCCTGCCAGTCGAACGCCGCGTACGCACTGCGGCCGCTGCCATAGGCGTTGGTGAGCACCGCAGGCACGCGCCGCTCGACGCCGGCCCAGGCGCACGCGCGTGGATCGATCGTGATCTTCGCTCCGGCCATGCGGATCGTGTCGCCGACCAGCGAGCACTTGAACAGGCTGCTCGAACCGGACGCCTCGATGCCGCCGGCCGGCGCGAACACGTAGCCGCCGAGCGTCATCGACGAGGTCGCGAGCTTGACCGCATCCGGACCCTGCAGCGTCGTCGCGAACTGCAGGCCCTGGTAGTACGGGTCGAACGTCGCGCTCGAGCCGGAGAACTGGATCGAGCCCGTGCTGACCAGCGTCACGGTGCCGCTGAAGCTCGAACCGGCGAGCTTCACGTCGCACGGGATCCAGTACACCCCCGGCGGCAGCACGATGCTGCTGCCGTTGCGTTGCCAGCGGTGGCTGCGCGCGCATTCGGCCGACTGGTCGAGGTAGGCGCCGCCGAGCGCGGCCTGCACCGGACCGCCCGGCCGGAAGTCGTCGAGGTTCGTGAGCTGCGGCAACGGCTGCGGGCTCACCGCGCGCGGCGGCACGCTGAACGTGTTCTGGCTGCCGCTGTTGGCGAACGTCGTCACGTAGTGCACCGGACCGTCGACGGTGTTCTGCGCACCGGTCCAGCGGATGCCGCCGTTGGAATGCACGGCGCCGTGGCTCTCGTGCTGGCTGCCGCTCCACTCCAGCGCGGTGTCGTTGCCGGTCGCGTTCGCCCACAGCGCGATCGCGCCGGGATTGTCGCCGACGTCGACGATGCGCGCATCGCTGAACACGGTCGCGGGCGATGCAGCGGTCTGGATCGCCTGCGCGCCTTCCGACAGGCGATGGTCGGCGCTGCCGGCGACGACCAGGCTCGCGACGTACGTGTCGGTGTGCGCACTGACCGCGATGTTCGCGCTGTAGCCACCGGCGACGCTCGCGAGGACGACGTTGCGCGTCGTCGCACCGCTGTTGCGGATGCGCCAGGCCGTGTAGCGGTCGCTGCCGTCGGCGTTGCGGATGCGGCCGAGGCCGGCGAGCGAGAGGCGCGTATTGCCGGTGCCCGCGTCGCTGCCGTAGTAGCCGATGTCGACGCGGCCGTGCACCGCGAGTTCGTCGGACAGGCGGCCCTGTTCCGGCGTGAGCGGCAGGCGACCCGTGAGCTCGGCGAGCACCTGCGCCGCCTGCGGCACGACGATCCGGCTCGCGAGGGTCGGTGCGAACGTCGCGTGCGCGGCACCGCCGGGAGCGGTGGCGAGCACGTCCAGCGACGCTGCGTTGATCGGCGCCAACGCGTCCGACGCCGCGAGACCGCTCGCCTGCGCGAGCGCGTCCGGCAAGCGAGCCTTGCCGTTCGCGACGAGCAGGCCGTCGCCACGGTGCACGCCTTCGCGCACGAGGCGCAGGGTCGTCGCATCGGCCTCGACCTGCGTCGCGAGCAGCAGGTACAGGCGATAGGCGCCGCTGCGCACGCCGGCCGCGAAGTCGGCCGGCGTCGTCGCGAACGTGACCGCATAGCCGAGCGTGCCGAGCTGGGCGGCGATGCGCGTGCCCTGCGCCGCCGGCATGCCCGGGTCGACGAGCGCGAGCGCGGCCTTCTGCGGCGGCGCGGCGGCGAGCACGACGTCGGCATCGAGGCTCAGCAGCAGCTGGTAGGTGTCGACCGCGAGCGTCATCTCGTGCGCATTCGCGCCGCTGCCGACCGTCGCGCTGAGTACCGCGAGGTAGGTCGTGCCGACGCGACCGCGCGTGACCCAGCTCGTCGTGAACGGCACGCTCGCGCCGACGCCGACGTTCGACACCTGGTCGAAGCGCTGCATCACCTCGCCGGTGTCGGGATCGACGAGGGTGATCGCGAGCGGCAGGTTCGCGAACGCGCTGTTGCCCTGGTTCGTCGCACTCGCGTCGAGCGCGAGCGTCGCGCCGACCGGCAACGTCTTCGGCGTCGCGCCGATCGTGCCGACGAGGCCGAAACCGGTGTCGCTGCTCGAGACGACGTTGTAGGCGGCCTCGACGTGGCTGAGCAGGTTCGACTGCGCGTCGAACAGGTCCTGCTTGACCGCGTAGATGCCCGGCGCGGCATTGGCGAGCGTCTGCGGTACGCTGAAGTCGAGTCCCTGGCCGGCGAGCAGCTGGGCGATCGAGTACGTGTGCGTGAACTGCAGCGCGTCGGTCGCGTCGTAGACGTCGACCACCAGATGCAGGTTCGACAGCGTCGCGTTGACCGATCGGCTCTGCACGTGCGAGAGGATCTGCACGCGGTCGCTCGGGTTGTAGCTCTGCCGGTCGGTGTGCACGGTCGACGTCGCCGCCGTGTTGGCGCCGTCGGGCAGCACGTTGAACGTGGTCTGGCCGCGCGCGATCGTGCGCCCGGCGTCGGCGAGCGTCGCCTTCACCGTGTACTGCGCCGGCGCGATCGTGCCGATCGGGAACGGATCGGTGACCGGCAGCGAACCGCCCTGCGGGATCGTCACGTCCTCGCGCGTGACGTGGCCGACGAGCGCGCCCGCGGCGTCGTAGACGTCGACGACGAGCGTGCCGTTGACCGGGATGCCGTCGCCGTTGACGAGCGTGGTGGTCACCTGCGCGATCGCGTTGTTCGGATAGTCGGGATGGTCGGTGACGACGCCGAGCGAGACGACCGAGTCCGCGGTGACGACCGGCACGTCGATCGGCATCGTGACGATCTGCTGGGTGAAGCTGTTGGCGAACGTCATGTGCGCGTCGGACGCGACCGCGCGCTGCTCGCCCGGCTGCATGTCGACGAGGCGCAGCGCGAACGCGAGGTCGCGGCCGTCCTCCGTGACGCCGGTCAGCGCCCAGCTCACGACGAGGTTGCCGGCGGCGTCGGTGGTGCTCTGGTCCGGCACGGGCACGAAGTCGGAAGGCTGCACGTTCGGCGGGAACGTCGCCGACACGGTCGCGTCGATGCTGCCGAGGCGATCGAGGATCGTCGGCAACCAGATCGCGACCATCGTCGTGGTCGACTCGTGCGTGCTCATGATGCCGTTCGAACTCGTCCACGAGCCGTCGCCCTGCTGCTGCGTGAGCAGCCAGGCGACCGCCTTGCGGATCGCCGGATCGCCCGCCGACGGGTTCGTGTAGTCGATCGCGAGGCCGACCTGCGCGGTGACGAGCGCATCGCTGCCGTAACCGGTGTAGCGCCCCCAGCCACCGTCGGCATTCTGGTTCGCCCGCAGGCGCGTCGCGATCGTCGCCATCGCGGCCTTGATGTTCGCCGCGCGCGCGAGGTTCGACGCCTCGTAATAGCGGTACGCCTCGCCGAGGCCCCACAGCTGCTGCGCGAGGTGCATGTTGTCGTTGGTCGCGACCGACTGCCCCTGCAGCCACGTCGTGCCGCGATCGATCGCGGTGTCGTAGTGCGCGAGCGAATCGGCGACGGTTTCGCTCTGCGGCACGAGCTTGTAGATGCCGCTGCGGCCGCTCGCGACGTAGGCGACGCTGCCGTCGGCGAGGTGCGTCATCTGGTTCGCCTGCGTGTAGGTCAGGCGCTGGCCTTCCCAGGCTTCGCTGAAGCGATAGATGCCGTTGGTCGTCGACAGCAGCCAGTGGTCGCCGTCCTTGAACAGCTGCAACAGGTTCGGCGGTGCGCCCGCGCCCTGCATCACTTCGAAGGCGAGGCTGACCGTCTTGTCCGGCGCGACGCGATAGACGCGGCCGTTGTAGTAGTCGGGCACGTAGAGGCTGCCGTCGTCGTTCGGCGTGATCGTCACCGGCTGCTGGAACGGTCCGTTCTGCACCCAGATGCTCGCCGCACCCGTGTCGTCGAAGCGATAGACGTTGCGGTTGCCCCAGACCGTGCCCCAGACCGTGCCGTCACTGCCGACCGACAGCGTGTCGAAGCCGGTCGCCGGCAGTGCCACGCGCGTACCGTCCGCATTCAGCCGATAGACGTTGCCGGCGGTGCTCACCCACACCTGGCCGTCGGGCCGCTCGACGATGCTGCGCGGGTCGCTCATGCCGGTCCACTTCTGCACGAGCGAACCGTCGGGGTGGACCAGGTACACCGTCGCTCCGCTCTGGTCGGAGTAGTAGAGGTTGCCGCTCGACGCGGCGAGCAGCGAGCCTCGGCTCGAACCGGGTTGGCTCGCCAGCAGCGTCGCGCTGTCCCAGGTCGGCACGCTGGCCGGCGCGTTCGCGCGCAGGAAGTCGCCGACGCGGCGCAGGTTCGACAGGTTCAGCATCGACATGCTGATGTCGTTGTCGAACCAGGCCGCGTTGTAGTCGGACGACCAGTTGCCGTTGCTCGCCTGGAAGTTCACGACCCAGTCGCCCGCGCGCTTGAGCACGGCCGGGAATTCGCCGAGGTTGTGGTAACCGAGCAGGCCCCACAGGGTCAGCGAACCGAGGCGACGGTAGTAGCTGCAGCAGTACCCCTGCGTGATGCCGCCGTCCTGCCCCTGGTTGGTCGAGACGTTGTTGAGGATCGCGTTGCGGTCGAAATCGCTGAAGGACGTGAGCTCGCGCGTGAGCTCGCCACCGATCAGCGCCTGGTTGCCGATGTGGCAGCTCGAGCAACGATTGGTGTCGATCCACGTGCGCGCGGCGGGGTCGTTGAACGCGACCGCCTTCTGGATCGCGGTGCGGATCAGCGGCGCAAGTGGATCGCTGATCGTCGCGTGCGCGGGATCGGCGCCGCTGACGTGGATGTTGCCCTGCACGGTGCGCGTGCCCGCGAGCACCGTGTCCGGCGTCGCGGTGAACGCGGCCTGCGCGACATTGCCGACGTAGAGGCTGCCGGTGACGCGCCCGAGCGCGGGGTTCGCCGCAGTGACGACGAGATCGTAATCACCACCCGCGGACGGCGTCCAGTTGCCGAAGTCGAGCGAGGCGAGTCCGCTCGGCGCGAGTTGGCCGAGGTTCGCGCTCGCGCTGAACGCGACCGCGCCGCTGTGCGTGTCGACCACGGCGAGCTGCATCGGCTGCGCCGGGAACGCGACGTTGCCGTCGTTCTTGATGACCGCGGCGAGCGCGACCGGCTGGTTCAGGCCGGCCTGGATCACCGGCGGATCGGCGGCGACCGTGCCGCCGAAATGCGTCGTCGCGACGATCGTGAACGGCGCGACCTGGGCGACGACGAGCGTGCCGAGCGGATTCGTGCGCGTGACCGAACCCGGCTGCACGACGCGCAGTTCGAACTGGTAGCTGCCCGGTGCGAACGTGCCGGTGTTCCAGCGGCCGATGATGCCGAGGTGCT
>Ga0207674_10006931_pt1 | contig 13274 bp, 14 predicted proteins | sample KBSCornC72_FD_184303 | JGI IMG/M metagenome (GOLD analysis project Ga0207674, IMG submission 184303) | Corn rhizosphere microbial communities from Kellogg Biological Station, Michigan, USA - KBS Corn C7-2 (SPAdes) (version 2) | ecosystem: Host-associated > Plants > Roots > Rhizosphere > Soil ... | reverse complement strand
ACGCGCGCGTGATGCTCATGGCCTCGCTCACATCGGGAACAGCAACGCCGATCTCACCCCCTGACGAGAAGAGCCACTTCCCGGTGTTCCTCGCGGACGGCCGTCTCGTGTATGTGAGCGAGACCGTCACGGCCATTCAGAGCTACACCGACCTGTGGATCGTCGATCCCAACAACCTCTCGGGCGCGCGGGTCGACCTCGCTCAGAACATTCAGGCGCAGGGTCCGTTCGAGCTGAACAAGGACGGCACCGAGCTCCTGTTCTTCTCGCCTCGCACCGGGAACTTCGAGATCTACTCGGTGACGCTCGATGCAGCCGGCAAGGCCGCGCTCGCGGAGAAGGCGCAGGTCTCGACCGGATTCGGCATCACGCGTACGCCGACCGCGCCGGCCAGCTCCGTCCTGCCGTTCCAGGTGACTCCCGAGCTGGTCGTGCTTGGTGTGCTCGCCCTCATGGCGATCGGCCTCGAGCTAACGGTCTGGATCTATCGGAGGCGGCGCACGGCGTAGCCATTCCGGAGCGCTAGGACGCCTGCTAGTTCTTGGCCCAGCCCACCGGAAGCAGATAGACGCCGTTCGCGGTCTGGTAATAGACCTGCCAACCGTAATACCCGCGGAAGGCGTTCGGGTCGCCCTTCATCACCGCGGCGTACTTCATGACGGCGTCCACGTACTCGGGGTCGTGGTTGTAATGCCAGATCGCGCGCTCCATGTCCGCGGGAGCGCCGGTCGCGTGCAGGTAGCGCGCCGCGCCGAGGATCGCGTCGCGGGGATCGTTGATGTCACCGTCGCCGTAGGCATCCCACGTCTTCGGCATGAACTGCATCGGTCCCTGCGCGCCGGCGTACGAGTCGCCGCGGATCCGGCCCATGCGCGTCTCCACGAGGTTGATCGCGGCGAGGTAGCTCCACGACACCCCGAACTGAGCTTCGGCCTCGCGGTAATACCTCATGAGATCGTTTATCGGGGGCGCAGACACGATGCGCCAGTCGGGCAGCTCGGTGACGCGGACCGGACCGAAAAGCCACAGATCGGCGCTTGCCGCGAGGTTGAAGTCAGCGGAGCCACGCAGGTCCGGCGGGATGGCGGCGAAGACCGCATCGCGCAGTTCGGGTCGCTCGAGGAGCCGTCGATATGCCAGCTGCTGAAGGTGGCCCATGTACGCGAGCTTGGCGCCGTTCACGGCGGGATCGCGTACCGCGCGTTCTGCTGTGACGAGCTGCTCGAGGAGTCCCGTCGCGTCATCCGCGACCTTTGGCACGACCGACCACTGCGGATCGTCGGCTACGCGGACGAGTCGATCGCGAGAGGTCAACGCGGCGCGTTCGACCTCGGACTCCGTCGCGGGCGCGTAGGAATTGACGGTCACCGTTGAGATGCTCGCCGCGCTTGTGGCGTCGGGAACGCGCGCGACCGATGAGCACGCCGTGAGAAGCGTGCAGATAAGAAGGCACGCGACGATCGTTCCCTTCCCCATCGCGCCTACATCGTGCGCGCTTCGATGGCCAACAGGAACCCGCGCTGCCGGGAACTCAACGGACCTGAAACAACTCTGATCCGGTCACGCAGGCCGTTACATGAAATGCAACGGTCTACCCGAGAGCTACGTCTCGGTGTCGCGCTCTCCGAAGAGAAGCTCGCGTCGCGATTTCGGCGCGGCCTTGTGCGCTTGCTCGGCGAGCCATTTGGCCCGCTTCGGTGAAGCCGCTGCGGGATCAGCCGGATCGGCGTCGCTCGTCTGGGCCGCCGTGGTAACGGCCTTCTCCGCCTCGACCTGTTTCGCGATGTCTGTGAGCTCGTCGAGGATGATCTGCAGCTCGCTCTGGTGCAGCTCCTTGAAGACGCGGACCTGTTGTTCGACACGCCGCAGTCGGGCGAAGAGCTCTTCGCTCACAGGATGTCGCCGCCGCGGTGGGTCATGATCTTTGGCTCCCCGGGACGGACCTTTTCCGCATAGAGCGTCTCGCCCCGCTCGATCTCGCGCAGGAGCGCGTCGGCCGCGGCCGGAGCCTCGGCGCGGCTCGTCACGACGATGCGAGCACCGGTCTGCAGGGCCTCTGCGGCCTCCTGAAGCTCGGGTGGCACGACGAGGATCTCGAATCCCTCAGGCAGCGCCTCGAGCGGGAAGAGGCGCACCCGGATCCGGAGCCCGGCCTTCTCCATCACGCGCTCGAACCGGTGGAATATCGCGAGCCACGGTGTTGGCAGCTCGGCCTGGGTGTACGCGCACACGATCGCGCGGACCAAGAGCCGCTCCTGGCCGCCGGAGGTTTGACCACTCATGGCGCTGTCAGTACCGTCGGCCACCAAGCCGCGCGCCGAAGGTGGGAACCCATGGACGACGCACAAGCCCTCGACATCGCCACCAGGGCCGCCTTCAAGGGCGGTAGGGCCGCGCTGGCCCGCCTTGGCACGCCTGGATACCTCCGGTGGAAGGGCCAACGCGATGTCGTCGTGGAAGCGTCGCTGGACATCCAGGAACAGATCGTGGCGGTCCTCCAACAGGAATGTCCCGGCGACGCGATCCTCGCCGAGGAGGGGCCCGAAGACGAGCCGCTGAGCGTCGACGCCGCCCGACTCTGGATCGTCGATCCCATCTGCGGAAGTCTGAATTTCGCGCAAAGCATACCGTTCTTCGCGGTCTCGGTGGCTCTTCGCGTGAACGGTCTTCTGCGCGTCGGCGTCGTGTATGACCCCGTGCGTGATGAGATGTTCAGCGCCCGGCTGGGAGAGGCCGCGCACCTGAACGGTCGCCCCATCACCGTCCTCTCCGTCGCGCTGGGTCCGGAGTTCTGGGAGCAGGCCTGGGTGGCGTGCGATATCCCTCACAGCGGGCCGCGGCGGAAGGAAGCGCTGCAGGCGTTCCCGATCATCTCGGGAGAGGTCCTGCATCACGTGATCCTCGGATCTCCTGCGCTGGGGCTCTGCTACGTCGCCGCAGGCCGCGTGCACGCGTACTGGACGCTCGACGCGCAGCCGTGGGATATCGCGGGCGCGGGCGTGATCCTGAGCCAGGCCGGCGGTCTCATGACCGATGCCGATGGCGGCTCATGGCTTCACTCGGATGGGAGCTACGTGGCGGCGAACGCGGTGTCGCACAAATGGGCGCTGCAGACGATCAAGTGGCTGCGGGATCAGAACCGCGATCGCTCGAAGGCCTAGCGAAGGTCACGGGGCGGCGACCCGAGGTCGCCGCCCCGATAGCTGCTACTAGCCCAGCGCCTCGAGGATCGTCCGCTCGATGAGACCCTGCGCGAGATCCACCTTGTAGGAGTTCAGGCTCATCGGACGCGCAACGGTCCGGATCTGTGCGGCGGCTTGCTTCGCCGTCGCCTTGATGTCCTTGCCCTTGAGGAAGTCCTCAACGACCTTGGCGCGGTACGGGACGGGCGATACGCCTCCAACGGTGATGCGTCCGTCCTGCCAGTTGCCACCCGAAACCGTGAACACCGCGGCGACCGAGACGAGCGCGAAGTCGTAGACCTGACGGTCCTTGAGCTTCGTCCATCCGAATTTCGTTCCGCTGGCCGGGTTTGGGATGGTCACGTGGGTCATGAACTCGTTCGGCTTGAGAACGTTCTCGCGGAGCACGTCCACACGCGGTCCGGTGAAGTACTCGTCGAACGAGATGGTCCGCTCGCCGCCTCCACCCGCGATCTTCGCCGAAGCGTTGAGCGCGAGAAGCGCGGTCGCGGTGTCCGAGGGGTGAACGATGTAGCAGAGCTCGCCGCCGATGATCGCGTGGTAGCGGTTGTCACCGGTCACGGCGTAGCAGAAGTCGCCACCCTTCTTGTAGCAGTTGAAGTCCTCACCACGGAAGAACCAGCAGCGAGGACGCTGGTTGATGTTGCCCCCGAGCGTCCCGAAGTTGCGGATGAGTGGCGACGCCACGCTGAGCGCCGCGTTCGTGAGAACCGGGATCTTGGTCGCGAGGTCCTTGTTGTCGATGACATCGGTCAAGGTCGTGGCGGCGCCGATAGTGGTGCCTCCGCCGTCCGTCTTGATGCCGACGATGTCCTTGATGGTCGTGATGTCGATCAGGACCTCCGGAAGGGGCATCCCCTTCCCTTGGACCCAGTCCTTCATCACGCCGCCAACGATGTCGGAGCCGCCGCCGACGACCTTGACCGCGCGGCCTGAATACTTGCCAAGCAGGTCGACCGCTTCTTTCACGGTCGCTGCGTCGTAAAGCTCAAAACCTCTCATGCTCTTCCTCCCTTCTCAGTTCGACGCCTTGAGGGCGGCGAGCAGTTTGTCGCGTGTGAGCGGCATCTCTGTCACCCACACTCCGACCGCGTTGTAGACCGCGTTGACGATCGTGGGTGCCGGCGGACCCATGGGCGGCTCGCCCATTCCGTGGCCACCGAACGTGCCGTATGCCTTCGGCTTCTCAACGATGATCACCTCGGCGAGCGGCGCGTCCTTGATCGACAGAGGACGGTAGTCGAGCAGGTTCGGGTTGAGCGGAAGACCGGTGGCCTTGTCGATAAGGAGCTCCTCAGTGAACACGGCTCCGGTGGCCATCACGACGCCACCTTCGACCTGCTGCCTGATCGAGAACGGGTTGAACGCTTTGCCCACGTCGTGGGCTGCCACGTAGCGCGTGATCTTCACGGTGCCCGTGACGGTGTCGACTTCGACCTCGGCGGCGTGCGCGGCCCAGGCTGTCTGCTCCCAGTTGGTGGGCTGCAGATAGTCGGACTTGCCGATGATCGAGGTCGCCTTGAACTGGACGATGGTCGCCAGGGTGAGCTTCTTCGACGGGTCGCTCTTGAGGAACACGCTGCCCGTCGGATCCATGTCGACGTCCGCTGCGGTGTAGGTCGTCTTCAGGTCGGCGTTGAACTTGTCAGCGCCGTACTTCAGGACCTGGTTGCGGGCGTCAACGCCGGCCTCGTACATACCGCGACCACCGGTGTTGGTCATGCGGCTTCCGTTGGTGCCACCGCTGTCGGTGGTGTTGTCAGTGTCGACGTACGGCGTGATGGTGACCATGTTCAGCGGAACACCGAGCGCTTCCGCCGCGACCATCATCATGTTCGTCCGCTGGCCGGAGCCGATGTCCGTGACACCGGAGACCGCTTGGACGCTGCCGTCGCTGTTGATGATGACCTGACCGGTCGATGGGTTGCTGCCAGCACCGTGGCTGCAGAGGTGCACTCCCATGCCGATGCCGTGGTAGACGCCCGGGCGCACCTGCTTGGCCTTCGGCGCGTGCCAGACGTTCTTCCAGTTGATGGCGGTCGCGACGCTGGTGATGCAGTCGCGCACACCGGGGTTGCTGAACGGACGCTTGGTGTCCGGGTTTCCGACCTCGTTTAGGTTCTTCAGCCGGAACTCGACGGGGTCCATCTTGATCGCGTACGCAGCCTTGTCCATCGTCGTCTCGAGCGCGAACGTCCCGTTCGGGTGGCTCACGCAGCGATACGGGCCGGACTTGTAGCTGTTGGTCATGACGTCGACGGCTTCGAGGCGCAGGTTCGGGATCTTGTACAGGTTCTGCATGTTGACCCATGCGCCGTTGGCCGCGCCGGCACGCTGTGCGCCGACGTTCGCGATGACCTTGAAGATGCCGAAGGAGATCGTCCCGTCGTTCATGACACCGAGCTTCATCTCGTTGCGGAACTCGGGTCGGTGCGTGCGGGTGACGAAGTCCTCGTAGCGCGTGTAGTTGTTCTTGATCGGACGGCCGGTGACCTTCGACAGGATGGCGGCGTGGGCTTCCGAGAGGTCAATGCCGCTTCGGTAGCCGTAGCCGGATCCCAGGTAGCCGGTCTGGAACACGCGGACCTTGTTCTGCGGGATCTTGAGGGCCTGTGACAGCCCTGACCGCGTCCCGTGTCCGTGCTGGTTGGTGTAGGTCATGTTGAGCTTGTCGCCGTCCCAGTAGCTCAGCGAGTTCGTGAGCTCAAGTGCGACGTGCTGTTCGGTCGACTTCCGAGCCACGACGTCGACGACTACGTCGGCCTTCGCCGTGGTCGGGTCGCCGCGAACGAGCGGTGCCGTGACCGCGATCGTCGTCCCATCGAGGTTGCTCTGGAACTGCTTCGGCGTCGAGGACTTCATCGCCTCGATCATGTCCAAAGCGGCCGGGAGCACTTCGTACTCGACCTTGATCGCCCGCATGGCCTCGTCGCCGATGTGCTCGCTGTCGGCCGCGATCACCGCGATCGGCGATCCGACCTCGAAGACTTCCTCATTGAAGAGGAAGCGCGTGGGGAGCGCCGACCCGAGGAAGACGTCCTTGTACTCCTCCGGCAGGTTCCCGCGGTGAAGGATCTTGCGAACACCCGGGATCTTCTCCGCTGCCGACGTGTCGATCGACTTGATCTTCGCGTGCGGGTAGCGGCTGCGCAGCGTGCGCATGAAGAGCATGCCCGGCATGCGCAGGTTCTCGGTGTACGTGCCTTGGTTGGTGACGATGCCGTAGCCCTGGATGCGGGCGATGTCGGTGCCGATGACCTGGAACGGCCGGAAGGCCGGGATCTCGGTCGGCGCCGATGTCTGACCGCCACCAGGAAGCTTGTTCCCGTACTTCGCGATGACGCCGGCGACCATTTCCGCCTGCTCGGAGACCATCTCCTGCCAGGCGGGGTCCTGTGCGAGGGCATACCAGTCCTGGTCGCTCAAGCTCGCGGCGTAGGCCGCATCTTGGACGACGCGTACTGCTTCTATTTGTGCCATCTCTAACCCCTCCTACCTGGCCGCGTGGCCGAGGTCTTGAAGGATCGTGCGCACCTTCGCCTCGTCCAGCTTGGCTGGGTCCCACTTGATCGTGACACTGCGCTCGCTGCCGCTCACGGCGAGGATGCCGTCGCGCTTCTTGAGCGCCTGCTCGAACGGCTCGAAGTCCTCGATCGTTCCGAGCGGGTTCGCGAACTGGAATTCCTTCGAGGTTCCGACGGCGTTCGGCGCCGCGTCAGAGGTGCCGGCCACGCCGACGACGACAGGTGTCGCGAGGTGCGTGACCTTGTCGCCGCGCATCTCTGCAGCGGCGGTGTTGACGGCGGTGAAGATCTTCGCGTACTCACCGCACCGGCAGATGTTGCCGGCGAGGCCTTCGGCGATCTGTGCCGTCGTCGGCTTCGGGATCGCCCCGAGCAGCTGGACGGTCGACATGATGAATCCGCGCGTACAGATGCCGCACTGGAATCCACCGTCGAGCCAGAACGCGCGCTGGATCGGGTGCAGACCGTTCACGCCGGGTCCGGTCGCGAGACCGGCGACCGTCGCGATCTTCTGGCCGCGACCGAGTCGCGCGCTCAGAACGGTGCAACCGTTGACTGCTTTCCCGTCGACGAGTACGGCGCATGCGCCGCACTGCGCTCGATCGCAGCCGAGGTTCGAGTTCGAGAGACCGAGCTGGAAGTTCATCGTCTCCCAGAGGCTCTCGCGGTTATCGACAACGAGGTCGTACTTGACGTTGTCGATGTTGAGTGACACGCGGCGCATCGTTGCGGGGACCGGACCACCAGCCGTTGTTGTTGTTGTAGTGGTCGTGGTCTCCGGGTTGAGCGCCTTGTTCGCGACGACCGCACCACCGAGAACGACTCCTGCTGCGGCCGCACCGGCACCTGCGCCGATGAGGAAGTTGCGTCGCGTGACCGACAGTGCTGGCTTGTCTTGACCCGTGTCTGGCTCTGCTACTGGATCAGTCGTAGACCCTCCCGTATCCGCCATAGGACGTTCACCCTCCTGCACCAATCAATGGACGGCGGCGACAGAGTAGCAGCGGACTGAACGGACGCAAAGGTTTTCGGAGGCTCTCCTGTTGGCCAGTCGCTTGTCTGACGGTGTGTAACGGAGTCACAAGACGCGTTCGCGCCGGAAAGGTTTTCGACAGTCGGCTTTGCGCAAAAAGCCCGCGCCCGGAACGGCATTTCCCCGCCAGCCCGCGCGTTTGCGCAAAAGTGCCATCTCGCGTTGTGAGCCGCCGTCTCACCCAGAGAGCTGGCGTACCCTCCCGCGCCGCCCGCACGCGACCGTAAGATGAGGCCGTGAGGACGATCTACGCGCGGATGGCCGAGCTCGAGCGCGAGGGGCGCCGCTTCGCCGTGTGCACGGTCGTGCGCACCGTCGGGAGCACGCCACAGGTCGTCGGCGCGAAGCTCCTTGTCGACGATCTGGGCCGTCTCACCGGCACGCTCGGCGGTGGCTGCGTCGAGGGCGATGCATTCGAAGAGGCGAAGCGTGTTCTCGACACCGGTGATGTGTCACTGCGCGAGTACGAGCTGACCGAAGATCTTGCGTGGGACACCGGTCTCGTCTGCGGCGGCACGATGTGGATCTCGATCGAACCAGGCGAGCGCGCGCTGCTTCTCGGCGGACGCGATCTCCTCGGCGATGTGCTTGCGGCGTCTTCCGGTGGAAGACCGGTGGCGCTCGCAACGCTGCTCCGGCGCGAAGGCAAGGACTTCCGTCCGAGCGGCAAGCTGTTCGTCGAGACCGACGGCGCAACGGGCGGATCGCTCGGCAATGGAACGCTCGATGCGCGCGCGACCGAGGCCGCGCTCGACGCGCTGCGACAGGCGACTCCGCGAACGATCGCCCTCGACGACTCGCACGAGCTGCTGATCGAGCCCATCGTCACGAAGCCGCGTCTCGTCATCGCCGGCGGCGGACACGTCGGCCTCGCGATCGCGAAGATGGCCGCGCAGCTCGAGTACGACGTCACGGTGATCGACGACCGGCCGGAATTCTCGTCGCGCGAGCGCTTCGGGCCGGGCATCGACGTGGTGCGGATGGACATGGCTGAAGCGCTGCGCACGATGCCGATCGGCTGGAACAGCTTCGTCGTCATCGCCACGCGTGGCCACAAGCTCGACGCGCACTGCCTGCGCGAAGCGGTGAAGACGGACGCGCGCTACGTCGGACTCCTCGGATCCAAGCGAAAGACGATCCTCATCGCGAAGATGCTCCGCGACGAAGGCATCTCCGAGGAGCGCATCCGCGCGGTGCACGCGCCCATCGGCCTCGACCTGGGTGGACGCACCCCCGCGGAGATCGCGCTCGCGGTCCTCGCTGAGCTCAGCATGGAACGGCACGGCGGATCAGGGCGGCCGCTGCGCCTCGCCGACGACATCTACGAACGAGCGGTGTCGAAGCGAAGCTCCTGACGGCGGACGTCGTTCGTAGCGAGCGACTCGATCTCGTTGTCATGCCGCTTGCGCTCCTCGACGCGTTCGTCGACGGCAACCCGTCGCGCGCGCGAGAGCTCGTCGACTACGCCGTGCCCGGCGATTTCCCCGGCAACGCGACCGAGGTGCTCGAGCTGCGACGCGTGCAGCTCGCGGCAGATCCGGCGCGGCTGCCCTGGTCGGTGCGTGCGATCGTGCGGCGCGACGACCGCCAGATGATCGGCTTCGTGAACTTCCACGGACCGCCTGGCGTCAACGACATCGAAGAAGCGGACGCGGCTGAGCTCGGATGGACGATCTTCTCAGAGCATCGCCGGCGCGGTTACGCGACCGAGACCGCGCGCCGGCTGATGGATTGGGCGCGCGACGAGCACGGCGTACGGCGATTCATCTCATCGACGACGCCAGACAATGTGCCGTCGCTCCGCGTTCACGAAAAGCTCGGCTTCCGCCGAACGGGTCAGGTCGTGGACGGCGAGATCATCTTCGAGCTCGCGCCCTAGCTCATTTCTCCGCGATCTCGTTCACGTCCTGGGGATGCGGTGCTGTGCCTTCGGGCTTGTCGCTAGGTGCGGCAACCGATCCGCGACGCGACGCGGCGATGCCATCCTCCTGCTCCTCTTCACGCTCATCCTCAAGTCGCTCTGCCTTGTGCTCGTCCACGTGCCACCTCTTTTTCATCGCAGGGGCGGAACCTCTGCAACCCCCCTGTTGATCGGGGCGCAAGGAGACAGGCGCACGTGGCATGCCACGTCAGAGATTGCTGAGTATCGCCTTCGCTGTCCCGCTCAAGATCTGGTCCTTCTCGGCGCTTGGAACCTCGAGCGACTCGATGGTCGACACCGCGCGATCGATCGATCCGAGGAGATGCGGATAGTCGCTGCCCATGACCATGTGGTCAGCGCCGACGAGCTCGCGCGTCAGCATGAGCGACGGCGCGCTGAACGACACCGTGTCGTAGTAAAGGCGCTTGAGGTACACGCTCGGGAGCTCGTCGATGTTCACGCGGCATTCGGCGAAGTCGCGCCACCCGTTATCCATGCGCTCCATCAAGTAGGGCACGGCGCCGCCGAGGTGGCCGAGGATCCAGCGGATGTTCGGCAGCTCGCGGAACACGCCCGCGTAGCAGAGACGCGCGACGGCCAGCGTGGTGTCGAACGGAAATCCGATGATCGGGCCGAGCACGTACTCCGAGAACGGCTCGGCGTTCGCGGGGATCATCGGATGGATGAACACGCACACGCGACGGCGGTCGCACTCGACGAAGAAGGGTCGGTAGCGCGGATCGGTGAGCGCGCGTCCGTTGATGTTCGACAGAACGATGACGCCGTTCATCCGCAGCTCGTCGAGCGCACGCTCGAGCTCGCGTAGCGCCGCGTCGGGATCGTCCATCGGGATCGACGCGAAGCCCTTGAACCGCGTGGGGTGCCGCGCGGCGAGATCGGCGTACGCGTCGTTCACCAAGCGCGCGACCTCGGCCTGCCGCTCGGGCGGCGCGAAGTAGACGTTCGGCGTCGACAGCGAGATGACCTCGACGTCGATGCCGACGCGATCCATATCTTCGATGCGCCGCACCGGATCGGTCATCGGCGGGGTGATGCCGAAGAACCGCGAGCCGCGGTAACGGATGATCGTGCGACCGGTCGGGTCGGTGCCGAAGGAGAAGGCGCCGCCGACCTCTTCAATGAGACGGAAGAACGCTTCGGGGTAGTAGTGGGTGTGGAGGTCCCAGCGCACGCGCGAAAGGTTACGGCGTCGGCTGTTAGGGCTTCCCGATGATCGTGGCCTTCGCGGGGAGTGCGAAGTCAGCGTCAGGAACGGTGGTCGAGAGGCTCGTCGCCTCCATGTCCAACGGGCCGCCGCCGGCCCCGAACCGCTGCAGCAGCATGATCCCCTGCGGGCTGTAGCAGAACCGGCCGTCGCCGAGCGTGGCGATCGTGACCGTGGCCTTCACGTCAAAGCACTGCGCTTGCTGGCCGGCGATCTGCCGGGTCTCGACCAGCACCGCATTGAACTGCTCTGGATGCTGGAACATCGACTGCTGGAAGAGCGCCGCAGGATTCTGCTGGAGCGCCGTGTCGAGGCCCGACATCCCGATGCACTGTGCGGCCACGCCTGTGCCGCCGAAGCACATGTAGGTGCCATCCGGTAGCGCGTAGATCGAGACGGTCGATGTCTGGCCGCCGGCGCTGGTGCTGAAGTCGTAGCGCGCCTTCGGCGGCTTGAAATACCACGACTGCTCGCCCGCGCCGGCCGCGCTGAGCTTGTATGTGACCTTGTACTCGCTGGTCCTCGCCGCACCGATGATCTGGCCGAAGGAGGCACCGGTCGCGGATGGACCTGCGCTTGCGGTCGCGACGACGGCACTCGTTGCGGTCGCGCCGTTTGTGGCCGTGACGGCGGGCGTCGTGCCCCCGCAGGATGCAGCGATCACGAGCGCGAACGCCAGGACCGCTGAGCTTCCCCTCATCACCACAAGGTCACCATAGGGCATCTCACACGCTGGAACGTGTCAACGTTCTATACAGGACGAATGACACATCCAACGACATTCGGCGAGCTGCTCGAGCAGCACGAACGCGAGATCTTCGCGTACGCGCTGCGGCTCACCGGTGATCGCGACGAAGCGGATGACGTTTATCAGGACACGTTCCTCGCGGCCTTTCGCGCCTGGCCGCCGCCACGGCGAGGCACCGAGCGCGCATGGCTGTACAAGATCGCGACGAACAAGGCGATCGATCGTGGCCGGCGCGCGAAAAGGTTCGTTCGTCTTGGCGATCTGCCGCTCGCGGCACCGGAACGCGATGGAGTCTCGCTCGCGGACCTTGCCACGGCGGTGAAGACATTGCCAACGGGTCAGCGCGCGGCCTTCGTGTTGCGCAAGGTGCAGGGCCTGTCGTACGCGGAGGTCTCACACGCGCTCGAATGCAGCGAGGAAGCGGCGCGATCACGTGTGGCAGAAGCGATGAAGAAAGTGAAGGAGGCGATGCGATGAGTGAGCTTGGTCCAGTCGTCGCCGATGCCCGCGAACGTCTGATGGCACGCGCACGGCGCGAAGGACTCGAAACGGTGGGCTACCGCGTCGTCGACTCTCCGCTCGGGCCGCTCTGGGTCGCGGTCGGGCCCCGCGGCGTCCTCAACATCCACTACGGCGCGGAGCCGTCGTCACTCGAGCTGCGGCGCATCGTCCGCGCCTATGGTCCGGGCGTGCTTCCAGACGCGCGACGCGTTGATGACGTCGCGCGGGAGCTCGATCAGTACTTCAGCGGGAAGCGCCGGGAGTTCGACGTCCCGATCGACCTGTCCCCGCTGACGCCGTTCCAGCGGAAGGTGCTCGCTATCACCGCGCGCGTCCCGTACGGCGAGCTCATCACGTACGCCAAGGTCGCGCACAACACCGGCAACGACAAGGCCTACCGCGCGGCGGCCGGCGCGATCGGGGACAACCCCATCCCGATCGTGGTGCCCTGCCACCGCGTCGTCGCGAGCGACGGGACGCTCGGCGGGTACGCCGGAGGCCTCGACGCGAAGCGCCGGCTGCTGAAGCTGGAGCGCGGCACCGACGTGCCCCCCGGTGGCTGGCCGCCCGCCCATCTGTCGCGCAGTTAGCAGCGACCTGAACCGGGGGCGTCGCTAGCCTGTCTATCCAGGGCGGAGCCGTTCGTCGTACAGGTACAACGGCCAAGGGAGGCAGGAGCGATGTCCAAGTACGCATTCCTATTCATGGACGACGGCGTGGATTACCAGAACGACCCCACGCCGGAACAGCAGAAGGTCTACGCCGACATCTTCAAGTGGTTCGAGACCAACGGACCGAAGATCGTCGACGGCGGCGCCGAGCTGCAACCCACGAGCACCGCGACCACCATCCGCAAGGGAGCCACCGGCAAGGTGACCGTGATCGACGGACCGTTCATCGAATCAAAGGAGTCCGTCGGCGGGTTCTCGATCATCGAAGCCCCGGATCTCGACGCCGCGATCGCGATCGCGAAGACATGGCCCGGATATGGGATCGAGATCCGCGACGTCGTCGAACAGCGCGAACGTGTAGCGGAGGTCTAGAGATGCCGAAGTACATGCTGATGTTCGTCGGAAGCGATGACTGGTGCGACAAGCGGTCAAAGGAAGAGCTCGACAA
>Ga0207674_10006926_pt1 | contig 13280 bp, 13 predicted proteins | sample KBSCornC72_FD_184303 | JGI IMG/M metagenome (GOLD analysis project Ga0207674, IMG submission 184303) | Corn rhizosphere microbial communities from Kellogg Biological Station, Michigan, USA - KBS Corn C7-2 (SPAdes) (version 2) | ecosystem: Host-associated > Plants > Roots > Rhizosphere > Soil ... | reverse complement strand
GGCTTCGCTGTGGCGGAGGGTCATGCGGCATTCTCCAGCGGCTTTGGCTCGCCCCGCAACCCCAGCAGATGGCAGATCGCGAAGGACAGTTCGGCGCGGTTGAGCGTGTAGAAATGGAACTGGCGGACGCCGCCCGCATAAAGGCGGCGGCACAGCTCGGCGGCGATCGTCGCCGCGACCAGCTGGCGCGCGGCGGGATGATCGTCGAGCCCTTCGAACAGCCGGCCCATCCAGGCCGGCACCTCGGTGTTGCACATCGCCGCCATCCGCTTGGTCGCCGCGAAGTTCGATACCGGCATGATGCCCGGCACGATCTCGGCGGTGATGCCGGCCGCGCGCACCTTGTCGCAGAACCGGAAATAATGCTCGGGCGAGAAGAAGAACTGGGTGATCGCGCGGGTCGCCCCCGCGTCGAACTTCGCCTTGAGATTGGCAAGGTCGCTCTCCGCGCTCTCCGCATCGGGATGGCATTCGGGATAAGCGGCCACCGAAATCTCGAATGGATGTATCGCCTTGAGCCCCGCGACCAGCTCGGCCGCGTTGCGGTAGCCCTGCGGATGCGGCGCGAACTTCGTCCCCGCCACCGGCGGATCGCCGCGCAGCGCGACGATGTGGCGAACCCCCGCCTCCCAATAGGCGCGGGCGACCTCCTCGATCTCGGCCTTGCTGGCCTCGACGCAGGTCAGATGCGCGGCCGCCGGAATAGGCGTTTCCCTGGCGATGCGCGCGACGGTGTTGTGCGTCCGCTCCCGGGTCGAGCCGCCCGCGCCATAAGTGACCGATACGAAGCGCGGCTTGAGCGGGCCGAGCGTCTGGATCGACTGCCACAGCGTCTCTTCCATCTTCTCCGACTTGGGCGGGAAGAACTCGAAGCTGACGGCGGCGTCGCCGGCCACGTCGGCAAACAGGGGGGTATCGAGCGCGCGGCGCGCTTCCTCGAGCTGGCTCAGGGGAACGGATGTCATGATACTGCCTTCAACTGCGCGCGCTGGCCGCGCGCGCCCAACCAACATTTCACCGTGAGCTTGTCGCCGACCAGCGCCTCCACCCGGTCGAGCCCGAGGCCGGCGGCCTGGAACCAGCCCGCCATCTGATCGTCGCCGAAGCCGAGGCGGACATGCGCGTCTCGTGTACGCAGCTCCTCGACGTCGTGGCTCGCGAAATCGACGACGAGCAGCCGGCCGCCCGGCGCCAGCAGGCGGGCGCTCTCCGCAATCGCTGCGGCGGGATGCTGCGCGAAATGGAGCACCTGATGGAGTATGACGAGATCGGCCGACCCATCGCCGAGCGGCAGGGCATACATGTCCCCCTGGCGCAGCTCGGCATGATCGAGCCCGGCCTCGGCCAGCTTGACCCGTGCGAGGCGAAGCATTTCGGGGCTGCGATCGATCCCCAGCGCGGCTTCGGCCCGGTCGCCGATCAGCTCGATCATGCGGCCGGTACCGGTACCGATGTCGACGAGCCGGCCGACCGGCCCGTCCGACAAAAGCGAGACGATCCGTTGCTCGACCGCACTTTCGGGGACGTGGAGCGACCGGATCGCATCCCATTCCTCGGCATGATCGGCGAAATAGCGGGCGGCCGCGGTCGCCCGGTCCGCACGCACCGCGGCGAGACGCGCGCGATCGGCCACGACCCAGGCATCCTCGCGGTCGCGGCCCCAATCGTCTATCGCCGCGAACAACGGCAGCACCGACGCTTCGGGCCCCGGGCCCAGGAACACCCAGCTACCTTCCTTTCGCCGATCGGCGAGGCCGGCATCGGCAAGAATCTTCACATGGCGCGAAACACGCGGCTGGCTCTGGCCCAGCACCTGCGCCAGCTCACCGATCGACAACTCCATCGCGCGCAGCAGATGGAAGATGCGCAGCCGCGTGGGATCGGCGAGCGCGCGAAAGATGGCGAGTGCGTCAGGAGGGGCGTCTGCGGCCATGGATAAGGACATAAAGAAATCTTTATATGTGGTCAAGGCGCTTGCCCGTGCCGAGCCCGCGCGGCATGCCGTCCAGGCGCGGAACTCCGCGACGTTTCGAGAGTAGGTCAGCGTGGCGCGCGAACCGCCGCCAAAAGGGGACATCAAGATGGTTAGTGCGGGGGGTAGTGCGCGGCGGGCTTCGGCCCGGATGATCGGCGTGCTGGCGATGGCGATGGCGCTTTCGGCCTGCACCACCACCCGGGTGGGCACCGACCGGCTGGCGGAGCGCGATCCGCTCGAAGGCTTCAACCGCGGCGTCTGGGCGATCAACCGCGGCGCCGACACGGTGATCGTCAAGCCGGTCACCCAGGTCTATCGCGCAGTGACGCCGAAGCCCGCGCGGGACGGGGTACGCAATTTCTTCGCCAATGTCGGCGAGCCCTTCTCGTTCATCAACAACATCCTGCAGGGCAAGGGCGACCGGGCGATCCGCAATATCGGCCGATTCGTCGTCAACACGACGGTCGGCGTCGGCGGCCTGTTCGATCAGGCCAGCCGCATGCACATAAAGCCCGCGCCCGAGGATCTGGGCCAGACCTTCGCCGCATGGGGCATGAATGGCGGCCCCTATCTGATGTTGCCGCTGCTGGGCCCGTCCACCCTGCGCGACGGCGTCGGCACCGGCCTGTCGCAGGTCGCCGATCCCTACCGCTACTGCCTGAACAATTGTGGCCTGCCGAACGGCGTGCCGCTGGCGCTGACCGCGGCCGAGGTCATCAGCACCCGCGCCGGACTGATCGAAACCGGCGCGGACAGCTTCCTCGAGTCCAGCCTCGATCCCTATGCCGCAGCGCGGTCTGCCTATCTGCAGCGCCGACGCGCCGAAATCCTCAATCGCGACGCGGCCGACATCCCTGTCGGCGACGATTCCGGGGCGGACGCGGCGACGGACGACGCGCTTGCAGGCGCGGATGCCGACGCAGGAATTCCGGGGAACGATACGGCTCCGGCACCCATCGCTACCCCCGCCCCGACCGCATCCGAGCCTGCCGCGGCGCCCCCGGGAAATGCCGCTCCGGACGCTCCGAAACGGGCTGATTAACTACCGGAACAAGAGACATTGCATCGCACTGCGCAAAACTGTAAGAAGTCCGAGCCTGTTTCGGGGGGAAACAAGCCTGAACGTGATTGGAATCGTTCGAGCCACTCTCTTTCTTTAATTCACTTCCGGAGAATTCGATCATGAAGAAGATCGTTGCCCTTTCGCTCATCGCCGTTGCCTCGCTGTCGCTCGCCGCGTGCAAGAAGACCGAGACGACCACCGTCGAGAACAACACCACCGTCGTCGACAACGCCAGCGACGCGATGGCCGACACCAACGCCGCGATGGTTGATTCGAACGCGGCTGCTCCGGCCGACAACGCTTCGAACGCGATGTAATCGCGCGGTGGTCGCTTCGGCGGCTGCCAGAGCAAGAGACGAAGGCCGCGCCCCCCCGGGCGCGGCCTTTTTCTTTAGGCGAAAAGTCCAGAAATCAGCGGAAAATCGGCTGATTCACCAGTGCTTCCTCCACCGAGCAGGACTGGGCCGAAGGCCCGCCCCCGGCACGGCGCAGAGCCGCCAGCTCGGCCCGCGCGGCGACCACCCCATCGGCATAATCAGGCTCCGTCCGCACCACCGCCATGGTGGAACTGGCGACCATCCGGCCCGCCTCGACGGCGCTCATGCTATGTGCGCCGCAGACCACACGGCTCTCGCCATAGGCGCGTGCGCGCGACAGGATGGGGGCGGCCCGGTCGTCCAGGATCTCGGCAAGGATCAGGCCCCAGGTCCAACCCTTGGTGGCGCTGCCGGACGGATAGTCGTAGCTCGTCGCCAACGCGTCGGTCTGCGGTTCGCAGATCTCGCCCGAATCGATCAGGAAGGGCCGCTTCTTCTTGTAGAAGCTCTTCAGCTCGTCGGTCTCACGCAGCGTGTCGCGTGACGCCTTCTCGAGCAGCGCGACCGTCTTCGGCGCATTGGCCGGCGTCATCGCAACCCGGGTCGCGCAGGCGAAGCCGCGCAGCATCGCGGCAGGATCTCCCGAGAGGTCGGCTACCGCCATGTCCCAGCGCGGCGTGCCCTTCAGGCTCCGCGTCAGCTTGAACACGTCACGATCGGCGACGCCACGGGCCTCCTGCGGGATTGGCGCGGGCGGCACGACATCGATGAGGTTGAGATAGCCGGCATCGAGGAAGCCGTTCGCGCCCGGCGCCGCCGCGATCGCGAGCATCAGCGCGCCGCCGAGCGCGGCCAGCTTCGCGGCGCCCGTCCATTCCATCTTCATCGCATGTCCCCCGATCCCGTCGCGCAGCCGGCGGCCGGCGGCCCGCATCAATCGTTGTAATATCCGCCGTAGCTTTGCCCATAGCCGTAGCCATAGCCGTAATCGTCCGCCACCAGACCGGCGCTGTAGCGGTTGAGGACGGTGCCTATGCAGGGCGCCGGGCTAAGCAGCCGGAAACTGTCACGCACCTGCTTGCGAGTCGTCACCCCGTCCTCGATTATCATCAGATAGGCGTCGATCTTCTGGCTGATGATGACGGCGTCGTCATTGGCGAAGACGGGCGGCAGATCGCACAGGCACAGCGTCTTGTCCGGCAGCTGGCGCATGGCGGTGACGAGCGAATCCATCCTCGGCGATCCGACCAGCTCGTCCGACGCGGCGGCGTTCGGATAGCTCGGGAAGATGGTGAGCTGCTCGCCCGGAATGGTGCGGGCGACCTGGGAGAGATCGCTGATCGTGCCATCCAGGAAATGCGAGATGCCGAAATCGCCGGTCAGCTTGAAATTGCGGGCGATCGTGGAGCGCCGCAGGTCGAAATCGAAGAGATAGGTGTGGAGATCGGGCGTCCGCGCCAGCGCGGCGGCGAGATTCGAGGCGACGAAACTCTTGCCGACCTTGGGCGTCGGCGAGGTGACGCCGATGATCTTCCATCCCCGCGCCCGGGCGATCCGCAGCAACTGCGCACGCAACAGGGTGAAGGGCCGCGCACGGACGTCCTTGCTGTCGAAGCCGTAGAGGCCGGTTTCGCGCAGCTTCTCGAATCCGGTGGTCCGATGTGCGTCACCCGGCACCGGATAGCTCGGCTGGCCATGCTGGGGCGCATCGAAGCTCATGCCCGCGCCGCCTTCCTCCGGAAGAGGCCACCCTTTTTCTTTTTCCTGCCTGCCTTGCCCTTGCCGCCGGCCTTGGGCTTCAGCGTCGGGATCACGACGAGCGGCCCCACGCCGAGCAGCGACTGCAGCGCCGCCGATCCGCGAATCGGACGGCGCAACAGTTCGACCAGCAGCGCCAGGCCGAACCCCAAGCCGATACCGACCACGAAACCGCCGACGATCAGCAGCGTCCGATTGGGCCAGGCCGGCTCGTCCGGTAGGGTCGGCGGATCGACCAGCACCAGCCGCTCGCCGCGCTGCTCGGCCGCCATCTTCTGCGCTGCCTCGGCAGCAAGCAGATTGCCCGAGATGCGATCGTAATTGGTGCGCAGGCCGTCCGCTTTGGCCTCGAGCTGGCGGATGCTCTCCTCGATCAAGGGCGCACCGCTCTGCGCGGCGACCGCGGCATTGGCGCGCGACATGTCGGCCGACTTGGCGCCGCTCAGCGAGGCGATGGTGCGGTTGTTGGCGGCGATCTGCGCGCTGATGGCCGGATTGTTGCGCGGTCCCGTATTCGCCTTCGCGGCGGCGCGCGCCTCGGTCAGCCGCTGCTTCGCCGCGATCACGTCGGGATGATTGTCCGAATAGAGCGCCTCGGCGGACGCCAGCCCCGCCTCGGCCTGCTGGACCCGCTCGTCGGCGTTGGTGCTGCCGCTGTTCAGCTTGCCCTGGAGATCGGTGTTCTCGCGCTGGAGCTGGGCGATCTGCACATCGTAATTGGCGGTCGACGGAATGAAGCCGCCGATCCGCGACAGGGCGAGGCCGTTACGCGACTTTATCTCCGCGATCCGGCCTTCGAGATCGGCGATCTGGCCCTGAATCTGGCCCGACTGGTCACGCAGGAAACCGACGGTCGCGTCGGCCTGTGCGGCGGTCTGCGAACTGTCCAGCTTGAGCAGCTTCTCGGTATATTGCTGGGTGACCGCCTGGGCCTTGGCGGGATCGGAATAGGTGAACGACACCGAGAAGGCGATCGTGCTCGATCCCCCGCGCTGCTGCGCGAGCTTGTCGATGTCGGCGGTCACCGGGGTGATCGCGGTGTCGCCGCGCATCATCTCTATGATCGTCGACAGCGAACTCTTGCGCCGCTGGGAGCTGTAGAGATCATTTTGCTGGATCAGCTCGATCAGGCCGGGCCGGCTCAGGATCTGCTGCTTGATCCGGGCGATGCGCTGGTCGATCAGATCGTTCACCGCCGTTGCCGCGATCGCCTCCGGCAATTCCTTCGATTCGACCACGACGGTCGCCGACGACTGGTAATGGGCGGGCAAGCCATAAGCGAGGCCGATGCCGGTGGCCATCGACACTGCGAACGGGATGATGACGAACCACCGTCGATGGACGAGTATCTGCGGAAGATAGGCCAGCAGCCCGTCGGAAAGCTCAACGTCGGTGATCGTGTCGGCGAGATCGTTCATCAGGGGCTCGGCAGCTTCACCGTGGCATAGACGTCGCCGCCAATATCGGCCTTCACCTGCGGACCGCCATAGATGTCGCGATACCGCCCTTCGGCGCCCAGGGTGATGACGGGCGAGATCTTCCAATCCAGCCCGGCGCGACCGCTGACATATTGGCGGGTTCCGATCGCCGCCACCTGCGACGTGCTGCGCGCATAGTTGCCGGTCCAGGTGAAGCCCACATGTTCGCTCACCGATCGGCGATAGGAGACGCCGACCTGCGTGCGTTCAACGGTGCCGCCGACGCCGGAAGCACTGACCGAGCGATCGGCGAACATGCAGAAATAGTCCTTCGCGCCGGTGTGGCAGAGCTGCGCCGAGGCCGCGAGACCGGTCTTCCTGCTGTCGACCAGCGGCGCCGGCACCGACAGATCGCTGAACGACACGCCGAGCGACAGATCGAGATTCCAGGTCGCGCTCAGGGTCTGCGAGAAGGTCACGGTGGGCTGCATGATGAGGGTGCTGAGGCCCGGCGTGTCATAGTCGATCCGATAGACCGATCCACGGATGCCGATCTTCGATCGCGAACTGATCGCATGCTTCCAGCCGATGCTGCCGCCGACATTGTCGGTATCGTTGCCGCCGCCGCCATAGCGGGTGGCGGTGTAACCGGCGTTGGCGGTGACTGTGTCTTTCGACGAGATTTGATATTCGAATCCGCCGCTCGCGGTATAGGTGTCCGCGCGCTGCCGCAGGCCGATCAGGTTGACGTCGATCGCATCGGTGGGCTGCCCGGTGACCTGATCGTCGCCGAGGCCGATCACCTCGCTATCGTAGCGGAGCGATCCATAGACGCTGAACTTGGACGAAAGCCGGCGCTGGGCGGCCAGCTCGCCACCATATTCGTCGGTGCCGCCGTAATTCTGGAAATATTGGCTATGATCATAATGGCCATCGAGCGTGATCTGGCCCTGCGCGTCGGCCTTGGTGAGCCGCGGGTTGACCGAGATCCGGCCATAAGGGGATGCGAGATCGTCGCCGCCGCTGAGAAACGGATTGGTGTCGTAGCCGAGTCGGACCTCGGTATCGACCGTGAGCCTGGCCGGCGCCGCTGCGGAGGGCGACGCGGCAGCGGCCAGGGCGAACGCGGCGATCAGCGCCGGAGCGGGGAGCGTCCGGCGGCTCACGGCACCACCACCGTGTCGCCGCTCTGCAGTTCGACGATCGCCCCCTGAAGGTCGGCGGGTGAAGGCGATCCCTTCATCGCCGTATCGAGACGGACTTCGATCACCTGGATCTGCGCTCCATTCTTCCGATAAATCTTGACCTTGGCGAGGTCCGCGAACTCGGTCGGCCCGCCGGCGACGCTGATCGCCTCGAGCACGTTCATATAATGGCCCGGCTGGAAGGCGCCCGGCTGGCGGACCTTGCCGGCGACCGAGAAGCTGAGCCCGCTGGGATTCTTCACCGACACCGTGACGCGCGGCACCGAGTTGCGATACTGATCGGCGAGCCCGGCGACGATGACGCCTTCCAGATCGGTCGGTAGCTTGTTGAGCGCGTCGATCCGTCCGACCAGCGGAAAGGAGACGCTGCCGTCGGGCAACACCTTGAGCACCCGCTGCAGGCGCTCGTCGCCCCATACATAGACTTCGATCTCGTCGCCCGGATTGATTCGATAGGGCTTGAGCGGCGCGGCGCCCCCCGGAACCGGCGCGGCGGCGGCGAGCGGCGCCATGGCCAGCAACGCCCCCGTCCCGATCGCAAGACCAGCCTTGATCGTCCCCCGCATACGCATCACTGCCCCACACTTCAGGCCATTTGTCTGCGCCCGAACCGCCGCGCCGCCGGCTTTGCCGTGCGACCCGACGCAGATAGCCAGTCCTGCCGCAACAATTGCCTTAAAATCGCAACGCTTGAAACAGAAAAAGCCTGTTCAAACCGGGACTTTGCAGATGCTAACAATTGCGCCGCCCCGGCAAGCGGCCAGCTCCGCAGATAGCGGGGAAATACGGCTTTTGGCGGGCAGGCCGATCTGGACGCCGCCAGGACCGGCGGGACCGGTAAGGGGAGGGTGGTGCGGGCGGGGGGAATCGAACCCCCACAGGTCTCGCGACCTTACGGATTTTCTTACCACTTCGGCTTTCGCCGCCGGTCCGGACGGAGCCGGGCCGTTCGTGGTCTGGACTATACCTTCGCCCTATCGCCTCCGCCATCGGCAAGGAGGCGGACGTAGGCGCTGCCCGTCTAGTCTCTACACCTTCCGCCGGAACAGGTTCCGGCGGCTTGGCTCGGGATCACCAGGAGCGAGGCTTCCCCGAGTTTGAGCAGTTCTGCACCGCCGGTTTCCCGACGGGCACTCGATGGGGCTCAAGTCCGTTGCGTCTACCAGTTTCGCCACGCCCGCAGCGTCACCGCGGGGTGCATAGAGGCTGAGACGGCGATCGGAAAGCCTCTTACCAAAATGAAGGGCCGCCGCTCGAATCGAATCGCATGCAATCAGACGTTGAGGCGGACCCGCATTTCCTTGCCCGGCTTGAAATAAGGAACCCGCTTCGCCGAAACCGGCACTGTATCGCCAGTCCGGGGATTACGACCGACCCTGGCATTACGGCTGCGGGTAGAAAAGGCTCCGAAACCACGAAGCTCGACCCGACCGCCTTCAGCAAGTCGTCGCGTAATCGCGTCGAATACAGTCATCACGATCTTCTCGACTTCTTTGGGCGAAAGATCGGGATTTTGCTGAGCAAGCAATTGTACCAGTTCAGATCTGATCACGCAGCGACCCCCTTCGGCGTCATGGTCATACCGTCAAATGCTTGCTGGGCATCCGAAAGCCGTCACCATTGACGAAGCCTGCCCCATCAGGCCCGTTAGACTCTCATCTAGCTATAAAAACTCCAATAAATCAATCGAAGTTAAGATCGGGCGACCGAGCCTCGCACCGCGCGTGCGATCGTTCAGCCTTGCGACAGATCGCAGCGCACAATAGACGGGGCCGACGCTGCGGAATGCCCCTTGCCGCAGCCTGCTCGAAAAGGCCCCGCCTCGAAAAGGATCGTCGATGCTGAACCGTCTCGTTGCCCTCTCCGTCCTGACGATCGCCCTCGCCGCGCCGGCGATGGCCGCGCCGCTCCCCAAGCCCCCGATCTTCGGTATCTGCGGCACTTGTCACAAGACCGAGAAGGGGGCGCCGAACGGCATCGGGCCCAATCTGTGGGGCATCGCCAATACCAAGGCGGGCGACGTTCCCGGCTTCGCCTTCTCGCCGGCGATGAAAGCGTCGAAGATCAAGTGGACCCGCGCCAACCTGCTGGCCTTCATCCAGGAGCCTCAGAAGACGGTGCCCGGCACCCGCATGCCGTTCGCCGGGCTGAAGAATCCGGCCTCGGCGGCGCAGGTCGCCGATTATGTGATGTCGCTGAAATAGGCCGAGCATCGATCGGGCTGGGCCGCCCGCCTTGGCGCGCAATATCCTGATCGTCGGGCACAGCCATGTCCACGCGATGCGGCTGGCGGCGATCACCCGCCGCGAGGCCGATCCCGACCGGCCGCGGACGCGGACCATCCATCTGCTCGATCCCGCCTTCGCGCCGGAGCTCGACGGCGATCGGTTCGGGCCCGCGCTGAGCGCCGCGATCCGCGAGCAGATCGAACGACATGATCCGATCGTCGCGTCGGCCATCGGCGGCAACGCCCATGCCGCCTTCGCGATGATCCCCCGCGAGCGCATCGACTTCGCGATCGACGGTGGCCATGCGCTGCCGCTCGACGAAGACGCCGAGATCGTGAGCGAGGCCGAAATGCGCGAGCGTCTCACCCCCTGGCTGGAGCTGGAGATGCACCGCATGCGGCTGTTCCGGGAGCTGGTGGGTCCATTCTGGCAGATCGAATCGCCGCCGCCGGTGCGCAGCGCCGAATGGATCGCGGCGCATGCCGAAGCCTATTTCACCGATCAACCCGATTACCACCGCCTCGGCATAGCGCCCGCCGGGTTCCGCTATCGCTGCTGGCTGCTGGCCGGCCGGATGATCCGCGAGCTGTGCGACGAGATGGGATGCTCCTATGTCGAGGTGCCGCGCGAGCTGCGCGGCGAAGCCGGCCTGTTGCGCCCGTCGCTCGCCCGCGACGCGACCCATGCGCGCGAACCCTTCGGTGAGGCGATGCTCCGGGCGCTCGAGGCCGCGGCGGTCGCATGAGGAGAGTATAGCAGATTATCGGTCTGCGATCAGGCAGTGACGGCATAAGCTGCGCCAATCGCGGCGCAGGCAAAAAGCACCGGGATCATCCCGGCTTTAAAGCGGAATATCGCGATGGCGGCGGCCGTTGCCAGGCCGAGTGCCGGCAGGTTGAGCGAAGTCAAGACCGGTACATCGAACGCGGCCATGCCGAACCGGACGGGCCGGACGGTCCTGAACAGGGTGTGGATCGCGAACCAGAGCGCGAGATTGAGGATGACGCCGACCACCGCCGCAGTGATCGCGCCGAGCCCGGACGATAGCGCGCGGTTGCCGCGCATCCGCTCGACGAACGGCGCGCCGGCGAATATCCAGAGATAGCAGGGCATGAACGTCACCCAGGTGGTAAGCATCGCCCCGGCGGTGGCGGCAAGGAGCGGATGCAACGCGCCCGGCTCCCGGAACGCGGCGAGAAAGCCGACGAACTGCGTGACCATGATCAGCGGCCCCGGCGTCGTCTCGGCCATGCCAAGCCCGTCGAGCATTTCGCCCGGCGATACCCAATGATAGGTACCGACAGCCTCCTGTCCGACATAAGCGAGCACCGCATAGGCGCCACCGAAGGTAACGACCGCCATCCGGCTGAAGAAGCCGGCGATCTGCGAGAAGACGTCCCCGGAACCGGCGAATGCGAATAGCAGCCCGACCGGGGCCAACCAGAGTATCAGGAAGGCCGTCGATATACGCAGCGACCAGATCAGATTGGGCTTGGCATGCTCGGGCAGCGCCTCGCCTAGCGCAGTGTCACGGTCATGGACCACCTCTCCATCGACCGAACCATGGCCACGGCCGCCGTTGAACGCAGCGATGCCCGCCCGCCCGCCAAGAAACCCGGTCACTCCGGCAAGCAGCACGATCAGCGGAAATGGCGCATTGACGAAAAAGATCGCGATAAATGCCGCCGCGGCGATGCTCCACATCACCTTGTTCCTGAGCGCCCGCGAACCGACCCGCAACACCGCCTGCACGACCACGGCCAGCACTGCCGCCTTGAGACCGAAGAACAGGCCTTCGATCACCGGCGCATGGCCGAGGAGCACATAGACATAACTGAGCGCGAGAATCGCGAGGAAGCCGGGCAGCACGAACAGCGCGCCCGCAACCAGGCCGCCCTTGGTCTTGTGGAGCAGCCAACCGATATAGGCCGCGAGCTGCTGCGCTTCAGGGCCCGGCAGCAACATGCAGTAGTTGAGAGCATGCAGAAATCGCTCCTCGCCGATCCATCGCTTCTCGTCGACGAGGATATGGTGCATCACCGCGATCTGCCCGGCGGGCCCACCGAAGCTGAGGGCGGCGATACGCGCCCAGACTTTCACGGCTTCGCCGAAGGATATGCCGTGATCGTGGGGGGATGCTGGCTTATCGTCAGCGACAATGACGGCGCTCATCGCTCGGTCTTCCTCTTAGAGAAATAGGCGTAGAACTGGTCCAGTGCGTCGCTCGCGCGCATGACGCGCTCCAGATCGTCGTCGGTGGAGGCGCAGACCCCGGACAGCATCGCGCCGACGCCCGCCGTCTCGGGCCGCGCGAACTTGCCATCGGCTATGTCGAGATCGTGGATGATCTCGCTGATCGCCGCGAGGCCGGGATCCTGCCCCAGCCCGGCGCGCAGCAACAGAGTCTCGAAGCTGCAGCGCTCGTCCTCATGGGTGAACTCGGCATTCGCCATGTCGAAGCGCAACTCGCCCGCCTCTGGCTGATGCGCCCTGCCATCGACGAAACGGAACCGCGCCTGCCGGTCGATGAACCTGCGGATGAGCCAGGCGCATGCGATGCGGTCGACATGGACGCCGCGTCGCGTGACCCAGGTCTTGCCGACGAGATCCGCCGGCTCGATGCCGGCGGCAGGTTCGCTGCGGCTGACATCGGGGTGCTGGTAGCGCCGACGGTCAAGCTCGACGAGCGCGGCCTCGGCGTCCTGCCGGCCATGCGCGCCGAAGAAGTCGATATGGCCGACCTCTTCCAGCCGCTTCTGCAATCGGGCGATGTCCTGACCGCTCGCCGGACCAGTCTCGATCAGACGCCGCGCCGCTTCCGCAATATCCGCATAGTCCGAGTCGCGCGCCGCATCGAACAGCGCTCGCACGTCACCATCGCTCTGCCCGAGGATCAGCTGCGCCGACAGCAATGTCGCTTCTCCGCCGCTCGCGACGATGTCGTCGAGCAGCGCCTCGAAGGCTGCCCGATTGGCTTCGGTCGTGGGCAGAACATGCGCCGCATTCTTGAGCGGGACCGCACCGATCGCCTGCAGGCGGCGCCAGATTTTGACACGCAGATAGGGTGGTTTGGCGGGCAGCCGGTGCAGCAGCGCAAGCCATGGGGTCGATTCGATTGCCACCATCATGAAGCATATGTATCATTAGGAATGACTAAAGAAACACCTATATCAGCATATGCCTTTCGACGTCTTGGTTCAGCGATCGGCGTGCTGCTGGCGGCCGCCGCCTCTCCCCTCGCGGCGCAGCCTGCCGAAGGGCTGAGCATGAGCGGATCGATGCGGTTGCGCTATGAGACGATCGGGGGCCAGCCGCG
>Ga0207674_10006923_pt1 | contig 13282 bp, 20 predicted proteins | sample KBSCornC72_FD_184303 | JGI IMG/M metagenome (GOLD analysis project Ga0207674, IMG submission 184303) | Corn rhizosphere microbial communities from Kellogg Biological Station, Michigan, USA - KBS Corn C7-2 (SPAdes) (version 2) | ecosystem: Host-associated > Plants > Roots > Rhizosphere > Soil ... | reverse complement strand
GCAGCATAACACCGTAAATCGAGAAATCGTTTCTCGGGCGCTATTCCACAAGATATAGTGACCTTGATCCATTTTAGCGTGCATTTGTAGTAGGTGGCCGATAGGTCGATTTCATCATGATCACTTCGCTCCGTCATGCCCGATCCGTGTTTCGTGACTGCCTTCACGCAGAAGCGGCTGGCGGAATCATTCTGATGAGTACCGCCGCCCTCGCCCTGATCATGGCGAATTCGACATTCGCGAATCAGTATTTCAGCCTGTTCGACCAGCGCATGGCCCATGGGATCTTCATCACTGGATCAATGACGGGCTGATGGCGATCTACTTCCCGATGGTCGGGCTCGAGATCAAACGCGAGTTTATCGACGGGCATCTGCGCGCCGGGTCCGATCGGTTGCTTCCGTTGATTGCGGCGGCTGGCGGAATGATGATGATGCCCGCGATCATATTCCTGTTCGTGACTAGTGGTGATCCCGTGCTGGCCCCGGATCGCCGCCATCCGCTTGCGCCGGTGCCGCGGTACTGGTGCTTCCGGGCAATAAAAATCCGGCCCGCCGAGACGAGCCGGATATTCAGGATTGATGCCCGATTATTGTTTTAGCGTACCGCACCCCGGCGGAACAGGTTGACAATTGCCAACAGGATCACCGCGCCCAAGAAGGACACCAGTAGCGATCCGGCGCTGAGCGCACCCGAAGTAATCGGCGGGGCGCCAAGCAGCGGGCTAAGCAAAAAGCCGCCAAGCGCTGCGCCGATAATGCCCACAACGATGTTCAGGAAAATGCCCTGCTGGGCGTCGGTGCGCATCACGATGCTGGCCAGCCAACCGATGATGCCGCCGACAATAAGCATAAGAATGATACCCATGTCGCCTCCTACTATCCTTCCCCATTCACTCCGGTGGTATCAAAGGATGAGATGATAATTTGTTCCATAGCCGTTTCGTCTGCGACGGAATGACGAACAAAAGAAACCCGCCGGAACTTTCATCCCGGCGGGCAATATATCTGAAGTAATAGAAGTAGTTACATGTGAGCTGCGAGTGCCGAGAGCAGCAGCAGCGCTACGATATTCGTGATCTTGATCATGGGGTTAACGGCCGGGCCGGCGGTGTCCTTGTAGGGATCGCCGACGGTATCGCCGGTCACGGCCGCCTTATGGGCTTCCGATCCCTTGCCGCCATGATTGCCGTCCTCGATGAACTTCTTGGCGTTGTCCCACGCGCCGCCGCCCGAGGTCATCGAGAGCGCGACGAACAGCCCGCCCACGATCACGCCCAAGAGCAACGCGCCGAGCGCCGCGAAGCCGTTGGCCTGCCCGGCCACGCCGGTGATCACGAAATAAACGGCGATCGGCGCCAGCACCGGCAGCAGGCTTGGGAAGATCATCTCCTTGATCGCTGCCTTGGTGACGAGATCCACGGTGCGGGCATAGTTTGGTCGCGACGTGCCATCCATGATGCCCTTGTCGTTCGCGAACTGGTCACGCACGTCGACCACGACATCGCCCGCCGCACGGCCCACCGCGGTCATGCCGAGTGCGCCGAACAGATAGGGCAGCAGCGCGCCCAGCAGCAGCCCGACGATCACATAGGGGTTCTCCAGGCTGAAATTGACTTCAAGCCCCGGGAAGAACTCCCGAAGGTCAGTCGTGTAAGCTGCGAACAGCACCAGTGCCGCAAGGCCGGCCGAACCGATCGCATAGCCCTTGGTGACGGCCTTGGTAGTGTTGCCCACTGCATCGAGCGCGTCGGTCTTCTCGCGGACCGAATCGTCGAGGCCGGCCATCTCGGCAATGCCGCCGGCATTGTCGGTGACGGGACCGTACGCGTCGAGCGCGACGACCATGCCGGCGAGCGCCAGCATCGAGGTGGCGGCATAAGCGATGCCGATCAGCCCGGCGAGCTGATAGGCGATGACGATGCCCGCGCAGATCACGAGCGTCGGCAGCGCGGTCGCTTCGAGGCTGATCGCGAGGCCCTGGATCACGTTGGTGCCGTGGCCCGTCTCGGACGCCTTGGCGATCGAGCGAACCGGGCGATAGTTTGTGCCCGTATAATATTCGGTGATCCAGATGATCAGGCCAGTGATCACCAGCCCGACCAGCGCGCAATAGAAGAGCGTGCGGCCATTGAAGCCAAGATCGCCGATTGGTGTCTCCATGCTGCCCAGCGCATAGTTCATCGCGAACCAGATCGCGGGGACCGAGAGGACTGCCGTGACGATGAAGCCCTTGTACATCGCGCCCATGATGCTCTGGCCGGAGCCGAGCTTCACGAAATAGGTGCCGATGATCGAGGTGATGATGCACACGCCGCCGATCAGCAGCGGAAGCGCCATCAATGGCATCAGCAGATCGCCCACGCCCTTCAGCAGCAGCGCGGTCAGCACCATGGTGGCGCCGACGGTAACGACATAGGTCTCGAACAGGTCGGCTGCCATGCCGGCGCAGTCGCCGACATTGTCGCCGACATTGTCAGCGATCACGGCAGGGTTGCGGGGATCGTCCTCGGGGATGCCGGCCTCGACCTTGCCGACGAGGTCGGCGCCGACGTCGGCCGCCTTGGTGAAGATGCCGCCGCCGAGACGCGCGAAGATCGAGATCAGCGAGGCGCCGAAGGCGAGCGCTACGAGGGCTTCGACCACGGTACGGTCCTCACCGCCGACGGTGTAGCCGCCCGGGCCGATCAGATACCAGTAGAAGACGGAGATGGCGAGCAGCGCAAGGCCGGCCACCAGCATGCCCGTGATCGCGCCGGCGCGGAAGGCGAGCGTGAGCCCGGCCTGAAGCCCCCTTTGCGCGGCGGCGGCGGTACGGACGTTGGACCGTACCGAGATGTTCATGCCGATGAAGCCCGTGGCGCCCGACAGGATGGCGCCGATCAGGAACCCGACCGCTGAGATCGGCCCGAGGAAATAGGCGACAAGCACCGCGACGACGACGCCAACCATGGCGATCGTGCGATACTGGCGACCCAGATAAGCCCGCGCGCCCTCCTGGATGGCGGCTGCGATGGACTGCATGGTTTCGTTGCCAGCCGGAGCCGCAAGCACTTGTCGGCTGGTTATAATGCCATAGAGTACAGCGATAATTCCGCAGCCTATGGCGATCTCTACAATCGGCATTCCTTCTCCTTCCCACTGTTGGGCCGGGTGCCGCATTGTCATTTCTGAGGTCGCCCGGATTGCGCAGATTTATGCGGGACGGTTACGTCCTAGGCAACCCGTCAATTTCCGTGCTGATAGCCGAGCGTTTGGGGGAGCGGGACCGGGCCGTCCGCATCATGCGCGGAAAGGCCTGATCCGGCATTGAACTGTCCGATGGCCACCGCGCCCGTGCCGAGGGCGATGATCGCTTCCGCTGCGTCAGGCGAGGCCGAGAAAATCAGCGCATAATCGTCCCCTGAGGTCGCGGCGGCGAGGCGGAAGACGCGATCCCTGCCGAACTCCTGTGCTTCGGACGAAAGCGGAATTGAGTCGAGATCGATTGCGACCGCCAATTCGCTTGCTTCCGCAATGCGAGAGGCGTCGATCAGCAGGCCGTCCGAAACATCAGTCATCGCATGAACCAAAGGCGCCAGCGCGCGGCCCTCACGCAGCTTGGGCATCGGCAGGCGATAGGCCTTGAGCAGTTTGCGCGGCCCTTCGATCTCTCCGCGTGCAATGCGCAGGCCCAGACCGGCATCCCCGATCGCGCCACACAGCCAAAGGGTATCGCCCGCTCGCGCCCCGCGCCGGTCGGGTACCGGCGGCGGCGCTTCACCGAAGGCGGTCAGGCCGAAGGTTCGCGGAGTACCGGAGGCAAGCGCGATCGTGTCGCCGCCCAGAAGCGGTACGCTGAAATGGTCGAGGGCACGGCCGAGACCGGCGACGAAAGCCCCGTCCCATACACTGTCACCGGCAAGCGTATAGCCCAGCACCGCGCCGATCGGCTTGGCGCCCTTGGCGGCGAGATCGGACAGGTTCACCGCCAGCAGCTTCCACGCAATATCGCCGGGTGGATCAACGGGCAGGAAGTGGACGCCCTCGGCGATCATGTCGTGGGTGATCACCAGTTCCCGGCCGATCGGCGGCGCGATCACCGCTGCGTCGTCGAGCAATCCCCTTGCGCCGGGGTGGCGGATGATGTCTCGCAAAGCCGCGATGAAGGCGGCTTCGCCCGTCACACCATCGTTACCACGGCGAAGCCCGCCACGAGCAGAACGAGGAACGCCGTCGCCACCAGATTCAGGCGCTTCTCGATGAAATCCTGGATCGGTTCGCCATAATGACGCAACAACGCCGCTAATACGAAGAAACGAGCAGCACGGGTAATCGTAGCAGTCAGCACGAACATACCAAAATTGAATTTCGCCAGCCCACTGACGATGGTGACGAGCTTGAATGGGATTGGCGTCAGGCCCTTCGCTAGGATGATAATGGCACCCCATTTTTCATAAGTCGCCTGAAATTCAGCGGCACCGTTTTGCAGGCCGTAAAGTTTGATGAGCCATTCCCCGACTGTTTCATAAAGAAAATAGCCGATTCCGTAACCAACGATACCCCCCAGTATCGAGGCAACCGTACACACCGTTGCTATTAACCAAGCTTGATCCCGCCTTGCGAGTACCATGGGCACCAGCATCACGTCGGGAGGGATTGGAAAGAAGCTGCTTTCGGCGAAGGACACAGCACCCATGTAGCGAATGGCATGGCGATGGCGTGCTAGCCGCATCACCCAATCATACAACTTCCGAAACATGCTAGCTCCGAACTGCCTTGGCGACCGCGTCGAGCAGCCCGTTGACGAAACCCTTCTCCCGCTTGTCGTAGAAGGCGTCGGCGACATCGACATATTCGCTTATCACCGTCGCGGTCGGCACGTCGATACGCGCGATCAGCTCATATGTGCCGCAACGCAACACTTGCCGCATCGGGCGATCGAGCCGTTCGAGATTCCAGCCCTGGGCCAAGCGGGCGGTGATCGCGGCGTCGATCTCGGCGCGGCGGGCGTCGATGCCTTTCACCAGATCGTCGAAGAAGCTGACCTCGGCATCCGCATAGCGGACCTCCTCGATCTCCTTGCCCAGCCGGTGCTGGTGGAACTCGTCGAGCAGCTTCGGGAGCGGCGTGCCCTCCATCTCCTGCTGATACAGCGCCTGCACCGCTGCGAGCCGCGCGGTGGAGCGCGAACGGGCGCGTTCGTTAACCTTCGTCGTCATCGGATTTCTCTTTCCCGTTCGGTTCGAGCTTGGCGAGAACCATTGCCGAGCGAAGTCGAGGCTTCTCGGCTACCCTCGAAGGAAGTTCTCGATCCTTCGACCATGCTCAGGACAGGCTTCGCTCGAACCGAACGGGAGAGGGATATGATCATAACCGCACCGCGACCGAGCGGGCGTGCGCGGGCAGGCCTTCGGCTTCGGCAAGCGCGACTGCCGCCGGACCGATCGCAGCAAGCGCTTTTGCGTCGCAGGCGAGGAAACTCGTCCGTTTCATGAAATCGAGCACTGATAATCCTGATGAAAAGCGGGCGCGCCGGCCGGTGGGCAGCACATGGTTCGGGCCGCCGACATAGTCGCCAACCGCTTCGGGCGTGTGACGGCCAAGGAAGACTGATCCGGCATGGCGCACCTTCGCGAACAGCGCGTCGGGATCGTCCACGGCCAGTTCGAGATGCTCGGGGGCAAGGCGATCGACCAGCGGCATGGCATCGCCCAACGCGCCGACGAGGATGATCGCGCCGTTATCAGCCCAGCTCGTCCGCGCCGTTGCCTGCGTCTGGAGTCGACCGAGTTGCTGTTCGACGGCTCCGGCTGCGCGATCCGCGAAAACGGCGTCGTCAGTGAACAGGATCGACTGGCTGGTCGGGTCATGCTCGGCCTGGCTGAGCAGGTCGGCGGCGATCCACTCGGGATCGTTGGCGCCATCGGCCACCACGACGATCTCCGAGGGACCCGCGACCATATCGATGCCGACAACCCCGTAAAGCTGACGCTTGGCCTCGGCGACCCAGGCGTTACCGGGGCCGACGATAACATCCACCGGCTTGATCCGGTCGGTACCGAAAGCAAGCGCGGCAATCGCTTGCGCGCCGCCGATCCGCCAGACTTCGTCGATCCCGGCCAGCTCGGCGGCAGCCAGCACCAGCGGATTGATGACGCCATCGGGCGAGGGCGTCGCCATCACCAGCCGTTCGACGCCAGCAACCTTTGCCGGAATGGCATTCATCAGGACTGACGACGGATAGGAGGCCCGCCCACCCGGCACATAGAGACCGGCGGCTTCCACGGCCCGCCATCGCGCACCCATGCGGACCCCGGCGGCGTCTGTGGTCTCGCTGTCGCCGGGGCGCTGGGCGGCGTGATAGGTGCGGATGCGCTCGGCGGCGAGTTCGAGCGCCTTGCGCAGATCCGGTTCAAGACCAGCCAAAGCAGCAGCGCGCTCTTCCTTGCTGATCGCCCAGCCGGACTGGTCGAGATCGTGGCGGTCGAAACGCTTGGTATAATCAGCGACAGCGGCGTCGCCGTTGGTTTTCACCCGCGCAATGATGTCGCGCACAACCGAGGACACATCCTCGTCGGCCTCCCGCCGGGCGTTGACCAGCGCGTCGAAGGCTCCGGCGAAATCGGGCTGGCGGGCGTCGAGCCTAAGCGGCATCGGCTGTGCTTACTGCGGCACGGAACGCCTCGACCAGCGGTGCGACCACGGCCGCGCGCGTCTTGAAGGCGGCGCGGTTGACGATCAGCCGGGCCGAGACCTGGGTGATGATCTCCACCTCCGCCAGGCCATTATCCCTGAGCGTCCGCCCCGAGGAGACGAGGTCGACGATGCGATCGGCGAGCCCCAGCACCGGCGCGATCTCCATCGCGCCGTTGAGCTTCACGCATTCGGCCTGTACGCCGCGCGCCTCGAAATGCTTGCGGGTGAGGTTGGGATATTTGGTGGCGACGCGGACATGGCTCCACTCCCGCGGATCATCGCCCGCCGCCATTGCGACCGGTTCAGCGACCGAGAGGCGGCAATGGCCGATGTTGAGATCCACGGGCGCGTAAAGCTCCGAATAATCGAATTCGAGCAGCACGTCGGAACCGACAATGCCGATCTGCGCGGCGCCATGCGCGACGAAGGTCGCGACGTCGAAGGCGCGGACGCGGATGAGGCTGATGTCGTCGCGGTTGGTGGCGAAGCGGAGCGCGCGGCTACCCTCATCCGAGAAAGCTGCCTCGGGCACGATTCCGGCACGCGCGAGCAGGGGCAGCGCTTCCTCGAGGATGCGTCCCTTGGGAATGGCGATGATGATCGGTTCGGCCATGGCCGGCGCGCTTTACCGGGGCGGCGGCGATCCGGCAACTATAGCCTTTCGTCCGGCCACCTATTCGTGTGGCCGGAGCGAACGGTTGAGCGTCTCGACGACCTCGGCGATCGGCTCGGTGACGGTCACGCTGCGACCCTCGCCGAAGCGGATGCGGGTGCCCTCCGTCACCGACGAGATGAAGGTCACCTGCGTGGGGTTGACCGCCAGTTCCGATCTGTCGGTGCCGATGAACATCGCGATCATGCAACTCTCCTTTGCTTGTCGGACCGGAGCCTAGCCTGTTCGGCGAAAGATGTCAGCGCATGTGCGGCACCATTACCGAGGCGGAACGTTATCGCGAAGCAATCGGAAAACTGAAAGGAGCCCGTCATGTCATCGCATGTCTACAAGGTGGTCGAGATCGTCGGCATCTCGCCGGACAGCATCGCGGACGCCGTGAAGAGCGGGATCGCGCGCGCATCGAAGACGATCCGGCACATCGGCTGGTTCGAGGTCGTCAACACCCGCGGCCATGTCGAAGATGGCGAGGTAAAGCATTTTCAGGTGACGATGAAGGTTGGCTTCAAGATGGAGGATTGAGCGCCGCCGGCTTACCGGACAGCGGCGACTTCGCTCGCGCCCCACGGCGTCACCCGTTCGGGCCCGCGCTGCTGGATGCTCCGGCAGTTCTCTACGATGTCCCAGTTCGCGCCAAGCGGCCCGACGAGGCGTTTGCCATAATCGATCGCGAGCTTTTCTCGTTCGCTCAGGCCTTCGGCTTCCATCGGCCGTTCGGGCAGCAGACCGGATCCTCGTCAACTCGTCCGATGCCTTCTCGTAGCGGACGGCCATGCAGCTGCGGCATTGGTTGTGGAAGGCGATACCCAGCCGCACCGGCTCCAGCCGCCGCTCCGCTTGAGCGCGCCGAAGAAGCAGGCGAAACCCTTCGCCGATTCCGGTTTGTGCGCCATAATGCGACCAGTCTAGCGCCAGGCGAAGCGCGCGGCACGTCACCTAAACGTAAGTCAGGCTGATGCAGCCTCATCCCGCGTCCGCGCTTTCACCTTGCGCACTTCGGCAAGCTGGCCGAGCAGGATGGTCAGCGCGTCCTCCTCCTGCTTGCTGAGCCCCGTCCGGTCGAAGCGGCGCACCAGCACCTCAAGCGCGTCTCCGATCCGGCCGAGCTGGCGGCCATAGCTGCCGACGTCCTCGAGCACCGCCTCCTCGATTTCCGGATGCGGCGTCTGGCCGATCGAGACGTTGACGAGCCCGAATTGCGCGCCCTGCTGATAGAAGGACCAGGGGTTGATCGCCTGCCACAGCTTTTCCGGCGCAAGCGCGAACTGCATCATTCCCATATACCGCCTCCCGATCGAACATATCGGCCCGGATTTTACCTGACGCCGTTCACAAAGGCTAGCGATGCCAAAGGGTTCGTTCCACATCCAGAACGGACTCGCCAGACGCGCCGTTGCAGCATAGCCTGTCGCCCGCATACGAATCATGGGGAGAGGGACCATGATGCTTGGGCTTACGCTTGTTCAGTTCACGCAACTTCACGTGCTTATCAGCCTGATCGCCATCGCCGCAGGTGTGATCTTCTTCCTGATGCTCCTGCGCGGCCGTTGGCTGATGCTCACCAATGGCCTGTTCCTGATCTTCACGATCCTGACCAGTGTCACCGGCTTCATGTTTCCGCCCAAGCCGATCGGACCACCGTTCATCTTCGGCGTGATCTCGCTCGCCACGCTGGCGATCGCGTTGTTCGCGCTTTACGGCAACAATGTCATGGGCCGTTGGCGGGTGATCTATCTGACGACCGCGCTGTTCGCCCAATATCTCAACATGGTGGTGCTGGTCGTCCAGAGCTTCCAGAACATCCCTGAGCTCAATGCCTTCGCACCGACGGGCGCGGAGCCGCCCTTCCTCGCCAGCCAGGCGATTCTCCTGATCGGCACGTTGTTCGTGGGTTGGCGGGCGGCGCGTCCTTCGCGTTACCTCCGCCCGAACGTGACCTGAGGGTCAGCTGATCGCGACTCCTTTCCAGAACGCAACCCGGCCCTTGATCTCGGCCGCAGCGGGCTTCGGATCGGCATAGTACCACACCGCATCCTTGTTCTCGGCCCCGTACACGTTGAGCGAGTAATAGCTCGCGGTGCCTTTCCATGGGCAGAAGCTGGTCGTCTCGCTCGGCACCAGCAGCGACTGGTCAACCGCCGCCAGCGGGAAATAGGCGTTGCCCTCGACGATCACGATATCGTCGCTTCGCGCGATCAGCTTTCCGTTCCATCGCGCTTCGGTCATGCCAGCGCGCCGGCTCGGTCCAGGATCAATTCGCCCTCGTCCTCGCCATTCCAGTAGTGGGCGCGCTGGCCGTGAACCTTGATCAGCACCAATCCCGGCGTATCGACGCCTCGCTCGAACCAGCGGTCGAGGTCCTTAGTCCAATGTTCGGCGAAGCGCGCCTTGTCGCGGATCAGGCTGGCTTCGCCCTCGATCGCGATGAACAGCGGGCGCATGCCGAGCATGCCGGACTTGCCCTGGAAACTCAGGCCCACCTTCGTATCCGTTTCGATGTCGTGCACCATCTGGCTAACGTCGGTGGTGAAGAAATAATTGTCGCCGTCATATTCGACCTGGCGATTGTTGCTCATCGGCCGCGCGCCGATCGCGCCGTTGGGCGCCCGCGTGGAAAGCATCGTGAAATCGATTTCACGCATTCTTTCCGCGAGTTCGGTGAGGGTCCACGGCATCGTCTTCTCCATCGTCTCAAGCCCGCCCGATCCTCCGTTCAACGCCGCAGATCGGATATCGGGTCCCACGCTGGAGGGGTACGTGTGACGCTAGGCCGCCGCGGGGAGGGCCCAGTCGATCGGCTTCTGCCCATGCTCCTTGAGGAAAGCGTTGGCTTTCGAGAAATGCTTGCAGCCCAGAAAGCCGTTATGCGCCGATAGCGGCGACGGATGAGCCGCCTTGAGCACGAGATGCCGTCCGCCCTTGTCGATGCTTTCCACGAACGCGGCCTTTTTCTGGGCATAGCTGCCCCAGAGCAGAAACACGACCGGCTCGGGACGCGCGTTGATCAGCCGGATCACGGCATCCGTGAATTTCTCCCAGCCGCGCCCCTGATGCGACGCGGCCTGCCCCATTTCGACCGTCAGCACGGCATTGAGCAGCAACACACCCTGCTGCGCCCAATGTTCGAGAAAACCGTGCCGCGCGGGGGATATACCGAGGTCGCTGTTAAGCTCCTTGTAGATATTGACCAGGCTTGGCGGAATGCGGACGTCCGGCCGAACGGAGAAGCAAAGCCCATGCGCCTGTCCCGCGCCGTGATAAGGATCCTGCCCGAGGATCACGACCCGCACATTTTCGAGCGGCGTCAGGTCCAGCGCGCGGAACCACTCGGCGCCCTTGGGAAAGATACGCTTGCCCGCATTCTTCTCGGCTACGAGGAAGGTCCGCAACGCCTGCATATAGGGGCTTTCGAACTCGGGCTGGAGCGGCCCCAGCCAGCTCGGATGCAGTTTGATCCCCTCGCTCATCGCTTGCCCCAAGACGGTCTGAATGGTTCCCATGCCGTATCAGGGGAAGCGCGCAAAAGGAAAGGGCCGCGCGATGCGCGACCCTTCCTATGCTCAACCTTTTGGTTCAGCCCTGATAGGCAGGCCGGAAATTGCCGGTGCCGATGTTGAACCGGCGCGAGGTGACGAACTCCGGCTGGCGCGCCGGCTGGGCGGCGGGCCTTGCCTGCGGCGCGCCTTGGGGCTTGGCGACGGTCGAACCCATCCGTTCGCGCTGGTCGTAAAAGCGTGCGCGCTTGAGGCGCGTGCGCAGCGACAGCGAGGGATTGTCAGCCGTCGGCCCGCGATAAGCAGCCTGCACATGGCGGCCATAGCGCGACAGATCGAAGCCGGCGGGCAATGCGGTCCCAGCCGTTTCGGCGGCAGGCGCAGGTGCCGCGTAACGCGTGCCCTGCGGGTTGATCGGCGTGTTCAACGTCAACGGTTCGGGCTCGACAGCCATGGCGGCCGGCGCAGTCTCGTTCGCACGATGTTCCTCGCGATAACGGCGCTTCCGTCCCGCGAAGGCCAAGGCGCCGCCAGCAAGCGCAAGCGCCGCGAGCACGCCGCCTGCGATAGGCAAGGCTTCATCGGTCATGTCAGCGCGTGTCTGGGGTTGAGGCGTTTGGGTGGCAGCAGCAGGCGGGGCCGGTGTTTCAACCGCGACCGGGGGAGTCGGAAGCACGCTCTCGGGGGAAGGAGCCTCCGTCATGGTCGACTGCGGGGCTGGCGCCGGTGTTTTCTTCACGGGCGCCACAGACGTTTCCGTCGCAGCACTTTGCTCCGTCCGCTCCGCGCGAGCCTTGGGGACAGGCGAAGCCACGGTTTCGGCAGGCTCGCTGGCGCTCGTGGTAGGAGCGTCGGACATATCGACCGATATCTTCGGAATGTTGAGCGCTGCAGCGGGAGCCGTCGCCTCCGCCGGTGCCGACACCGCTGCCGGCGGCGCAGCAATTACCGGTGGGCTCGTCTCGGCGGGAGCCGGATCAACGGCCTGCGCGAACAGCGGGGTGGAGGTGAGGGCAAGCGCGGCGGCGAGCGCCGTCATGCCCGGGCGAAGCATGGAGGATGTGTGTCTCATGCGCGATCAATTCACCGACTCGCGTTCGGGTTTCCGCTTTTCACGACCAACGGCAGGCCAAGAACGGCGAGTTGAGAGCAACGAGGTGATTCGCGCTCTTCTTCATCTGGCGTTCATCAAGCCCCTGCGACGAAACGAAAAATTTCAGCGATTGGCCGAAATCATAAAAACGCGCGAATGGGGCTGAGATCGTAACCGGCGCCAGCCGCCTTCGCGGCAAGCTCCCCGGCATCGTCGCCAGCCCGCGCCCGCGCCAGGGCCCAGACCAGTGTCGAACGGGTGCCCGACCGGCAGAAGGCAAGCACCGGCCCCGGGGCCGCCGCCAGCGCGCTGCCCATCGCCGCCACCTGCTCTTCGCTGAAGCCTGCATGGGTGATCGGGATGGCGGCGTAGCCGAGCCCTGCCGCTTTGGCGGCCGCTTCCATCTGGGTGCTGGTTGGCTGGCCGGGCTGCTCGTCATCGGGCCGGTTGTTGATGATGAAGGTAAAGCCCTGCCGCGCTGCCTTGGCGATATCCTCCGGTGCGATCTGGCCGGCTACCGAGATGCTGTCGTCAAGCTTGCGGAACATGGATCGTCTCCTTCGCGGTCCTGTTAGCCCGCGTTGCGGATCGCCTCAAGGAAGGCATCGCCATAAGCTTCCAGCTTGCGCGTGCCGACTCCGGAGACGGACGCAAGCTCGTCCCGGCTATAGGGCTTCACAGCCGCCATTTCGCGCAGCGTGGAATCATGGAAGATCACATAGGGCGGCACGCCCTGCGCCTTGGCAAGCTCGCGTCGTACTTCGCGGAGCGTGTCGAACAGCGGATCGTTCGGATACTCCGCCGCTGTCCGTGCCTTTCGTTTCCGCTCGCGTTTGGGCGGCAGCACGATCGGCACTTCGGCTTCGCCCTTGAGGATCGGTTTTGCCGCCGGGCCGAAACTCAGCCCGCCATATTCGTCCGCCCGCAGGGCATCGCGGGCTAGCAGGGCGCGTGAAACGGGCTTGATGAGGGTCAGCTCCTCGGCGTCTGCGATGCCGAACACGCTCAGCCGGTCATGGCCGAACGACCGGACCTTCTCGGTATCACGTCCCGCCAGCACGTCAGTGAGATGGCCGATGCCGAAGCGCATCTCGGTGCGGAAGGCAGCCGAGAGCAGCTTGCGGGCCAGCTCGGTCGCGTCCGTCGCGGCCGGGGGATTGAGGCAATTGTCGCAATTGCCGCAGGCGGGCGGCGGCTCCTCATCGAAATGGCGCAGCAGGATCGCGCGGCGGCACGTGCCCGCCTCGACCAGCGCGCCCAGCGCGTTGAGCCGCTGCCGTTCGCCCGGCTTGCGGGAGTCCTCGGTCTCATATTCGATGCGGCGGCGGGCGCGGGAGAAATCCTC
>Ga0207674_10006921_pt1 | contig 13284 bp, 14 predicted proteins | sample KBSCornC72_FD_184303 | JGI IMG/M metagenome (GOLD analysis project Ga0207674, IMG submission 184303) | Corn rhizosphere microbial communities from Kellogg Biological Station, Michigan, USA - KBS Corn C7-2 (SPAdes) (version 2) | ecosystem: Host-associated > Plants > Roots > Rhizosphere > Soil ... | reverse complement strand
GACCATGCCGGCGATGATGTTGATGAAGGTGATCAGCAGGCCGGCGATGGCGTCGCCCCGAACGAATTTGGAGGCACCGTCCATGTTGCCGAAAAAAGCGCTCTCGGCCTCCAGCGTCTTGCGGCGTTCGCGGGCGGTCGCCTCGTCGATGAGGCCGGCGCTCAGGTCAGCGTCGATCGCCATCTGCTTGCCGGGCATGGCGTCGAGGTTGAAGCGCGCCGCGACTTCGGCGATGCGGCCCGAGCCCTTGGTGATGACGATGAAGTTGACGATGATCAGGATCGAGAAGACGACGACCCCGATCACGAAGTTGCCGCGCATAACGAAGTTGCCGAATGCCTCGATGACGTGACCGGCGGCGTCGGGGCCGTTGTGACCGTTGGCAAGAATCAGGCGCGTGGTGGCGAGGTTAAGCGCGAGCCGCATCATCGCGGCGATCAGCAGAACCGTGGGGAAGGACGAGAACTCGAGCGGCGTCTGGATAAAGAGCGCCGTCATCAGGATCAAGACGGAAAAGACGATCGAGACTGCCAGAAGTGCATCGAGCAACACCGGTGGCAGCGGCAGGATCAGGACGACGATGATCGCCATGATGCCGATCGCCAGACCAATATCGGTCGAGCGGAACAGGCGATTGAGATCGCCAAGCGACGGCAGGCGGAACCCGCTCAAGCGTCCTGGAGAGGGTTCGTTGGTCAAGTCAGCCAATCGACGACTCCGTGCGTGGTGCACCCTCGCCCCCAACCTTCCCCTCAAGGGGGACGGGAGCCCGAGGCTCCTGCGCCGCCCTCGCCCTCGAGGGGAGGGAATGAGGGTGGGGGGTGGCCACAGCCACTGGATCGAATAGAGGCACTATGCGCTCTTCCGCACTTCGCCGGGACCAGGCACGTTGGTGCCCTCGTCGGCGTACTGGTTGAGCTTGTTGCGCAGCGTGCGGATCGAGATGCCCAGGATGTTGGCGGCGTGCGTGCGGTTGCCGAGCACGTGGTCGAGCGTTTCGAGGATCAGGTCCCGCTCCACGTCGGCCACGGTGCGACCGACCATCGAGCGCGAGATGCTGTCAGCTACCTGCGCGGCCTGGCTCGCAAGCGAGGCGGTGCGAACGACCTCGGAGAGACCGGCGCCATCGGGCATGACGATTGCGTCGGGGCCGATCTCGGTCCCCGACGAGAGAAGCACGGCGCGATGCAGCGTGTTCTCGAGCTCGCGGACGTTGCCGGGCCAGGGCGCGTGCAACAGGGCCTGGCGAGCTTCGCCGGACAGACTGCGCGCAGGCATGCCGTTGGCCTTGGAGTATTTTTCGACGAAATGGTCGGAGAGCGCTGCAATGTCGCCTGGACGCTCGCGCAGTGGCGGCAGCTTCAGGTTGACGACGTTAAGGCGGAACAAAAGATCCTCCCGGAAGCTGCCGTTGCGGACAGCCTCCGAGAGGTTGCGATTGGAGGTCGCAATAATCCGAATGTCGACGGGGACCGGGCGTGTACCGCCGACGCGGTCGATGAGCCGCTCCTGGATGGCGCGAAGCAGCTTGGCCTGCAGCCGCACATCCATCTCCGAGATTTCGTCGAGCAGAAGCGTTCCACCCGAAGCCTCCTCGAACTTGCCGACGCGGCGTGCGATGGCGCCCGTGAAGGCGCCCTTCTCGTGGCCGAACAGCTCGCTCTCGAGCAGGTTTTCAGGGATGGCGGCGCAATTCACCGAGATGAAGGCGCGTCCCGCCCGTTTCGACTTGGAGTGCAGGAACTTGGCCATCACCTCCTTGCCGGTTCCACTCTCGCCGGTGATGAGCACGGAGGCATCGGACGGCGCGATCTGCTCGGCCAGGTGGACCACCCGCGTCATTGCCGGATCGCGGAACAGGAAGTCGCTGCTTTCACGTGCCACCGCGGCGATGACCGCGGCGATCAGCTCGGCGTCGGGTGGCAGGGGGATGTATTCCTTGGCGCCGGCGCGGATGGCGTTCACCGCAGCGGCGGCGTTGGTCTCCGTGCCGCAGGCGACCACCGGAATGTGGATGCGCTCAGCGTCGAGTCCGGCGATGAGGCCGGGGATATCGACCATGACGTCGACAAGCAGCAGATCTGCACCGCGGCCACTCCGCAGGCTGGCCAGGGCGACGTCGATGGTGGCAGCGTGCGCAACCTTGGCGCCGCCCTGCATGGCGAGCTTGGTGGCTTCAGAGAGCTGGCCTTCGAGCGCGCCGACGATCAAGAGTCTCATGGTCAGGCCGCCTTCAGGATTTCGGTCATGGTCACGCCGAGACGATTCTCAACGAGCACGATTTCACCACGGGCGACGAGGCGCTCGTTGATGTAGATCTCGACGGCTTCGCCGACCTGGCGGTCGAGTTCGACCACGGTGCCCACATCCATCTTCAAGAGGCTTGCGACCGGGATCTTGGCGCGACCGAGCACGACGGAAATTCGAACGGGGACGTCGAACACCGCCTCAAGGTCGCCGGCGGTACGCTCGACTACCTGGGTCGGGCCGCCACGATCGGGCGGTGTCATCTCCTCGAGGCCAAGGTCATTGCTGCCAGGTTCGTTGATCATGGTTCAGTCCCTCCGGGACGGGAATGCGAGGCGCCGCGGTGGGCGGCGATGTAGGTCGCGACGCGACGATCAATCTCCGCTTCGAGCGCAGCGCGATCGCGGGCGACACCGCCATCGACCCATTCGAGGCGGGCGTCGCCGGCGCTGTGATCGGGGTCGCCGAGAACGACGAGGCGCCCGGTGAAGCCCGAGGTCGAGATGCGCGCGGTGGCGATCTCGCGTACGGCCTCCGCCAGATCGGGGGCACAACGGATGACGAGATGCGGCACAGAATCGAGCGAGGCAAGACAGTCCGTCAGCAGAGCCTCGATCTCGCGGGTCGGCTCAGCGGCAACCAGGCTCGATGCAAGCTTCTTGCCGATGACCGCGGCAAGGCCGACGGCTTCGGTCAGGGTCTGCCGGCGGTGATCGTCGAGCGCGGCACTCATCGAGGCGACGTGGTCGGCGAGGATCTCGGCAGCGCTCGCCATTCGTTCGGCCGCCCGAACGATTGCCGCACGCTCGCCTTCCGCAAGGCCGTCGCGATACCCCTCGGCGCGGGCGTTCGAGATCATGGCGGCGAGGGCGCTGTCGGTGATGACCGAGTTGCGCTCCTGGCGGTGGCCGAGGTCGAGATCGAAGCGGAACTTCGCGGGCGCGGGTGTCATCCGACCATCTCCTCGTCGGCCTTGCCCTTGTTCAAGACGATCTCGCCGCGGGCGGCCATGTCCTTGGCGAAGGAGACAAGGCGGGTCTGCGCTTCATCGACGTCCTTGAGGCGTACCGGGCCCATGGCCTCCATATCGTCCTTGAGCAGCTTGCCCGAGCGGGACGACATGTTGGCAAAGAAGAAGTCCTTGACCGTGTCGTTGGCGCCCTTGAGGGCGAGGGCAAGTTCCTTCTTGTCGACCTTGGCCAGCAGCGACTGGATGGCGGCGGCGTCGAGGCGTGCAAGGTCCTCGAAGGTGAACATCAACGCCTTGATGCGCTCGGCACCCTCGCGGTCGTTCGCCTCGAGGGTCGTGATGAACCGTGCTTCGGTCTGCCGGTCGAAGGCATTGAAGATCTCTGCCATCTGCTCGTGGCTGTCGCGGCGCTTCGAATGCGAGAGGGTCGACATGAACTCGGTGCGAAGCGTCGACTCGATCTTCTCAAGAATTTCCTTTTGGACCGGGTCGAGGCTCAGCATGCGCTTGACGACGTCCATCGCCAGCTCTTCCGGCAGGACCGCCAACACCTTGCTGGCGTGCTCCGTCGAGATCTTGCTCAGCACGACCGCGATGGTCTGCGGGTATTCGTTCTTGAGGTAGGAGGCGAGGACGTCCTCCTGCACGTTGCTCAGCTTCTCCCACATGTTGCGACCAGCCGGGCCGCGGATTTCCTCCATGATCGCATCGACGCGGTCGGGTGGGAGGAACGACAGGAGCAGCCGCTGCGTGGAGTCCGAATTGCCGGCGACGGCGCCATTGGCTGAGATGGTCGTCACGAACTCGGCAAACAGGGAGTCGAGCATCTCCTGAGTTATCGGTCCCATGCGGACCATGGTCCGCGACAAGACCTTGATCTCCATCTCGTCGAGTTCTTCGAGGATGGGCCGGCCGAAATCCGGTCCGAGCGACAGCAACAGCACAGCCGCCTTCTCATCGCCACTCAGGTCGCGCTGCGTTGCATCACTGCCGATGACAAGCTGACGCCGGAGGCCTTGGTCTATTGAGGGCGCTGCTACGTTGGTGCCGACCATCTAGAAACTCACACTGCGCTCGAGAGCCAATCGCGGACGATCAGCGCTGCCTGCTTCGGATTCTCCTGGACGAGGCTGCCAACCGTCTTGAGGGTCTGGGCCTGCGCGGCGCCCTGCGATTTGGCGTCCCTCATCCAAGCCGGAATCATCGGAGGCGACGCGTTGCCGTCATCGACGATCATTTCCGTTCCAGGCGTGCCGCCGGTGGCGGCCAGGCTGCCAGGCGCCGCCGGTGCCGGGACGCCGACTTCCGCACTGACGGGAAGGGCGAGCGGCTGGTTCTCGGGCGAAAGCACGCGCTTGAGGAGGGGGCGCATCACGAAGAAGACAAGGGCGAGCGCAATGATCAGGGTCACCACCATCTCGGCGCCATTGATAAGATCGTCGCGGGTGAAGTCGAAGAGCCCGGGGCTCGAGGTGCCGGCGACGGCCGGGGTGGGGCCCTGGGCAAATTGCAGATTGGCGACGGTGATCTGGTCGCCGCGATTGGCGTCGAAACCGATCGCCGATTGGACCAACGACTTGATCTGGTCGAGCACCGCCTGATCGCGGGGGGCATAGGTCGAGTTGCCGCTCGGGTCGGTGGTGTAGGTGCCATCGACCAGTACCGCAACCGACAGCCGCTTGATCGCGCCCGGATCGGTCATCTCGGTCTGGCTGGTATTGGAGATCTCGTAGTTGGTGGTTTCTTTGTCGGTCGTGCCTTGCTCGGTCGTGCCGGCGGGGGCGCTCGAAGCGGCGGCGTTGGCACCCGGCAGCTGCGTCGAGGTACTGACCTGGCCGCTGTTATTCGAGTTGTCGGTCGAATTGTTGGCCAGGCTCTCGGTCTGGGTCGAGCGTACAACCTGGCCGTTGGGATCGAAGGTGGTCGCTGTCTTGGTGATGTGGGTCAGATCGAGATCGGCACTGACCTCGACTCGCGCGCGGCCGTCGCCGACGACATTGGCGAGGAGGGCTTCGATGCTGGTGCGGAGGCGGTTCTCGAGGCCGGTCTTGCGCTCGTCGGCCTCGCCGGCCAGCACGCTTGCATCATTGCCGTCGCCGGCCCCTGCGGCCAGCAGGTTGCCGGCGTCATCGGCGATGGTAACACGATTGGGCGTCAGCCCCTCGACCGCCGAGGAGACGAGGTGTTGGATCGCGCGGACTTCCTCGTTGGAGAGCTGACCGCGGACGGAGAGGACGATCGAGGCGGTCGGATCCTTCTTGTCGCGGGAGAACAGCGCGCGCTCAGGCAGCACGAGGTGGACGCGTGTGGATTTGATGCGGGCAAGCGAGGAGATCGTGCGGGCGAGTTCGCCCTCGAGGGCGCGCACATTGTTGAGGTTCTGCACGAAACTGGTGGCGCCCAGAGTGTTCTGCTGATCGAAGATTTCGTATCCAACCTGACCCTTCGTTGGCAGTCCATTCTCGGCCAACTGCATGCGAATGCTGGTGATCTGGTCGCGGGGCACCAGAATCGTGTCGCCATCCCCACGGATCTCGTTGGGGATGTTCTGCTTCTGCAGTTCATCGACGATGGCCGACGAGTCTTCGAAGGAGAGGCCGGTATAGAGCGGCGCCATCTGCGGGGTAGACGCCCGCATGATGAGGAAGCCGAAGAAACCCAGCATCAGCACGGCGACGACGGCCATGGCCGCGAGCCGCTGCAAACCGAGGCGGTTGAAAAGCTGAATTAGACCGTTCACTGACCGAACCCGCCGTGTGCCCCCGAGCTTCGAACGCATCAGCGAAGCCCGTAGGCAAAAATTACCTAGCGGATGGTAAAGAAGGTCTTAACGAATTGTTGCGCTTTGCAAAAACCGGCAGGTTCTGCCGAGCAGGGTAAAGATATCGCGAATGCAAACGCCCGGCACGGGGCCGGGCGGTTGAATGGGTTAGCCGAGAATGTCACCCTTCCCGGTAGTGCTGGATCCACGTTGTTCTCAGGCCGGCGAGGCCATGTTTGTCGATGGCCGCCTGCCAATTGAGGAATTCGTCGACGCTCAACGTGTAGCGAGCGCACGCTTCCTCGAGGGACAGAAGACCACCGCGAACGGCGGCGACAACTTCCGCCTTGCGGCGGATCACCCAGCGACGCGTGGTTTTGGGCGGGAGATCGGCAATGGTCAACGGACTCCCGTCTGGACCAATGACGTACTTCACGCGTGGACGCATTTGGACGGTCATTTTACTCACTGACTCAAACCTGACCTTGGCTGAGCCTAGCGGATCGCGCTTAAAATTTGCCTAAGCTAGTGTCTACAAGGCGTTAAAATTGCCGCCCGCCGGAAAGCAGAAAAGCTTAGGAATCATGGACTTGGCGCTGGACGGGCGATCTGCCGTCCAAAGCCAATCATGGCACCACTGTGACAGGGTTAATGCGCGCTTAAGACGGCGTGCGGACCGACGTGACGCCAGAGAGATTGAGGCGGGTGTTGCCGACGAGCAGTACCGGCTCGCTGCCGGTGAAGTCGACGCCGGTGACGGTGCCGGTGGTTTCGGTCGACACGTTGATGGTCTTGCCCTCGCCGGTGACGGCCTGCATCGAGATGGTGTAGGTGCCGGCTGGCTTGGTGTTGCCCTGGTTGTCCTTGCCGTCCCAGGTGAAGGTGCCCGAGCCGGCCTGCATTGCGCCCTGCTCGGTGTAGACGGTGTTGCCATTGGCGTCCTTGATGTTGACCGTCACGTTGGCCGCATCGGCGATGGTGAAGTTCCACTGCGCCTTGTTGTTGACGAGCTCGGAGCGGACGCCGGACGCCGTCACGGTCTTGCCGATGTAATTGACGGCGTTGGAATTGGTGGTGTTGGCGTTGGCCTGCACCAAAGATGAGAGGAAGTCGTTGGTCTTGAGCTGCTGTTCGACGCCGGAGAACTCGACCAGCTGCTGGGTGAACTGGTTGGTGTCGAGCGGGTCGAGCGGGTTCTGGTTCTTGAGCTGGGTCGTGAGCAGCTGCAGGAACGTGTCGAAGTTGTTGGCGATCGTCGTGCGGTCGATGACCGTCGAGGAAGACGATGAAGACGAACCTACGCCGCTGACTGCCATGATGCGCTCCTACTCTTATACAAACAGATTGACGCCGCCGGACGAGGCGGTGCCGCGATAGAGCGTGACCGAGGGAATGGCACTTGCCGGTTCCTCCGCGTCTCCGCTGTTGAAGGAGAATCGGGGCCCTGACGCGTTGCCGTTGCCCGGACGCTGATCGCTGCCCGCCATGCCGGCAAAGGGATTTTGCTTCAGGGAGAATTCAAGATTGGTCTTGGCGCCGTCGAGGCCCGCCTGAGAAAGGGCCTTCTCGAGCGAGCCGCGATCGCGCTGGAACATATCGAGGGTCTCGGACCGCTCGACGGTCAACCGGGCGTTGACGTTGCCGCTGGAGTCGACGTGCATCCTCACATCGACGCGGCCGAGCTCGGGCGGATCAATGCGGATCGAGAAGCGCGACTGGCCCTGATGGATCTGCCGCACCATCTCGAACGCAACCTGCGCCATATTGATGGGACTGCCGGCGGCCTGGTACGCGGCGGGGATTGCGCGCGGTGCCGCCTGGGCCACAGCCGGAGCCGCGACGGCGCTGGCATTTGCCGGGGAGGTGGTGTTCGCCGCGTCTGTCTTGGAGTCGGCAGGCGTCGCGGCGGCCGCGACGATCCTGGCGTCTGCCGTCACGTTGTCACTGCGCGACGCGTCGGTTGGCTTGGCTGCCTCGGCAAGCCTGGGCGCCGGCGGCGTCGAGCTTGTCGCTGCGATCGCGTCGGGCGGCGAAGGCAGTCGGTCGATGGCCTGGGGAGCGTTGGCCAGAGACGCGGGCTGCAGCTGCACATTCGCAGCGAGCTGCGGTGCAGGCTGTGCCGGGGCGTTCGGCTTTGCAGCGAGCAGGGACTGCACCATCTTTTCGAGCGACGTTGCGCCCGGGTCATCGGGAGAGGTGAGCTGCGCCAGGACCGAAGGATCGGCCTCGGCTGAATTGAGCTTCTGGGTCAGCGCATCGAGCTTCTGGGCAACTTCAGGGGCCGATGCCGCAATTGTCTGGCTCAGTTGCGAAAGCTGCGCCGCGAGCTGCGCGACGGCTGGAAGTGGACTGGCCGCGACGGATGCGGTGACCGTCGCGGGGCCGCTCGAGGATGGGCCGGCGGCCGCTGCCGGGGGCGTCGTCGGCGCGTCTGGCAACTGAATGCCAATTGCGGCGAGCATCTGGGTGATCTGGTCCGGCGTGGCGGCCGGCTTGGGTGATCCGGTATCGGGAATGTCGGACGACGGCTTGTCGTCGCCTTTCGACGCGGCATGCTTGATCGTCGCAAGCGGATCGAGGTTGGTCGCCGCTGACGCGGACGACGTTGGCTTTGCGATCAAGGCTGCCAGCGCATCGGCGGTTTCGCCGAGCTTGCCGAGCAGATTGGGGTCCGGCTGCTCGCCCTTGGCCAACTGATCCTGCAGAGCCCTCAACTGCGTCGCCAACCTGGTGAGGAGCACATTGCCCTGAGGTGTCGCTCTGATGCCCGCGGCGGGGTCGGCGTGGATACCGACGCTGAGCAGGTTCGGAGCCGTCGCCGACGTGACGCCGGTCGTCGGCGTCGAAATGCCGTCGGAAGAGTCGGTCGTGGCCGCCGCGGCGGTCTGAGCAACTCCACCGGCAAGCAGCTGGTCGATCAGTGCGGCGAGGAAATTGGCCGGTGAGGATGCCGGTCCTGACGCTGTCGCCGATGCGGCAACGCCCGAACCGGCAGCGGGGGCGCTGCTGGCGGCGGCGTTGGCCGAGTAGGCGATGGACAGGTGTGTCGACAGTTCGACCTCGGTGGACGGAATGATCCACACGGTTCAATGCAAGCGCGGTGCCAATCTCCGAACGCTAGCGATTTCAACGCAGTAGAGGATCGTCCTCGACGCTGGAGCCCGGCAGTTCCGTCCGGTCACGGCAATTCTTGCCGGGATGCCGATGGTTGAACACGCCGTTCAATCGAGGTTCACTGCGCGAGGCCAAACCTGTCTCCAGTCTCGACCCACCGAGATCGCCCAACCCTGGAGAACCACGATGCTTAGAACCGCCAAACTCATCCTCATCGCGACGATGGGGACCGCTTGCTTCACCGTTGCTGCCTTTGCCGAGGACGCTCCGAATTGCCCTGGTGGCAATCTCAAGGGGACGTATTCGTGCAGCGGCCCGATCCTGCACCCGGTCTGCACGGAGGGCCCGCCGTGGCACTGCGAGCATCCGCCGGAGACCGACCCGCCCAAGGCGGAGATGACCGGCGGCTTTGGTTCCGGCCACCGCACGCCCAAGGTGGGAGCCTTCGCCAACACGATGGCCCTCTCGCTGCGATAGACCCGCCACGCCCTGCAGCCACTCCCGTGCCAGTGCCGGCGGCGTTCTCAGCCGCCGGACGCTTCACTCTCTAAAAGTAGTAGGCGCGCCTGGCGCCATCATAGCGGCCCGACTTCAGGCAGCAGGCTTTGAAACAACCTCCCGGAGCCGCAGGGGCAGAGATCGTTGCGCCCCAGCTTCTCGATCAGCTCGACGTTGGCGTGAACGATACGGACACCGCGCTTGACGCGGGTCTCGGACGGGAAGGACTTCCGGCGCTTCGAAGTGACCTCAAAAGGACGATTGGTTATCGATGTCGTGGAACCTGGACATTTGTGCCTCCTATCGGCTAGCCGGCGTCCGATAGAGAGCCGGTTGCCTCCGGTCAATCGAGGACATATAGAGCAGCCGTTCACTGGGGCCTTGACCCCCACCTGGATGAGATCGATGGACCTGAATTCGCTTGATTTGCCCAAGCGTCCCGAGGACACGCGCGTTGTCGTCGCGATGTCCGGGGGCGTCGACAGCTCGGTGGTTGCCGGGCTCCTGGCCCGCCAAGGCTACGACGTCGTGGGCGTCACCCTACAGCTCTACGACCATGGCGAGGCGACGCACCGCAAGGGCGCCTGCTGCGCCGGTCAGGACATTCACGACGCGCGCCGCGTCGCGGCCGCGCTCGGCATCCCGCACTACGTCCTGGACTATGAGGAGCGGTTCAAGAGCGCGGTGATCGAGCCGTTCGCCAATGCGTATCGGCAGGGCGAGACACCGGTGCCGTGCATTGCGTGCAACCAGTCGGTGAAGTTTGTCGACCTCATGGAGGTCGCACAGGACCTGGGCGCCGACGTGCTCGCCACGGGGCACTACGTGCGGTCGTACCTGGAGAACGGCAAGCGGCGCCTCTATCGGCCCGTCGACAGCTCTCGGGACCAGTCATACTTTCTGTTCGCCACGACACAGGGCCAACTGGACTTCCTGCGCTTCCCCCTGGGCGGCATGAGCAAACCGGCGGTGCGTGAGCTGGCCCGCGAGTTCGGGCTCGAGGTTGCCGACAAGCATGACAGCCAGGACATCTGCTTCGTGCCGCAAGGCAAGTATGCGGATGTCATTCGCCGCATGCATCCTGAGGCGCTCGAGGGCGGCGACATCGTCCATCTCGACGGCCGCGTACTGGGCCGCCATGACGGGATCGTCAACTACACCGTCGGCCAGCGGAAGGGGCTCGGCATCGCGTCGGACGCGCCGCTCTACGTGGTCAAGCTCGACCACAAGACGGGCCGTGTGATCGTCGGGCCGCGCGAGGCGCTGATGACCAAGACGGTTCGACTGCGCGACGTGAACTGGCTTGGCGACGTGCCGCTCGCTTCGGCGGTCGGCGGCAATGGATTGCCGGTCGAGGTCAAGGTGCGTTCGACACGACCGCCGCAGCAGGGCGCCGTGCAGATGCTCGACGGCGAGGTCTATGTGACGCTGTTTGCCGGCGAGTACGGGATTTCACCGGGGCAGGCCTGCGTGTTCTACGCCGACGAGAGCGAGACCAGCGAGGTGCTGGGCGGCGGTTTCATCGCAGAAGCGGTGCCGCAGGCGCTGGTCGCTTAACAAGACGTTACGGCCGAGCCCGGGACTTTAGCGGATAGATTCCGAAATTTTCTGCAGTTGTCTGTTGAACTTGTCATGAAGTTCACGCGGGCTCCTGATGTTCGATATCGACCAGCGCTTTCCCGAGGAGTCGGGAGGTTTCCACGCCGTGCGCGATGACGTGCGCGGCCTGGCCCTGCGCCTCAAGGCGCGCGGTCCGGGCGGCGAAGGCGACCAGTACCGCTTCGTCCGGCACCGCCGCGAGCACGTTCTGTTCGTCACGGGCGGGATCTCGCGCGACCGGCGCGCAGTCGTTTTCACCATCGAGCACGGCGACCTGAGCGATGACAACAGCCTGCTCGCCGCCATCGGCCGGCGCTTCCTGCTCGGCGACCTGCACGACACTTTCCTCGCCTATGCCCGACTCATTCTGCGTTTCGAGGGCGACCAGGTCGAGATCAACTTCCGGGCGCCCGAATCCGAGCCGACCTACAAGGAAATGATCGCAGCGCTGAGCGGACTGCGTCGCAAAAACCCTAAGCTGCTCGATCAGCTCTACGACACCCTCGAGGCCGACCGGCCGTTGAGCGGCGACCAGTTTGGAGAGCTGCTCGCCACCATCAAATCCCTCAAGCTCAGGAAGACGGGGTCGGCACATGGGTTCGCCTCGGACCTGCTGCCGCACATCGTGATGGCGCTCAGGGGGCCGTTCAGCCGCAAGGCTCCGAACTTCGTGCGGCAGGCGATCGAGCGCATCGCCATCGCCTCGGTGCTGATCATCGCGGCGATCTGGTGGGCCATACCGAACGGAATACGCATAGTTCTCGACATCGCCGGGGGGCAGCTGCAACGGGAGACGCTGGTGAATTTCCTACTCGATCTCATGGCCGGAGCCCTGTCGCTCTCCATCGGTGGAGCGGCGATCTACTCGACGATCGTGATCTGGCGCCTGACACGGCGCGAACAAACGCTGACTTATATCCGCACCGGCCAGACAGCGGTGCGGTCCAAGCGATCACGCGGCCGCACCGCCCTCAGGGCACGGTAATCGGATTGGACTTGGGCGGCACGGTCGGCTTGAAGTGCTCGATCGTGAACGATCCGGTGGCGAGCCCAAGAACACCGGCGATAAGGACAAACAGGGTCACCGCGATAACCGCGGTGCGCGCCACTGCGGCGGCCTCGTTCTCGCGTTCTCGTTCCCGTTCGCTTGTCTGCATGGGCCGGCCTCAGGGCGCCGACGACGCGCTGGCGGCCGAGGACGACGCCTGATTGGCCTCGCGCAAAGCCTGATAGTTGCCGACGCCACCCGCTATGGCTCCAATGATCATCACCAAAGCGAGGACGCCGAGCACCAGGATCAGGATGCGCGGCGGGGTGAGCTTGAACGGACTCAGCGGGGCTGGATCACTCATGTTTTGAGCTAGCCCCAAGCCGGCGGGGTGCGCAAGCGTCCAAGAAGACGCGGGGGCATGGGCAAATCCGAAAATAATCGCATTCGGTCCCCAAGGACCTTTCCGTGGGGGGCGTCTCACTGTCAAAGATGCCAACGCAAGGGTCTCTGGGGTGAATGGGTCTTTGGTACTAACGCCGCAAGTTATCGAGATGCCAGCGCGGTCCGCGGCGGCCGCAGCCAATCTGGCCCTGGTCAACCGGGCGAAATCGGGCGATCGGGTGGCGTTCAGCCAGTTGCTCGAGAACAACTACGATTTCATCTTCCGCACCGCTTGCAAGTGGACGGGCAAGAAGTCCGACGCGGAGGATATCGCGCAGGAAGTCTGCATCAAGCTGGCGACGGCGATCCAGAGTTTCGACGGCCGCTCGGCCTTCACCAGCTGGCTGTATCGCGTGACCGTCAACATGGTGCGCGACATGCAGCGCTCGTCGAGCCGGCGCAGCAAGACCGTCGATGCATTCTCACTGGTTCATCCCGAGGATGACCCAGGCAGCCAGGAGGAGTCCGCGACAGCCAAGGAACTCTGGAGAGCGGTGAGCGAGCTACCCGAAAAGCAGCGCGAAGCGATCATGCTGGTCTACGCGGAGGACATGAACCACGCGGAGGCAGCCGAGATCATGGGATGCAAGGAAGCCACGGTTTCCTGGCACATACACGAAGCGAAAAAGACCCTAAGGGGGCTTTTGTGATGGACGACGACAA
>Ga0207674_10006919_pt1 | contig 13285 bp, 13 predicted proteins | sample KBSCornC72_FD_184303 | JGI IMG/M metagenome (GOLD analysis project Ga0207674, IMG submission 184303) | Corn rhizosphere microbial communities from Kellogg Biological Station, Michigan, USA - KBS Corn C7-2 (SPAdes) (version 2) | ecosystem: Host-associated > Plants > Roots > Rhizosphere > Soil ... | reverse complement strand
TCCAAGCTAGACGGCGGGGCGTTACTTGGGAACACTTGCGCGCGTCTGGATGTTTAGATATACATTCTGCGTGCATAATTTCCCACGGCCCTCCAGGGCGTCCTCTGCGCTCCGCGCTGATTCCGCACCGTCGCTCGCGACGGTGCGCCGCGCCTCGCGCGCCGATGTCGGCGAGATTCTGATGCTGGTCAGTCAGTACGCCGCACAGGGGCTGATGCTGCCACGCACCTTCGAGCAGATCGCGGCGCGGATCGACAACTACGTGGTCTCCAAGGACGGCTCGGGGCACGTCGTCGCCTGCGCCGCCCTCGAGGAGTACTCACCATCGCTGGCGGAAGTGTCGTCTGTCGCGGTCGCGCCTTCGCATCAGGGTCGCGGCCTGGGCAGTCAGGTCGTGCTCGGCGTCGAGCGGCTCGCACGGTCGCGGGACATCGACGAGCTGTTCGCCCTCAGCCTCACCGACAACTTCTTCCTCGCCCTTGGCTACAAGGCGACCACGATCTCGCGTTATCCCGAAAAGCTCGCGCGCTACGACGCGCTGGCGAAATCGGGCGTTGCGATCGTGCCCAAGCGCTGCTTCCAGAAAGCCCTGGGACACGCCTGGGCGGCGCCCAGGCTCGTGTCGCGGAAACGGAAGCTCGCGTAACGGCGCGCGCATCCAACCCCTACTGAAGACTACCAGCTGATAGCAGTCGGCGGAGCGGCTGGCTGCTCCGAGGCTATGGTTGGATTGAAAAGCAACGCGTCAAACGCGCCTGCCGTTGTCAAATACATGCTCGAAGCCGCCAGCCGCTCCGCTCACTCCCATTAGCTGGTCGTCTTCAGTAGCACCCGTCCTGCGACCCTATCGCTCGACGATGTCAGCGAGAGCCTGCTTGACGGCTGGATCCGAGTTGCGCGACAGCGCCGAAATCGCGCGCCGCTTCAGCTGCGGATTGGTCTCGTTGCGCGCGATCCACACCAGCTTGTCGGTCGCGGCCTTGTCGGACAGCCGCGAGTAGATCCCGATCAGGGAGCTCCGTAACTGCGTGTCGGAGGTCGGATCGTAGAGGGCGATCAGCGACGCGGGTGTCGCACCGGCGCGCGACAGATACTCCAGTGCACGACGCCGCGCATCGATGGTCACATTGTCGTCGTGAACGATTCCCGACAGCCACTGCACGTTGTCGCTCCCACCGAGCTCTGAGATCGATGCCAGGAGTGCGTTGCGCGCGCGGTCGCCGGTGAGTCGCGGGTACAACGAGCGGAGAAGCGCAGCATCCTGCCCGGTCACATAGCTCCGGCCCAATCCTATGATCGCAACAGCCAGGACCTCGTCGGGCAAATCTGTGCGCTGCACGGTCTGCCGCAGATAATCACGGGCGCGCGGATCGCCGGATGATGCAAGCACCCTCATGCTCTCGGCGCCCACCCACGTGCCGAGCCTGGTACTCGCGAGCTGAATGAGCGGGGGGATCCCGGCCCCGCGATCGAGCCTGGCCAGGGCCGAGAGTGCGCTGGTGCGCACACCCTGTACATCATTCTCGTCGGTAGCGACCTGCAGGAGCGCGGCACCGATGCGATCCAGCTGATTCGAATCGGTGCGCACCAGACCGCCAATTGCGGCACGTCTGGTCTCGAGCGGACGATTCCCGTCGCGCGCGATCTCGAGCAGCCGCGCGGTGGCGTCGACATTCTCGCCGAGGAGTGCAGCGAAGATGGCATCACGGCCCACCCGCCCGTCGGCACGCGACGCAAGGGTGAGGAGGTAATCGGCGGCTTCGGCCGCGGTAACCGTTCCGAGATTGGTGACCGCTGCATTCGCCGTCTGCACCGGCCCAACGTAAGTGTGAAGCGCGACCACGTTTCGGCCGGCGACATCGATCACGACGCGCGCCGGGCCCGGCTGACACTGATCCTGACCAGTCGAGTTGAACGTCCCGTAAAAGTTGCCCGCTCCCGTGGAGAAGTACGACCGGCCGTCACCGCAAACGCCCGGCCGGGTCGGATAACTGAACTGCACGGTGCGGTCACCGGCTGACGCAATTCGATTGGCGAGCGACTGTCCTGTTGCCGTCGATGCAACCGCGGTGAGCAGGGCTCCGAGCGCAACGCCCGTGAGTGTTTTCATCGGTCGATGATCTCCAGAAGAAGCTTCTTGGTGCGTGGATCATTCTTGCGAGAGAGCGCGGAGATGGCGTAGCGGCGCAGATCGGGGTCGGTGCCCGTCCGCGCGATGTCCATCAGCTTGTCGGTGGCCTCGGGCTCGGTGCGCTGAGCGTAGAGGCTGATCAGCTGCTCACGGAGCGGGCGGTCGCCGGCGACGTCGTACATCTTCGTCAGGTCGCCGATCGAGAGATTCGAGCGTCCGGCATAACGGAGCGCCATCGCCCGGACTTCGACCGGCTCGCTCTGATTGCGGACGATGCCGAGCAGCCATTGGTTGTCGTCGTTGCTGGCGGAGCGCGCGATCGAGCGGATTGCCGCGGCCTTGAGCCTTGGCGTCTCCAGTCGCGGATAGACGCTCCGCAAGTAAGCAGCGTTGTCCGGCGACTTGTCGGTGTCGATGCTGGAGAGCGCCGTCATGCGAAGGTCGGGATCGAGATCGGACTTCTCGACTATTGCGCGCAGGCTCTGCCGCGCGCGCGGCGAATCGCTGCGACCGAGTGCGGCGATGGCCGCGCGCTGGAGCTGCTCGTTGCCGGGTGTGCGCGCGATCTCTTCGATGGTCGCAATCGCCTGATCGCCGGGCATCGCGGCCAGAAAGCGCAATGCCGCCGCGCGAACTGTGATGTCCGGATCGTTTTTCGCCGCGCCGAGGATCAAGTTCATCGCGTTGGCATCGGTGCGTCGCCCGAGCAGGTACAGGGCAGCACGCCGGAGGCTTGCCGAGCATTCATCGCGGCGCGCCAGAAGTCGCGCGAGAATCGGAGTCGTCGACTCGGGATCGGTCTGGCCGAGCGAGTTGAGGGCTTCGATTCTCACCGCGAGATCTTCGCGGTCGCAGGGCGCACCGGGCTGCGCAGCGGTCTTATTCACCGCCTTGATCGCGTCATCGTCGCCCTGAGCCGCAAGCGCGCCGCGGATGCGAGTCGCGAGCACCGGCGCGTCGGACTGCAGTGAAGCCTGTCTATAGTTGGTGCCGGTTGCCTCGAGCGCGCTCAGTGCTTGCCGCAAATCGTTGGTACCCCCAAGCCGATAGAGCGCGAAGGCGCGCCAATAGCGCGCGTCCGATGCATATGCCGAGCTCGGGAATTTCTGGCTGATGTCCGAGAAGAGCTGCGCTGCGCGACGATACTCGCCGCGGTTTAGGGCCTCGCGCGCCAAGCGGTACAGAGAATCCGCGGGGTCGGATTGCGCCCACGACTGCGGCGGGTCCTTGGAAATCCCGCCGAATTGCCGCTCGAAGGGCGAAATGCCCTGGACTCTGGCGATGTCTGCGAGTGCCCGGGCGCGCGGCGCACTGGCTGCGGCTACGATTTCCGGCAGGTCCCTTATTACCCGAACGTCGGGCATCGGCGTCATCGGGAGCATGGGTGCCATTGGGACCATCGGCTCGATTGGGAGCATGGGCTCGACCGGTTCCATAGGAATCATCGGCTCCATCGGTTCCATCGGGAGCATCGGCGGCATCGGCGTCACGAGATCGAAATCCATCGCATCGATTCCGTCGAGAACACCGTTCAAGCCCATGACTGCTGGCGCGACATCGAAGTCGAAATCGACGCCGTTATCCAGCTCGAACGCTCTGACGGGCGGCATTGGAACGTCGATGTCGAGATCCAGGTCGCGAATTGCGTCGAGGCTGCTCTCGATCTCGCTCATGTCCGCGCCCTGCCACACGCGGGGCCGAACGCGACTCGCTTTGGGCGTCGCCGGCGTGGGCCTCGCTGGTTCAACGACCGGAGCGGGAGCGGTTGGCGGAGGCGTCGGCGCCGGATTCTGCGCCTGACTCGACACTGCGATCGCGAGAAGCGCGACCGCTGAGAAAGTGACTCTGATCATCCTTCCCTCATTCTGAGGATTGAGTGGTCGCAACTGCGGAATTGAGCCGTGAAATCACATCGCCCTGTTCGACTGCCTGGTGAATCAGATCGAGATCGCCCTTGTGCTTGTCGCCTTGCAGGCGCGCGATCTGGACGAGCACGAGCTCGAGATCCTCGAGGAGCGAGTGGAGCTTCACATCCTGGGCGGCGGCTGGTGAATCGATGAGAAGCCGGGTGGTGACGAGCAGATCGCTTGCCTTGACGGCGAACGCTGAGTCGGTCTTCGGGTTCGCGTCCTGTGCGGGCAGCGAGATGAGAAGCGCGGCCGCCTGACCGAGGTAGTGATTGGTCTGGTCGCGATATGCGTCGGCGACGGCGGAGGTTTCGGCGATCGGGGCAGTCGCAGCGGAGCCAAGCGCAGGCGTTGTTGTCGCGGGCCCGGAATTGGCCGGCAGGTAGCGGCCGATACCAACGCCGATTACCAGCGCGGCAGCGGCGGTGAGCCAGGTCGTGCGCGCCGCAAATGGCCGCGTGCGAATGATCCGGATCGGCGCATTGAAATGCGCGTCCTCGATCGCCGTCCACATCTCGTCGAACGGAGGCTCGGGCGGCGCATTGTAGCTGCGCGGCAAATCGCGAAGCACTTCCTCGAAGCTGTCCTCGTCCATCTCTACTCCTTGAATGCAGCCAGATCCTGTCTCAGCTGCGCTCGGGCCGCGGAGAGCCTGCTCTTGCAAGTCCCTTCCGGGACTCCAAGGATGGCAGCGATCTCAGCGTGGGTATATCCCTCAACGTCATGCAGTATCAGCGTCAACCGATACGGCTCGGAAAGTTTTTCCACCGCGCGCGCAATGCACTCCTTGAGATCGGGCTCCGCTTCCGGAACGCCGGCTTCGATCGAGCTCGCCTCGTCGAGTGCAACCTCGCGCGATGTTCGTACCTCACTCCGTCTCGCGTTCGATACTACGGTTACTACGATCCGGTGCAGCCACGTCGAAAATGCAGCATCCCCACGGAACTGCGACAACCGGGCGAAAGCCCGAATGAACGTGTCCTGCGTGAATTCCCTCGCCTTCTCGGCGTCCCCGCTCAATCGGTAAGCGAGCGAGTACACCCGGGGCGCGTGCGTGTCGTACAGCGTACGCCCGGCCAACCGATCTCCCGCTATGACCCGGGCGATGAGCTGTGATTCGTTCACGCGGAGAGTGGGTCCGCCGTCGCGATCATGGTTTGCTGATAACTTCGACACGGCCATTCGGGAAACCGTTCGGTCGGATTGATCTGGGCCTTAACTGCGATTGAAGGGTGCACTTTTAACGACAACGGAACGGGTGCCAGACGTCTGAACTGCAACGGAACGGGTGCCAGACGTCAGTGGCGTAGTGGCCAGACGTTAGTTCACTACGTCGGGACGTTATTGGCGTGTTTCAAAGCACCGGCAGCTGCTTGTGCCGTAAGGCGAGTAGAAAAGTCGGTGACGTTGTGAACTGAACACTGACATCTATGCCACTGACGTCTGGCACCCGTTCCGTTGCAGTTCCGAGTGCACCCGTTCAGTTGCTTTTGCTGTTCTTCCGCACCCCTCTCCGATCGACCAGCCCCGCCTCGATACCCATTCTCAAATCGTACGGCACCACGGGCACCGGGAAATCCGCGCTGCGATTCCAGCCGAGGGAGCGGGCGCGGACGCGGATCATGACTTCCTGCGCTTCGGCGGGATCGCCGAACGGAGTCTTCCGCCAGCGATAGGTGTCGCGCAGGATCTGCGATGTCATGCGCAGACTCGCCATCGATGCGTGCGTGGTCAGAGTGACGAGCGCGCCTCCACCCTCGCGCGATGCGCGCGAGAGCCGCACCGTCTCGGTACCCTCGGGCTCGATGCCTGCCACCACCACCAGAGCGAATCCCCCGCAGCGCAGCAGCTCCTCGGCTGCGCGCAGGCCGTGCTTTCTGGTGCGCGGCCGCACCAGGATCGGGCCTTCCTCCCAGAATGGACCGGCGACGGTTCCGAGTCCGTCGATCCACACCGCACGCTCGCCCTGGGCAACGGTGGTGTGACACGCCGCCCTCAGAATGGCGGACGCGCCACCCTGTGGCATCCATACCGTGAGTCGCCCGCGCGGCAAGCCGCGTCCGGGAAGAATCGCATCGAGCGCATCGATGCCCGTCGCCACCGGCTCCGCGGTCCGATGGATGACTGGAATCGCATCCGGGAACTGATTCTCGATGAGGGCGCGGATGGCGGCATTACGATCGGACATCAGCGAAGCGGGAAACGGGAAGCGCGAGATCTGGCGACTCTGCTAGAATAGCCCGAACATAACCCGAAAGCAAGAACGGTACCCCGCTGTGAATTCGCTACGAGGTAGTGCAGGCGGCGCTGAAATCGCGCGCCGTTTGAAAACGATCGGCGGGGGATTTCATCAGAGCTTTCTCGATCGCTCGAGCGACGCGCGGCGGAACGTCGGCGCGCAGATACTCCAAACGCGGAGGCGGCTGAGTCAGATTGGCGGCGAGGATGGCCTGGGTCGTCGCGCCGGTGAAGGGCGGTGAGCCGGAGATCATCTCGTGGCCGACGACTCCGAGCGCGTAGATGTCGGCGCGATGATCGACGTCGGCGTCGCCGAACGCCTGCTCGGGCGCCATGTAGCCGACCGTGCCGAGGGTCATGCCCGTACGCGTGATGCGCGAGTGGGCCGTCTCGCCAGGCATCGCGAGCGCCGCGGCGACGCCAAAGTCGGCAAGGATGGCGTTGTCGGTCTGGAGCAGGATGTTCTCCGGCTTGATGTCGCGGTGGATGATTCCCTGCTCGTGCGCATACGAGAGCGCCGCGGCGATGTCGGCGAGGATGCGGGTGCAGTCATCGATCGGCAACAGCTGCTCGCGATCGAGACGGTCGCGCAACGACTCGCCCGAGATGTAGGGCATCACGTAGTACATCAGCCCGTCTTTGACGCCAGTGGTGATCACCGTCAGGATGTTCTGATGCCGGAGGCGCGCGGTGACCCTCGTTTCGCGGCGAAAGCGGGCCGCCATCACATCACTGGTCAGCTCCGGCGGGAGGACCTTGATGACGACATCGCGATTGTCGGAGAGGTCGGTACCGCGGAACAGTCGGCTCATGCTGCCGCCCCTCAGCTCCTCGTCAAGGCGGTATTCGTCCGCAAAGCTCCTGCGCAGCCGTTCGATCAGTTCTTCCAAGCAGCGCTCCTGATTGCCGCAATCCGCACCAAGGATGGCGCATCGCGCACGAAGTGCGACAGTATCCGGGGCGAGATCACGAGCCTTCGCGCAAAACCACGGACATATTTCGCGAGAGTGGTGTAAAATCAATACGCTCGATTTTGCGGCCTGATTTATGAATTGTGTTATCGGGTCCCTCCGCGCGCCTCCCCGACAATCCGCTCAATCCACAAGCTGATGCATTCAACTTTGTTAGTTAGATATACGACCGTTGGCTCACTCGTTCTCGGCGCCGCGACCTGGATGGGCTGCGCGGCCAGCAGCGACGCGCGCCCCTCGGCGAAAGAGAATCAGATCCCGACCGAGGGAGTGATCACTACGGCTTCGACGACGCCAGCGGTTCAGCTGGCGGGCGTGTCCGACCCCGGGGTCGCGCCGGCCGGGGCCGCTACGGCGACTGCGTCCTCGCACGCCACGTCGAGCACTCCGTCCGGAAGCGCGAAGGATTCGGCCGCCGCGAAGGATCCGCCGATCACGGTTCCTACCGTAAAAGGCCGAACAAAAAAGGACAGCATCGCACTGGTGATGGCGGTGAAAGCCGGTCTCAAGAACAACGACTGGCCGGTGAAGACCGCGCCGCCGCTTCCGGGATCGATTCTGCCTGCGCACCGCATCGTCGCGTTCTACGGCAATCCGCTGTCGAAGAAGATGGGAATCCTCGGCGAGCTGCCCCCTGACCAGATGCTGGCGCGCTTCGATAAGGAGATCGATGCGTGGCGACGCGCGGACCCGACCCATCCGGTGCAGCCCGCGCTGCACCTGATCGCAGTCGTCGCGCAGGGCGCGCCCGGTCGCGATGGGAAATATCGGTTGCGGATGACGGACAGCCTGATCAACATGGTTTACTCGTGGGCGCAGAAGAAGAACGCACTGCTGTTCCTCGATGTGCAGGTCGGTCAGAGCACGGTGCAGGAAGAGCTGCCGCGACTCGTCCAGTTCCTGCAGCGTCCCAACGTGATGCTGGGAATCGATCCGGAGTTCTCGATGAAGGGTGGCGAGAAGCCGGGCACCAAGATCGGCACCATGAGCGCGTCAGACGTCAACTTCGCGATCAACCTTTTGTCCGGCCTGGTCAAGCAGTACAATCTGCCGCCGAAGGTTCTGATCGTGCACCGCTTCACGCGGCGCATGTTGACTAACGCGAAAGACATCAAGCTGGATCCGCGGGTGCAGGTGGTGATCAACATGGACGGCTGGGGCCAGCCGTGGCTCAAGTACGACAGCTACCGTGCATACGTCGAAGCAGAGCCGGTGCAGTTCACAGGATTCAAGCTGTTCTATCACAACGACACCAAGAAAGGCGATCCGCTGCTGACGCCGCCCGAGGTGCTGATGCTCAACCCGAAGCCACTCTACATCCAGTATCAGTAGAGACCGAGGCTCGCCGGTCGGGAATCGCGGTCATATTATAGAGCGGTCGCTCGAATCGAGCGGCCGCTCTTTTTTGTCGCGCGCCACCGGGGAGGGGAGATGACGACCAGACGCGAGTTCCTGTCGGGAATGGCTGCTGCTGGTTTTGCCGCGGCTCCGATTTTCCGCGACCACGCGATCCGCTCGCTGCTCCGCGCCAACGCAATCGCAGGCGACCGCGCCCCCGCTCTGCTCGCCGACGACGAGACCTACTGGGCGGAAATCCAGCGCGCGTTCGACTCCGACCGCACGATGATCAATCTCAACAACGGCGGCTGCAGCCCGACGCCGAGCCACGTGCTCGAGGCGATGATTCGCGACCTGCGGTTCTCGAACGAGCTGCCGGTCGAGCACATGTGGCGGGTGCTCGAGCCGCGCATCGAGAGCGTGCGGCGTGACCTCGCCACCGAGTTCGGCTGCGATACCGAGGAGATGGCGATCACCCGCAACGCGTCGGAAGCGAACGAGATCATGATTTTCGGTCTCGACTTGAAGCGCGGCGACGAAGTAGTGATCACCAACCAGAACTACGGCCGCATGATCACCGCCTGGGACCAGCGCGCGCGGCGCGAAGGCATCGTCGTCAAGCAGATCTCGTTCAAGGTGCCGCCGCCATCGGACAAGTACCTCGTCGACCTGTTCCGTGCCGCCATCACTCCCCGCACGAAAGCAATCGAGGTCACCCACATCACCAATCTCACCGGCCAGATCATGCCGGTTCGGGAGATCGTGGAGCTGGCGCGACCGCTCGGGATTCAGGTCTTTGTCGATGGCGCCCACGCGTTCGCGCACTTCCCGTTCAAGCGCGACGATCTGCAGTGCGACTACTACGGAACGAGCCTGCACAAGTGGCTGCTGGCGCCGGTGGGAACCGGCTTTCTTTACGTTAGGAAAGACAAGCAGCCGCGACTTTGGCCGTTGATGGCGGCCGACAAGAAGCAGGACAACGACATCCGGAAGTACGAGGAGATTGGCACCCATCCAGCTGCGAACCACAACGCCATCTCGGCGGCGCTGGCGTTCCACCACGGCATCGGGATCGACAGGAAGTTCGCGCGGCTGCGCTACCTCAGAGATCGGTGGGCGAAGCGACTGCTGGCGGAGAGCCCGCGGGTTTCGGTGTTGACGCCGCTCGACGACAATCATGCGGGCGCGATCGCGCTGTTCCAGGTCGAGGGTATGGACAACATCAAGCTCGGCCAGTGGCTGTTCAACCAGCACCGCATCGTCAACACACCGATCGTTCACCCCGAGTTCAGGGGCATTCGGATCACGCCGAACGTCTACACGACAATCGACGAGATCGATCTCTTTGCCGACAAGGTGCTCGATGCCGTGAGAAAGGGGATTCCCGCGTAGCGTGTCAATCATCCATACAGCCGAGAGACTTTGAGCATTCTGCTGCTGGCGGTGTTTCTGGCCGTCGGCTCTTTCGGCGCGGGACTACTCGGCGCGCTCACCGGGCTGGGCGGCGGACTGGTGGTGGTGCCGATGATGACGCTGCTCTTTCACATCGATCTGCGCTACGCCATCGGCGCTTCGCTGGTGTCGGTGATCGCGACATCGTCGGGAGCGGCGGCCGCTTACGTACGGGAGGGATACACCAACGTTCGCGTCGGGATATTTCTCGAGGTCGCGACGACGGTGGGCGCGCTCACGGGCGCGGCGTTGGCTGGCTTCATTCCGACGAGCGCGCTGGCGGTGCTGTTCGGACTGGTGCTGCTGTACACGGCGTATCGTTCCTTCCGCTCGCCCGAAGACCATCCCACCGATCTGCCAGCCGATCCGCTGGCGCTACGACTGCGACTCAACTCGACCTATCCGACCTCGACCGGCCTCCGCGCCTACTCGGTCCAGGGAGTGAAGAGCGGATTCGGGTTGATGTTCGCGGCCGGAATTCTTTCCGCCCTGCTGGGCATCGGATCCGGCATCGTGAAAGTGCTGGCGATGGATCGGCGGATGAAGCTGCCGTTCAAGGTCTCGACGACGACCAGCAACTTCATGATCGGAGTCACGGCCGCCGCGAGCGCGGGCGTGTACCTGCATCGCGGCTACATCGAGCCGGCACTGGCGTTCCCGGTCATGCTCGGCGTGCTCTGTGGCGCGCTGCTCGGCGCGCGGATTCTAGCCGGCGCGAGAACGCTGTGGCTGCGTCGGATCTTTACAGTGGTCGTGGTGATCCTGGCGTTCGAGATGCTCTACAAGGGGCTGACGGGCGGATTATGACCGGTTCTCGCCAGGATCCATCTCATATGGTAGTGAGAGATGCGCGAGACCAGCGCGTCGAGCTGATAATCGGGAATTTGCTCCGGCTCGGGGTCCTGCTCGCCGCGTTGGTGGTTGTGATCGGAGGCACGCTGCTGCTCGCGCACTATGGCCACCTGCCGGCGAGCTTTCACGTGTTCGCGGCGGCGGATCCGGCGCTGCGCAGCATTGGCGGAATCATCGCCGCCGTCGCACATGGCGACAGCCGCGCGATCGTCCAGCTCGGACTGGTGTTGTTGATCCTCACGCCCGTCGCGCGCGTAGCGCTCACGCTCGGTGCGTTCATCATTCAGAGAGACCGGCTTTACATCCTGACGACTTCGATCGTCCTGGCCCTGCTGTTGTACGGATTGATCTGGGGTCGGGCCTGAGGGGACCGTCCGCCAGCGCTCCGCCAACTCTCTCCCATCAACCAATGGTTCTTCTCCGCACCGCGTCGCTGCTCATCATCTCCAACATCTTCATGACGTTCGCGTGGTACGGCCACCTCCGGTACCTGCACGACAAGAAGTGGTACATCGCGGTGGTCCTCAGCTGGGGAATCGCATTCTTCGAGTATCTGTTCATGATTCCCGCCAACCGCATCGGCGCGACAGAGCTTTCAATCGCTCAGCTCAAGATCGTGCAGGAAGCGGTGACGCTGATCGTCTTCGTGCCGTTCGCGATCCTCTTCATGCGCCAGCCGCCACGACTCGATTTCCTGTGGGCGGGGCTGTGCATCGTCGGGGCGGTGTTCTTCATGTTCAGGGGGGCACACGTCGGATGACATCGCGGCAGGGTTGAGATCAACCGCAACTGAACGGGTGCGCTCGAAACGGCAACTGAACGGGGGCCAGAGGTCAGTAGCGTAGTGGCCAGACGTTAGTTCAGAACGTCGGGACGTGTCCTGCCGGATTCGAAACACAGTCAGTTGCTGGATGAACGCCGTCGAAACGTCCCGGCATTCTGAACTAACAGCTAACGACTGCGCTACCGACGGCTGGCACCCGTTCAGTTGAAGTTATCCCACTACACTGCTTTAATCTCCGGGTACCTCCAGAACGCCCATAGCGCGTAGATCATCATCACCGCCCCGCCAAAGAAGATCGCCCACTCCACTCCGATGACGTCCGCCATTGCGCCGGCGATGAAGGAGCCGATCGGGGTGAAGCCGACGTAGACGAAGACGTAGGTGGCCATCACGCGGCCGCGCAGCTCGTCGGGCACCACGGACTGCAGAATTCCGTTCGCGAGCGCGCCGTTGATCAACATCGTGAGGCCGAGGAAGAGCAGCACCGCCGCGGCGAGGTGGACCGAGCGCATCAGCGAGAACAGCATCGTGATTCCCGCGAACAGATACGCGCTGGCGTTGAACAAGCGGCCGCGACGGATTCGCGCGCCCAGTCCAGCCAGCGACAGTGCGCCCGTCAGCGCGCCGATGCCTACGAAGGTGAGGAGCAAGCCGTAGCCGGCCGCGCCGGTGTGCAGCACATCGCGAGCGACTACCGGCATCATCGACAGGAATTGAAAGCCGAATATCGAATAAACCGCGATCACTCCCATCAACCCTGACACGGAGCGAGAGCCGCGCATGTACTGAAGTCCCTGCTTCAGCTGCTCGAACGGTGAGACCAGGTTCTGAACCGGAGTCCAGCGCGGGAGCTTGATCTGGCTGAGACTGAGGAGCACCGCCAGGTAACTGAGCGCGTTGACTCCGAAGCACCACGCCAGTCCCCACTTGGCGAGAATGATCGCCGCAATCGATGGCCCCACGATTCGGGCGAGGTTGAATCCGCCCGAGTTGAGCGCGATCGCATCGACCAGGTCCTCTCGCGACACCAGCTCGACGATCATCGCCTGCCGTGCCGGAATCTCGAACGCGGATATGATGCCGCCGAAAGTGCTGATTATGAGCAGCGACTCGAAGCCGATCCGTCCGCTCCACGTAAACCACCACAGCGCCGCGGCTTCGCACAACAGCAGCGCCTGGCAGACGATCACGATGCGGAGCTTGCTGCGCCGGTCGGCGAGTACTCCACCATAGAGGGACAGCACCAAAACCGGAAAGCTGCCCGCCGCCGCCACGACTCCGACTAGGAACGCGCTGTTGGTGAGCTCGAGCGCCAACCATCCCCGTCCCACCGTCTGCATCCACGTCCCGATCAGTGAGACGGCCTGTCCGGTCCAGAACAACCGGAAGTTGCGGTGTACCTGAAGCGCCCTGAACGGGTTGATGGGGCGCTTCAGCGCGCGGGCCGGCGTCGGATGGGCCATTCAGCAAGAGATTATACACTCAATCGCGCCCAAGCTGTATGTTAGAGATATGCGCTTCCACACCTACTCGAAGTTCAGCCCGGAAGCTGCTGATGCGGTCGATCTTCAGGCGCTGCTGGACAAGCTCGCGGATTTTCTGCTGCAGTCGG
>Ga0207674_10006916_pt1 | contig 13286 bp, 11 predicted proteins | sample KBSCornC72_FD_184303 | JGI IMG/M metagenome (GOLD analysis project Ga0207674, IMG submission 184303) | Corn rhizosphere microbial communities from Kellogg Biological Station, Michigan, USA - KBS Corn C7-2 (SPAdes) (version 2) | ecosystem: Host-associated > Plants > Roots > Rhizosphere > Soil ... | reverse complement strand
CTGCGTGCCGATGTAGATCCACGAGCCGGCGGTCATCTGGCCGAACATCGTCAGGCCCGCAGCCTCGAGCCGCCGGAACTCGTCCCACGTCGCCCATTTCGGAACGAGCAGCGAGTTGGCGATCAGCACGCGGGGCGACTGCGGCGTCGTGCGGAACACGGCCACCGGCTTGCCCGACTGGACGAGCAGCGTCTCGTCGTTCCCGAGCTCGAGCAGCGCGCGGACGATCGCCTTCAGCGCCTCGTGCGAGCGCGCGGCGCGTCCGGTGCCGCCGTAGACGACGAGCTCCTCGGGGTGCTCGGCGACCTCGCGGTCGAGGTTGTTGAGGAGCATGCGGAGCGGCGCTTCCGTCGCCCACGAGCGCGCGTTCAGCGCAGTGCCTCGCGGCGCGCGGATCGACGAGAGGTCACCCGCGAGCGACTCGACCAGCTGATCGGTCGACACCGCCACGCTCACGCAGCGTCCTCGGCCTCGTCACGCGCCGCAGCTGCCTCACGCTGCAGCCGCTGCCGGAGGCGCACGGCGCTCCAGAGACTTGCAGCCACCCAGACGACAGCGGCGATCACGATCGCCTTCTCGATCGAGCCGCCGGTGATCCACGCGAGCAGCACGACGAGCACGGCGAAGAAGCCGTACACGAGCATCGAGTCGCGATACGGGTGCTTCGAGAGAGGCGCGTCCGGCAGGCCCCAGCTGAGATGGCGCGGCTTCTCTTTCGTCATTCCAGCTCTCCTACGGCGGAATCGACGGCAGCGACGAGCGACCCGCCGCGGATCGCGTCGGCGACCGCTTCGATGTCGGGACCGAGCGGCCGATCGTCGCGCAGCCGCGGCGACAGCGAGCGGACGAGGTCGTGCGCGGCCCGCGCACCGCGACCGGGCTCGAGCGGCGCGAGGAACTCGACCGCCTGCGCTGCGGCGAGCAGCTCGATCGCGAGCGCGCGCTCGGAGTTCGCCACGACCTGTGAGGCCTTCAGCCCGGACGCGTTGCCCATCGACACGTGGTCCTCCTGGCCCGCGCTCGTCGGGATCGAGTCGACCGAGGCCGGATGACACAGAGACTTGTTCTCGGAGACGAGCGATGCAGCCACGTACTGCGGGATCATGAAGCCCGAGTTGAGCCCGCCGTCCGAGGTGAGGAACGCGGGCAGACCGTCGCTCAGGTTCGGGTTGACGAGGCGCTCGACGCGGCGCTCGGAGATGTTCGCGAGCTCGGACACCGCCATCGCGAGCGCGTCGAGCGCGAACGCGAGCGGCTGGCCGTGGAAGTTCCCGGCCGAGACGAGCATGGCGTCCTCGACGAGCACGAGCGGGTTGTCGGTCGCCGCGTTCAGCTCGGTCGTCACCGTGTACTCGACGTAGTCGAGCAGGTCGCGCGACGCGCCGTGCACCTGCGGTGCGCACCGCAGCGAGTACGCGTCCTGCACCTTGTCGCACCAGCGGTGCGCCTCGATCACCGCGGACCCTTCGAGGAGACGAAGGATGTTGCGCGCGGATGCAAGCTGGCCGCGCAGCGGCCGTAGCTCGTGCACCTGCGGGATGAACGAGTTGCGAGAGCCCTGCAGCGCCTCGAGCGACAGCGCGCACGCGCAGTCGGCCGCGTGCGCGAGCCGGCGCGCACGCACCAGCGCGAGCGCGCATTGCGCGGCCATGAACTGTGTCCCATTGATGAGCGAGAGCCCTTCCTTCGCGACGAGCCGCACGGGCCGAAGGCCGGCGCGCTCGAGCGCGACGCCGCCGTCGAGCAGCTCGCCCTCGAACCACGCCTGACCTTCGCCGACGAGCGGCAGGGCGAGGTGCGCGAGCGGCGCGAGGTCGCCGGACGCTCCGACCGAGCCGCGCGCGGGCACCAGCGGCAGCACGCCACGGTTGAGGCATGCGAGCAGCAGCTCGACCGTCTCCACACGCGCGCCCGAGTTGCCCTTGGCGAGCGCGTTCGCGCGCAGCAGCATCGCCGCGCGCACGACCGCATCGGGGTACGCCTCGCCGACGCCGCAGGCATGCGAGCGCAACAGGCGCAGCTGCAGCTCCTCGGTCAGCTCTTCGGGAATCGAGCGCGACACGAACCGCCCGAAGCCGGTGTTGACCCCGTACGTGTGCTCGCTCGCACCGTGCGCGGCGCGCTCGACCACCTCGCGCGCGGCCGTCATGCGCCGGCGGGCCTCGTCGCCGAGGCCGGCGGCAGGCGCTCCCTCGACGGCGACCGCCCAGACGTCCGAGAGCCGGAGGTCGTCACCGGTCAGCGCACCAGTCGCAGTCACGCCACGCATCGTAGTCTCGCGATACTCGGCGCTTCGTGTCCGATCCGGTCTTCGACGTCCCGCGCGAGCTGGAGCAGGCGCCGTCCGCGCCGCGCAGCTTCGATCTCCTGCGGCGAACCGACTTCCGGCGGGTCTTCCTCGCCGTCTCGGCGAGCGAGCTCGGCGACTCGCTCCACTACATCGCGCTGATGTGGTTCGCATTCGACGTCGGCGGTGCCGGCGGCGTGATCGCAGTCCGGCTCGCCGACAGCATCCCCGCGTTCCTCTTCGGCCTGCACGGCGGGCTGGCCGCAGACCGCTTCAGCCGCAAGCGGCTGATGGTCTCGGCCGACCTCGTCCGCGCGATCGTGCTCCTGCCGGTCGCGATCGCGGGGGTCGCGGGAAGCCTGCCGCTGTGGGGGCTCGTCGTCGCGTCGTTCGTGCTCGAGTCGGCGACCAGCTTCTTCGCGCCCGCGTACGGCGCGATGATCCCGACGCTCGTCGACCGCGCGAACGTCCAGCGGGCGAACGCGCTCGTGCAGTCGACGACACAGGCGCTCTCGATCGGCGGCTGGGCGCTCGCGGCGGCGTTCCTGACGTTCATGCCGGTGAGCGTCTTCTTCGGTGTCAACGCTGTGTCGTTCTTCGTGTCGGCGGCCCTACTCGCCCGCATACGCCACGGCGGCGAGCACGATCATCACGGCGAAGCACCTCAGCTCCGCGCCGGTCTCGCCGCGCTCAAGCCGCGGCCGATGCTGGCCGCCGGCGTCGTCGCGCTCGGCGTTGCGGTAACGATCACCTCGGGAACCTGGATCGGCGGCGTGCCGAAGCTCGTGCGCGACACGCTCCACCATGGAGCCGGCGGTTTCTCGATCGTGATGGTCGGCTACGCCGCGGGCTCGATCGTCAGCGGGCTGCTGCTCGCGCGCCTGCCGATCCGCCACAAGGCCCGCGCCGGCCTTCTCGCGTGGGCGATGTACCTGCCCGGCTACGGCCTGATCGCGCTCGCCGGGTCGTTGCCGCTCGCGGTTGCCGGCGCGTTCTTCGCGGCGACGGGCCAGAGCACGTCGGTCGTGCTGCTCAACTCGGCAGCGCAGGAAGAGGTGCCCGATCACCTGCTCGGCCGCGTGCTCGGCGCGATCTCGCTGACGCACCGCGGCGCGCACGCGACGGGCCTGATGTTCGTCTCGCCGCTCTTCCTGCTCGCCTCCGCGCCGGCAGTCTTCGGCGGCGCGGCGATCGCCGTGCCGCTCGTCGGGCTCATCGGTCTAGGAGCCGGAGCTCGAGCACGCGAGACGCGTCGAACCCCGTGATCCTCAGCATCGCCCCGGCCGCGGCCGCCGCCGCACCCGCAGGCATCAACCCGACGAGCTCCGAGCCTGCGACCTCGGCACCGCGTGCCTCCGCCTCGGCCGCAATTCGCTCGACGATGTCGTGCAGCGCCGCAGCCTCCCAGTCCTCGACGTTCATCGATACCTGCACGAGCCCCGCCCGGGGCAGCTCGAGCCCGAGCGCGCGGACACCGGGGAAGCCGCCTCCCCGCTCGCGCACGACCGCTGCTACCTCGCGCGCGACCGAGAGCGGGCCGCGGAGGTTGACGTTGAACGCGATCAGCGGTGTGCGGGCTCCGAGGATCACCCCGCCTGCAGTCGCGTGCAGCTCGGCCGGGCCGAAGTCCGGCGCGAACTCGCCTGCCTCAAGGCGCCGCTCGAGCTCGTCGCGGCCGCCGCGCCGGTAGAACGCAGGCCCCCGCTCCGGCGGTGCGTACAGGAAGACGGGCAGGCCGAGCGCGCCGATCTGCGCACCGATCGCGGCCGCCGCGCTCCGTGCGCGCCCGAGATCCGCGGGCCGGAGCGGCACGATCGGCACCACGTCGGCGGCACCGATGCACGGATGCGCACCGTCGTGTGCACGCAGGTCGATCCGCTCGATCGCCGTCTGAACGCCGGCGACGAGCGCGTCGCCGAGCTCGTCCTCCGACCCGACGAGCGTGTACACCGAGCGGTTGTGGTCTGAGTCCGAGTGGACGTCGAGCAACCGCGCGTGCGCCGCCAGCGAATCGCCGATCGCATCGATCGTCGCCTGGTCGCGCCCGTCGCTGAAGTTGGGAACCGACTCGAGTGGCAGCACGCGCCTACTCTACGAGTCGATGAAGGAGTACTACGACCTGCGCGCGCCGTACTACGACGACTGGTGGATCGGCGCGGCGCGCGACCGTGAGGGCTGGCAGGAGGAGCTCGCCGCTGCGATCGCGGCCGTTATGGCACTGCCACCGGCTCGCACCCTCGACATCGCCTGCGGCACGGGCTACCTCACGCAGCACCTCGGTGACGATGTCGTCGGGCTCGACCAGAGCGCCAGCATGCTCGACGAAGCTCGTCGCCGACTCCCCGACGGCGAGTTCGTGCAGGGCGATGCACTGGCGCTGCCGTTCGAGGACCGCGCGTTCGAGCGCATCTTCACGAGCTACTTCTATTGCCACCTCGTCGACGACGAGCGTGTCCGCTTCCTCGCCGAGGCGCGCCGCGTCGCACCCGAGCTCGTCGTGCTCGGCAGCCGGCCCGGCGGGGACGACGAAGCGATGGAGCGCTGGGAGGACCGGCCGCTGAAGGACGGCTCGACGTGGCCGGTCTTCAAGCGCGTGTTCGATCCTGATGCGCTCGCCGCCGAGCTCGACGGCGACGTGCTGCACGCGGGCCGCTGGTTCGTCGTCGTGCGGACCGCGTGACCCGGTACCGGTCGCTCGCCTCCCTGAAGAGGGACCAGCGTGTGTGTCGCGCGTGCGTCGACGCCGGCTACCCGCTCGAGTCGCTGCCGGTGATCGCGCCGGGCGACGGTCAGCGCGCGTACCTGTTCGGGCAGGCGCCCGGCATCGTCGAGGGTGAGGAGCGGCGACCGTGGCGCGGACGCGCGGGCACGACGCTGCGCCGCTGGCTCGAGCTCGACGAGGACGAGTTCTACGCCACGTTCTATTGCGCGTCGGTGACACGGTGCTACCCGGGCCGCCAACCGTCGGGGCGCGGAGATCGCACGCCGACACCGGAGGAGCAGCGGCTGTGCGAACCGTGGCGCGACGCCGAGCTCCGCCTCCTGCAGCCGAAGCTGATCGTGACGGTCGGCGGCCTCGCGGCCCGCCGGCTGCTCGGCGTGAGGAGCGTCACCGAGTCGGTCGGCAAGCGTTACGACCTGAACGGCGTGCTCGCGATCCCCCTCCCCCATCCGTCCGGCGCCTCGAGCTGGTTGAACGTCTCCGCGAACCGCGAGCGCGTCGCGGGAGCGCTCCGCCTCATCAAAGACGCGCTCGATACCCTCGAGTGATGCCCGACGCACCACGCAACTCGAGAACGTTCATTCGGTTGCTCGGGTTTCTCGGCTCCTATCGACTCTCGCTGGTCGTCTCGATCGTGCTCGCGATCGGCTACCAGGCGGCCGGGCTCATCGCGACGTACCTGACCGGCTCGGTCGCTGCCGCGATCAAGGACGGAGAGCGCCACCGGCTCACGTGGCTCGTCGGGACAATCCTCGTGCTCGGCGTCGGCCGCGCGCTCCTGATGGCGGGCCGCCGCCTGATCTCGGGCTACCAGGCGCTCGGCGTCGAGATGGACATGCGCAACCGCGTGTACGCGAAGCTGCTGCGTCTCTCGTTCGGTTTCTACGATCGCCACCAGACCGGACAGTTGATGAGCCGCGCAACGGTCGATCTGCAGGGCGTCCGCTTCTTTCTCGGCTACGGCCTGATCTTCTTCTTCCAGAACGCGTTCACGGTGGTCGGCGTCGGGATCTTCGTCTTACTCATCTCATGGCAGCTCGCACTGATCGCAATGACGATCTCACCAGTGCTCGTCGCTGTCGCATACCGCTACAGCCACGTGTCGCATCCGCTCCTGCGCGACGTGCAGCAGAAGATGGCCGACGTCGCGACGGTTGCCGAGGAAAACATCGTCGGCGTCCACGTGGTGAAGTCGTTCGCCCAGGAGGACGCCGAACAGCGAAAGTTCGAGCGACGGTCCGAGGATGTCTTCAAGCTCTCCGTGCGCGCGAACCGGCAGCGTGCGCTCTACATCCCGATCCTCAGCTTCCTTCCGCTCCTCGCGCAGGCGGCAGTACTCCTGATCGGCGGCCACATGGTCGTGAACCAGACGATGTCGACCGCAAGCTTCGTGCGCTTCAACCTCTACATCGCGATGCTGGTGATGCCCTTGCGCGCACTCGGCATGTGGATTGGCCAGGCACAGCGCGCGACGGCGTCGGGGGAGCGGATCTTCCAGGTGATCGACGAGACGGAGGACATCGGCGACCCACCAGACGCGCGCGAGCTACCACCCGGAGAGGGGCACGTCGTCTTCGACGGCGTCACGTTCGGCTACGACTCGGAGCGGCCGGTGCTCGAGGACGTCTCGCTCGAGCTCGCGCCCGGGCGCGTCGTCGCCTTGATCGGTCACACGGGCGCCGGCAAGACAACGCTCGCTTCGCTCGTCCCGCGCTTCTACGACGTCCAGCGGGGTCGGGTGACGATCGACGGTGTCGATGTTCGCGACATGAGACTCACCTCGCTTCGCAGCGCGATCGGCGTGATCGCGCAAGACCCGTTCCTCTTCTCGGCGACCGTGCGCGAGAACATCGCGTTCGGGCGCGCCGACGCGACCGACGACGAGGTCGAGCGCGCGGCACGTCTCGCGCAGGCGCACGAGTTCGTCGAGGCGCTGCCGGAGGGCTACGACACGATGATCGGGGAACGCGGGATCACGCTCTCGGGCGGCCAGCGGCAGCGCATCGCGATCGCACGCGCGCTCGTTGTCGATCCACGAATCCTGATCCTCGACGATGCGACCGCATCCGTCGACGCGACGACCGAGTCGAAGATCCGCGAGGGTCTGCGCGAGGCGATGCGCGGCCGGACGACGATCATCATCGCCCACCGCCTCTCGACGATCGCGCTCGCTGACGAGATCGTCGTGCTCGACGGCGGCAAGGTCGCTTTCCAGGGGTCGCAAGCCGATGCGCGCTCGAACGATGTCTACCGTGAGATCGAGGACCACGGGATGCTCGAGCGGATCTTCGTCGAGGACGTCGCGTGAGGGTTCACCAGCCCGGCTCGCACCTGATGCGCGGCGGCAGGGCGCAGGTCGACGACTGGTCGTGGACCCAGACGAAACGCCGCCTCACAACCCTGTATCGCCTGGCGCGTCCGTACAGGGCCCAGACGCTGCTCGCGATCGTCTCGCTCGTCGGCGCGACCGTGGTCGGGCTCGCTCCCCCGTACCTCGTCGGCCGCACGATCGACCACGTCGGCCGCCACGCGACGAGCGACCTCGGCTGGCTGGTTGCACTGTTCCTGATCGCGGGCGGTCTCGCAACGGCCTTCACCTACGGCCAGACCTACTTCACCGGCTGGACGGGCGAGCGCATGCTCGCCGATCTCCGCAACCACGTCTTCCGCCACCTGCAGCGGCTGTCGCTCGGCTTCTACGAGAAGAACCGCGCCGGCGTGATCATCAGTCGCCTGACGAACGACGTCGAGGCACTCGACCAGCTCGTCACCGACGGCGTGACGTCGCTCGTCCAGAACACGCTGACACTCGCACTCTCCGCCGTCGTCCTCTTCTTCCTGGACTGGCGCCTCGCGCTTGCGACCCTCACGATCGTGCCGCCGGTGGCGTTCGCGACGGCGTGGTTCCGCAAGCGCTCCGGCCGCGCGTACCGCGGCGTGCGCGAGACGCTCGGTGCAGTCACCGCGACGCTTGCCGAGGACATCGCGGGCATGCGCGTGCTCCAGTCGTTCACGCGCGAGCGTGCGGCAAGCGCGAACTTCACCGCGGTCGCCGACCGCTACCGCGAGGCGAACATGCAGACGGTTCTCTTGAACGGCGTCTACTTCCCGGCCGTCGACTTCCTCTCGTCGGCGGCCACCGCAGTCGTCCTCGGCTACGGCGGCTGGCTCGCGTTCAACGGCGACGTCTCGATCGGCACGCTCGTCGCATTCCTGGGCTACCTGTCCAACTTCTTCGACCCGGTCCAGCAGCTCTCGCAGCTCTACAACACGTTCCTCTCCGCGGTCGCGGCGCTCGACAAGATCACCGACCTGATGGACGAGGAGCCGGAGGTGGTCGACCCGCCCGGCGCGGTCGCGCTCGAGACGGTGCGCGGCGACGTCGAGTTCGAGTCGGTGCGGTTCGCCTACGGCCGCGGGCCTGAGGTACTGCACGGGGTCGACCTTCACGTCACCGCGGGCACGACCGTCGCGCTCGTCGGCCACACCGGCGCGGGCAAGTCGACGATCGCGAAGCTGCTCGCACGTTTCTACGACCCGACCGAGGGCTGCATCACGCTCGACGGCGTCGACCTGCGCAGCGTGACGCAGGAGTCGCTTCGCCGCCAGCTCGGCATCGTCCCCCAGGAGGGCTTCCTCTTCGCGGGCACGCTCGCCGAGAACGTCGCGTTCGGCCGGCGCGAAGCAAGCCGCGAGGAGATCGTCGCCGCGATCCAGGCCGTCGGCGCAGACGAGTTCGTCGACGGGCTCGAGGACGGCTACGACACGCAGCTCGGCGAGCGCGGCTCACGACTGTCGCTCGGCCAGCGCCAGCTCGTCGCGTTCGCGCGCGCGCTGCTCGCCGACCCGCGGATCCTGATCCTCGACGAAGCGACGAGCTCGGTCGACATCGGTACCGAGCGCAAGATCGAGCAAGCGCTGCGGCGCCTGCTGCACGGCCGAACGGCGTTCATCATCGCGCACCGCCTGTCGACGATCCGAGACGCGGACCTGATCGTCGTGCTGGAGCACGGGCGGATCGTCGAGCAGGGGACGCACGACGAGCTCCTCGCGAAACGAGGGCTCTACATGTCGTTGTACGGCGACTGGGCCGTCGACGCAGCCTGAGCTAGACGTGAACTGGGAGCGAGCTGACGGCCTTGTCGTGCCACGTCTGCTTGCGCGGGTCCCAGAGCATCCAGAGGTAGCCGAGCAGGAGGGCGAGAGCGGAGACGATCGAGACAAGCGTGCGCCCGAAGGCACGGCCGTAGCCGATCACTTCGCCGCTATCGATGTCGACGACCCGAATGCCGAGAGCAGCATCGCCCGGCGTCTGCCCCGTGCCACCGTGGAAGTACGTGTAATAGCCGAACGAGAAGAGGAACGACAGCAGGATGCCCGGGCCGCCGAGGACGGCTCTGAGGATGAACTCGACGACGCCGACGACGAGGCCGTCGATGAACGCGGCTCCGAACCTCCGCCAGAACCCCGCTGCCTCTCCGGTCATCCGCACATATCGTGTCGGGCATGTCGGACACCATCGAGCCCATCGAGCCCGAGATCGCCCCGGAGGCCGAGCGCGAGACGCGCATGAGCCCGAAGCAGGCCGTCTCGGAGATGCGCATCCGCGTCCCGGTCCGCGCCAACCGGACACTCCGCACGGTCATCGACCGAGTGAACCGCGACGACCAGCTGAAGGGATGGTGGCACGTCGCGAACGTGAACGCGGTCGCGCGGATGGAGATCAACGACCACTCGTGGGTGCACATCCAGATCGTCACGAACATCGCCCTCAAGCTCCTGCGGCAGCTGACGAAACACGGAGTCGAGCCCAACGTCGTGCGCGACTACGGCTACACGCGCGACGACGCCGAGGTGATCGTCGCGCTCACCGCGCTCACCCACTGCGTGGGCATGTCCGTGCACCGGCAAGGGCACGAAGACTTCAGCCTGTTCCTCTCCGAGCCGAAGCTCCGTGAGCTGCTCGACGGAATCTACGAGGAGCCCGACTTGACGGTCGTCGTCTCCGAAGTGCTGCAGGGGATCATCAGCCACCGCTCCGACGGCCAGCCGCTGACGCTCGAGGCCGGCATCCTCCGCGTCGCCGACGCGCTCGATATGGAGCAGGGACGGTCGCGCATCGCGTTCGAGCGCGGCCGCGTCGGCATCCACTCCCTGTCCGCCGCCGCGATCGAAGAGGTCGAGATCACCGACGGCGAGCAGAAGCCGATCCGGATCTCGATCCGGATGAACAACTCGTCCGGCATCTACCAGGTCGACGGTCTGCTCCAGGCGAAGCTGCGCGGCTCCGGGCTCGAGCCGTACGTCGAAGTGATCGCGCACATCGACACAGAGGCCGAGAAGCGGCTCGTCCCGCTCTACGAGCTCGACCTTTGATTCGAGGACCGGAGCTACAATGGCGGCCCTTGCGGGATCGTCTAATGGTAGGACGCCTGACTCTGGATCAGGTAGTCTAGGTTCGAGTCCTAGTCCCGCAGCCTTTCGAAAGCCTTGCAAGCGCGGGGCTTTTGTTTTCTCGGTGGACGACCCCGCGGCAGGTGACCTCACCCGTCCGCCGAATGTGTAAGGGTGCGAGACATGGATGCGTCGTGCGGCGTCCCTGGCACGTGAACGTCGTCGCAAGCCTCGTCGTCGCATGGTGCGTCGCCGTGTGGCTCGGCGTGCTGTATTTGCTGGGCGTGCAGCTCTAAGGCGTAAGCGACGCGGACTGGCCGAGCGTGCGCCCGGCGGCGTCGAGCGCGCGCACGGCGACCGCTTGCGGCGGCGTCTCGAGGCCGATCGTCGTCTCGAGCCCACCCCACGGCCGTGACGCGATCACGGCGAGGTGATCGGCGTCCGGCCCGGCGAGCACCTGCCACCGGGCAATCCCGCGCTTTCCGTTCCAGCTCGCGTAGACGCGGTCGCCGACGACCGCGACGAGCGGCTTGCCGCCCGGGTTGCCGGCCCACGGCAACCGGTAGCCGCGGTACGTGTCCCCGTAGGGCAGCGTCATCTGGAACAGCACCTTGCCCGCCGACGAGAACTCGGTCAGCTTCCGGATGCCGCCCCAGCCGACGAACGCGCCGCCGCCGGGAAGCAGCTCGAGGTTCCCTTCGAACGGCGAGCTGAGCTTCTTCGGGTGCACGAACGTCTTCAGGATCGTCGCGGTCCTCGTCGCCGGGTCGATCTTCAGGACGAGCGGCCGCGTGTACGGCTCCTCCTTCGGGATCGCGCCGTTGTCGAAGAGCGAGATCGTCGTCGAGCCGTGGAAGCGTGCGTTGTGCTGATAGCGGAACTTGACCGCGGCGGCCGGCCCGAAGTCGCTGCGCTTCCCGCCGAGCCGCCAGACGATCGAGCCGTCGCGGCGGAGGAGATAGAGCGCGCTCGTGTTGCGGCCCGAGATGAGGATCGTGCCGCCGGGGCCGTCGGCGATCGAGTTGACGTGGAAGTAGTCGAGGGGGCGCTTCTTCGTCGCGTGGAGTGCCGGCTCGCGACGCGCCTGGATCGACTCGCTCAGCGGAACGTGGTCGAGGCTGTGCCATTCGAAGACGAGCTTGCCGGTCGTGATGTCGATCTCCTGGACGACGCTGTCCTCCGCGTAGCCGTCCTTCGGCCCGCCGACCGACCGCAGGTCGAGCGGGACCTCGTGGTAGATCGTGATGTAGGCGGTGCCGCGCGGCGTCAACTGGAACTCGTGCAGGTCACCGTCGAGACCGTGCGCTGCCTTGACGGTCGCGATCTCGTGATACGAGGCGTCGTACACCTCGTACGTCCCGCGTCCGATGCCGGCCTTCGAGATGATCCCCTGCCACCACGTGAGCACCGGCTTGCCGCGGTAGGTCTGCGCGCGGAAGTCGGTCGCCTCGAGCCCCTTCGGCACCTCGTGGTACCAGACGATCCGCCCGTGGTTGTCCGAGATCACGACGCCGCTCGGCCGGTCCTTGCCGCCCTTCTGCGCGAACATCACGTACCCGGGAGCAGTGCCCTGGGCCTGGTCGTCGATGCGGAGGAGCGGCGGGTGCAGGTCCGGGAGCGTGCGGAGCGTCGCGGTCGTCGCGGGCGTCGACGCGGCCGCCTTCTTCTCGACGCCGCAGCCGAGGAGCAGGAGCACGAACGGGAGGAAGAGCAGGCCGACGCGCACGCGGCGCGATGGTACTTAGTTGGCGGTTTCGGCGTCTTTGCCTATGCTCTTTCGCAATTCCCCTGACCCCCCAGACAGGAGGACGAGTGAAGAAGCGCATCTACGTGGGCGCCGGTGCGTCCGCGCTGATCGCAATCGTCGCACTCGCGACGATGGTGAGCGGTGCGATCGCACGGAGCGGCGCGACGCCGCTGCCTGCGTCGTCGTGCTCGGCGATCCAGAACGGCAGTGGCCAGATCCTGGTCGCGTCCGACCTGCCTCTCGAGGGTTCGGGCCGGACTCAGACCTCGCAGATGACCAGAGCGATCAAGTTCATCTTCAACCAGCACGGGTGGAAGGCGGGTAAGTACTCGATCGCCTACCAGAGCTGCGATGACGCGACCGCTCAGGCCGGCAAGTGGGACTCGGGCAAGTGCTCGGCGAACGCAAACGCGTACGCCCAGAACTCGAGCGTGGGCATGGTGATCGGGACGTTCAACTCGGGTTGTGCCGAGATCATCGTTCCAATCCTCAACCGCGCGGCCAACGGTCCCGTCGCCATGGTCAGCCCTGCCAACACCTACGTCGGCCTGACCCACCCGGGTCCGGGCACGGTTGCAGGTGAACCGGGCAAGTACTACCCGACCGGCAAGCGCAATTACGCGCGTGTCGTTGCGGCCGACGACTACCAGGGTGCGGCAGACGCCGTGCTCACGAAGACGTTGGGTGTGAAGAGTGTCTTCATCCTCAACGACAAGGAGGCGTACGGCCTCGGCGTCGCGACGAACTACAAGAACGCGGCGAAGAAGCTCGGCCTCAAGATCGCCGGCTTCACGGCGTGGGACGGTAAGGCGTCCTCGTACGAGGCGCTCGCTGTCAAGATCAAGGCATCCCATGCAACCGGTGTGTTCCTCGGCGGCCTGATCTGCGAGAACGGCGGCAAGCTGATCAAGGACATCAAGGCTGGTGTCCCTGCGGGCACGAAGATCATCATGCCCGACGGCTTCACGCCGGTCTCCGCGACGGTGCAGCAGGCCGGCACGTCGGCCGAGGGCTCGTATGTCTCGGTCGCCGGTCTGCCGAACTCGCAGCTGAAGGGCGCCGGCACGGCGTTCGTCAAGGCGTTCACCAAGGCCGACCACAAGGCGCCGGACCCGTACTCCGTGTACGCGGCGCAG
>Ga0207674_10006911_pt1 | contig 13293 bp, 7 predicted proteins | sample KBSCornC72_FD_184303 | JGI IMG/M metagenome (GOLD analysis project Ga0207674, IMG submission 184303) | Corn rhizosphere microbial communities from Kellogg Biological Station, Michigan, USA - KBS Corn C7-2 (SPAdes) (version 2) | ecosystem: Host-associated > Plants > Roots > Rhizosphere > Soil ... | reverse complement strand
GGAACCGTGTTGATCGCGTAGATATTGCCGAGCGCGTCGTAAATGTATTCGGCTGAATCTCCGGTCGATGTCGTTACGGCGCGCAATCGGCCATTCGCGTCATAGACGTAGCTCGCCGCATGGGCAGCGCTGGCGAACAGCACCAGGGAGACCCAGAAGAGAGAGAGGGAGCGCATGCTATTTGCAAATCCGCGCTGGCCCAGCGCAGTTCTTCTTGCGAACATTCTTTTTCCCCTGCGTGACAAGGCCTGTGACTGCCCTCAGACTGGCAGCGCGACCTAAACGTGGAAGTGAAACAGCGACTACGCTCGATTTTCCAGACCGGATTCCATTCCGAGCCCGTATTTGGCGAGAACGTTAACCAGATTTTATTACGGCGGCAATGCACAGCGTTACAGTTGACAACGTCAATGTGACCTGGCAGGTATCCAACGACGTAAGCCGCTGAGGTTGGTTGCGGCAAATCCCTGCGCTACAGTCGCGACCCCGGACGCAGGTTTTTCTATTCGTCCATCAATGCGCGACACGAAATTGAAGACATTGGCTTACAGGCGGATCCTCTTCGTGCTATTGGCCGGAGTGACCGCAAACCTATCGGCATCTGAGAATGGCAAGCTGGTTGAGCTTGGCCGGCAGATCTTCAATGACACATCACTCAGTCGCGACGGCAAAATCAGTTGCAACAGCTGTCACGATGCCGCTCACGCGTACGCCGATCCGCACCAACGGAGTATCGGTGTGGACGGGAAGGTCGGAACGCGCAATGCACCTAGTTTGATTGGCATCGGTGCTGATACGTCCTTTACTTGGGATGGACGACGCACGCGGCTGGAAGATGTTGTGGTCGACCCCTTTATCAATCCGGTCGAATTCGGGTTGTCATCGACCGACGAGGTTGTACAAAGGCTGCGCAAGGAACCAGGCAGAGTCGAGGCGTTTCGCGCGGCGTTTCCGCACGCAAGGGAATACCCCACCATTGAACAGGTAGCTGTTTCACTCGGCAACTTCGTGCGCTCGCTCAACGCGAAAGATAATGCGCGCAACCAGATTCAATTAGACCGCGTTCCCGTTCAGGTACAACTCGGTGCACGACTGTTCGACGGTGTTGCCGGATGCAACGTATGTCATACGCATAGCGAAGCGTCCGCGCGATTCGCAGACGGGAAATACCACCATTCCGGGGTCGGTGATGCGACGCAATCGAAGCAACTACCTGAACTCGTGCAAGTCGTCTTGCAGCAGAACCTCCCCGCAAGCGCGATTGGACCGAAGGTGCTCGGCGATGCGGAATGGTCAGCGCTTGGGCGTTTCGTGGTGAGTCACAGCCCGGTTGATATCGGCGCGTTTCGGACGCCGTCGCTGCGCAATGTCGCGGTCACGGCGCCGTATATGCACGATGGCAGTATTGCGACACTCGCAGAAGCGGTCGATCATGAAATCTATTACCGCGGCTTCAGCAGCGGGCACCCGATCAACCTGACCCAAGCCGAGCGACAAGCCATTGTCTCTTTCTTGGAGACTCTGGTTGACCGGGACTACGCGGCGAAATTTTCTGCCCCGTAATCCACCATCCGGAGCGCTGCCGAACCCCTCGATGTGGACAATTCAGTGGCTTGCCGCATGAAAACCGCGGCCCGGCAGCGTCCTCAACAGCGACTCGAAAAAGATCGAGCGGATCAACCCATTCGCCCTGCTCATGCTTCGCGACCGCCTCGGCTTGAATTTGCCGCGCGCGCACACATCAACGATTCTCAAGCGCTGAGACCGACGCGTTTTTTAATGCCGTGCAACATCGCGCGCCACCCGTTTCTCTGATGTCTTCGTTGTTCGCCAACCTGTCGCACACCGTGCTCGACGACGAGTCTGGCAGCGTGCGCTATTTTCCGGATTGCGTTCCGCCTGCGCTCGCGCAGAGCTGGTTCGAGATTTTGCGCGAGCAGGTGGCGTGGAATTCGTTTCGGCGCGTCATGTATGAACGTGAGGTCGACGTACCACGCCTGGTGGCGACCTTCGACCTCACGGCCGCCGACCTGCCCGAACCGATCCGCGCCGCGCGCGCGGTTGCCGAACGCTTCAGTGCGCACGTCTTCAACAGTGTCGGCGTCAACCGATATCGGGACGGCAACGACAGCGTCGCGCCGCACAACGACAAACTCGACGATCTCGTACACGGCGCACCGATCGCGCTGCTGTCCCTCGGCAGCGTGCGGCGCTTCACGATGACGACCAAAACCACGCCGCGTCGCCACCTGCATCTGGATCTGGAACCGGGCAGCCTGCTCGTGATGAGCTACGACACGCAACTGCATCTGGACCACAGCGTGCCGAAGACACGCACAGACGTTGGCGAACGCATCAGCCTCGCGTTTCGCGATCGCCCGGCAGTGCGTCGCACGCGCACGTCGTGGCGCAGGAAATAGCGCGCCGTTGCCGTATTTGTCCGGCACCATCGCCCACGAAATAAAAACCTCGCCATGAAGCGGGGTTTTTATTTTTCGCGTTTCGGTTCAATCATCGGGAACGGCAGCACAAACTGCCGTTCCCGACTGGCGATTACGGTCCTTCGAAGCCGTCGCGGAAGATCACGAGCGTGTCGGTATCGCTGGCCGTGTTGTCGGCGGTGTTCGGATCCGTCACGCTGCCATTCACCGTCGCGGTGGCGGTGTTGGTGACATAACCGGTGCCTTCAGCCAACACGCTCGCGCTGTACGTGTAGGTGACGCTGCCGCCGACCGGCAGATTGGCGATATCGTTGAGCGTGTTGCTGGTGGCACCCGCGCCGCAGCTCGCGCCGCCGCTGCCCACGCAAGTCCACGCACCGCCGTCGAGGTTCGCCGGCAGCATGTCACTCACCGTCACGGATGCGGCGACCGGGCCGGTCATGTTGCGCACGACGATGATGTAGCTGACGCTGTCGCCAACGCGTGCGTACTCGACGCCATCGCCGATGATCACCGAGATGTCGGCCTGGTGCGGCGGCACGCCGGTGCCGAGCAGACCGATCGTGCCGGCGCCGGTACCGGTGCTCGTCACGGACAACGTCTGGCTCGCGCCGCCCGTTGCCGACGGCGCGAATGTGTAGACCAGCGAGCAGCTCGCACCGGGTGCGATCGTGATCGCGCCCGAGGCTGCGCAGGTGCCGCCATTGCGCGCAAACGGCAGGGCAGCGGCCGTAACCGTCGCATCGAGCGAGGCAGTGCCGTCGTTGCCGAGCGTAACGAGATGCTGGGCGCTGGTCGTGCCGACGACCTGGTTGCCGAAGTTGATCGACGTTGGCGTAATCGTGAGATGACCCTGCACGCCGGTGCCCGACAACGCGATCGTGCCACTGCCCGGCGCATTCGCCGTCACGGTGAGCGTCTGATTTGCCAAGCCGAGCGCGATCGGCGTGAACTCGTAGGCCAGCGTGCAGCTCGCGCCCGCCGCAATCGTGATCGGCAGCGTCGCACTGCAGGTGCCGGTCGCGTTGCGTGCGAACGCGCCGCTCGCCGTGGTCAGCGCGGTCACGTCGAGCGAAGCCGAGCCGGTATTGGCGAGGGTAACCGCTTGCGTTGCGCTGGTCGTGCCGATCGTCTGGTTGCCGAACGCGAGTGCTGTCGGCGTGATGGTGAGATTGCCCTGCACGCCCGTGCCCGACAACGCGATCGTGCCGCTGCCCGGCGCGTTCGCGGTCACTGTCAAAGTCTGATTTGCCGCACCGGTCGCGGTTGGCGCGAATGTGTAGGTAAGCGTGCAGCTGGCACCCGCGGCGATCGTGATCGGCAGCGTCGACGCGCATGTGCCGGTCGCGGTGCGTGCAAACGGCGCGTTTGCGGCATCCAGCGCGGTGACGTCGAGCGAAGCGTTGCCGCTGTTGCCCAAAACTACGGTCTGCTCGGAACTGGTCGTGCCGACTGTCCAATCGCCGAAGTCGAGCGTCGCCGGCGCAATCGTCAGCTGGCCCTGCGGCGGGGGGACGGGGAACAGACCGACGACGACCGGATCGTGGTCGGACGCGCGGAATGCACCTACATTGCCCGAATCCCACAGCGTGCGCTGCGGAATCAGCGCGGAACCGTCCGGCTTCTCCTCGAACGTGGCTTCGCCGGTGTCCTTGATTTCATCGTTGTAGTCGAACAGATCGACTTCGTCGGCATTGATGTGCCATGCATCGGCGCCGGTGATCAGCGGCTTGAGTGTGTCGTTTGCAAACGCGTAATCGAGATGACCCAGTTCACCACTGAACAGGTAGGAATACGCATTCGTACCGTGCAGCTCGGTTTCCATGTCGTGGTAGCCGCCGCCTTCGAGCGTCGTGACCGGCGTTTCACTCGCATAGGAATTGAAATCTCCGAGCAGCAGGACATTGCTGCTGCCGACCGCGGGCACGACCGTGCCGTTGATCCACGTCATCGTGCGCTGTGCCTGCTGCGTGCGCGTTACCGCCCAGCAGCCCTGGCCGTCGCTCTGATCCGCATCCGGGTCGCCGGCGGCGGGGCAGCTGCCCTTGGACTTCAGGTGATTGGCGACCACGATGAAACGCTGGCCGAATGCCGGGTTGGAAGCATCGACGACGTCGTAACCCTGCGCGGTCGGCGGACGGTTGTGCACCGGGTCCAGATCGACCAGCGGGCTGCCGACCGGCGACAGAATGCCCGTTCGGTACACCTGCATCACGCGGATCGCATCGGTGCCGAGCGTGCCTCCGGTGTTGACGAACGCATACGGATGCGCGCCGCCGCAACTGGCGTTCACTGCGCCGAGCAGATCGTTGATCGTGGCCGTTGGCGTCGTGTTCTCCAATTCCATGAACGCGGCAACGTCCGGGTTCAGCGTGCATATCACCAGCGCCGCGCGCGCGCGCTGGCGATCGAGTTCGGCCACGCTGTCCGCGCCACGGCAGTCGAGCGTGCCGCTCGGACCGCAAGGACCCGAACTGCTGCTCGACGTCGTGTCGATCGTCGTGAAGTAATTGAGCAGATTCATGCCGACCGCGCGGATTGAACCGCCCACATCCGGCGGCGTGAGCGGACGCGGATTCACCGGCAGGAACGTGACCGGATAGCTCGCGCTCGGACGAATGCGCCAGGTGCTGGCGGGACTGGCGACTCCACTTGGGCGCGCCCACTGCACGACACCGACGAGGCCATTGATCTGGTCGCCGCCGCGGAACCAGTCCGCACCCTGCGCGCCGAGCGAGAAACCGCCGTTCGTGTGCGGCCAGTACGCGGCCTGTAGACCGTCCGGCTGCAGCAGCGCCGCTTCGTCGCCATCGCGGTCGTCATCGAGGATCACTTGCCGGCGTGCGAGCGCATCCAGGTGCGCGGCCAAGCCAGCGACGCTCGGTGTGTTGTCCTCGGTAAACGTGCGCGAGCGGTTGCCGAACTGGAGCACGACCTGACCATAGCGGTACAACTGGAAATACTCGGCCACGGTGAGCGGGTCGTACTGCACGAGCATGCCTTCGACGGATTCGTAGAGCGAATTGACATTGCCCGCGATCGGAAGGGCGATGTGTACCGGCGTGATTTCGGCGAGGTGATTCGCCGCATCGGTCACGACCACGCTCGCGGGCGAGGTCGTCAGCTCTGTCATGCCGAAGAACTCGGACACCGTACCGTTTACGCGCACGCGCTGGCCTTCCGCGACGGCAGCCGCCGTGCAGCTGCCGCAGAAGACGAAAATGCCTTCCGACGTATTCGGATCAGCGTCGGCATCGGCGTCTTCCTCTTGCAGGAAGAAGCCTTTCAGGCGATCGGTGCCGAGAAGGTTCGAGGTCACGACGCCTTCGACGTACACCGACTGCCCGTTCAGCGGAGAAATGTCATCGGTGCCCGGCGTGGTGCCGGCAACGCTGCCCTGCACGTCGTGGATCTTCGTGATCGTAATCTCGTCATTGAGGATGGTGCCGGTGCCTTGACCATCGCCAACGATCGCGCCGGCGACATTGGTCACATTGACGAAGAACGTTTCATTCGGCTCCGCGGTGGTGTCGCCGTTGACGAGCACATCGAACGTGTAATCCTGGCTATTGGCCGGAATCGTCTGCGCAAACAGCGATTTCGCCGTGTAGTCGGAAGGCTGCGTCGCGGTGCCGTCGGCGGTGGCGATATCGAACATGACGTCACTGGCCGACACGGCAGAAAGATGCACGGTAAACGTGAACGTCGTCGTTCCTGCGTCGCCTTCGCTCAAGGAAACATCATTGATGGTCAGCGTCGGGGTACCACCGGCAACGCCGTGTGGAGTGACCGAGAAATCGTCGATGGCCAGGCCATGATCATTGCCGGTGTGATTGATATCGGCCCAGCGCAGCATGATCTGTGCGCCCGGCGCGATGCTCAGGCCGGTGATCGTCGATGCGATCGAGGTCCGATTCGGCGCGACATTGCCATTGAGCGCAATGCCCGTCGTGGCGCCAAAAACCGGGCTGGTAAAGTCGAGCGCGCTGATCCCGGTTCCCGCGAGAGTAAGGTCAGTGGATGCCGGATTGCCGGTGACATACGAGAACGTCACTGTCTGCGCAACGGAAGGCGTCGCGCCACCACCGTCGCGCCACTGTTCACCGGTGTAGGCGACATCGAGCGAGGTAATCGTGCCGCCGGTGTCGTTCTGCAACAGCACGCCCCAGAACACCGTGTTCGTGGTGCCGGAACCAATCGAGCCGAGCGCACGATCCGTGGTCGTGCCGGTACCGAAACTGTACATCGCGCCGTTGTTGGTCGAGCCGTCACCGGCGCGGTACGTCAATGGGCTCACGCTGTCCTTGGCGTACCACCCTGGAATCGTGGAATCGTCGGTCCAGGCGTTCGCCGTTCCGGTATTCGCCAGCGTGTCGAAGGTCTGCGTGGAAGTCGCCACGCCCAGCGTCGTCAGCGACACCGGCCCGGCGAACGCTGGCAGCGCCACAATGAGAAAAATCGATGCAAAAAGACACTGGCGCAGCTTCATCGCGGCAAGCTCCGAATCAAAGGGAAAACGGGATGCCGGGATGGTGCCGCAGTTCTGTTACGGTTACAAGAAAATCCCGTCATGCGCCGCAGCAAGCGCCGAGCCTGCTGAATCCGGGAACAGACAGGTTCAGTCCGAACCTTGCCGCTCCTGGGCGACGCTGCGCAACACGGCATCGAGCTGGTTCGGATCGATCGGCTTGGCCAGGTGGTGATCGAATCCGGCGGCCAGTGCGTTGCGACGGTCCTCTTCCTGGCCCCAGCCGGTTATCGCAATCAGCACGATGGAGCTGCCCCAACGCTGCCCGCGAATCTTGTGCGCCACTTCGTAGCCATTGAGTTCGGGCATGCCGATGTCCAGCAAGGCGACATCGGGACGCAACTGCTCCGCCGCTTCGAACGCCTCGCGTCCGTTGTACGCGGTGAAGACGGTGTGGCCGGAAAGCTCCAGTAGCGTGGCGCAGCTGTCCGCGCCGTCGCGATTGTCGTCTGCAACGAGCACGCGCAACGAGGGCGCCGGCTCGCCTGGCCGCGCGGTCGATCGCGCAGCGCGCTCGCGCATCGGCGCGACCACCGGCAGGCTCACCACGAATTCACTGCCCTGACCCAAACCGGCACTGCGTGCCTCGACCGTCCCGCCGTGCAGTTCGACGAGGCCACGCACCAGCGCAAGGCCGATGCCGAGCCCTCCTTCGGACCGCTCGAGCGCCGTATTGACCTGCGAGAACAGCGTGAACAGCTTCGGGATCACCTCCGGCGCAATGCCGATGCCGTTGTCGCGCACCGACACCACCAGGTTGCAATGCTCGCGCCGCGCATGCAGTTCGATGCGGCCGCCAGGACTTGTATACTTTGCCGCATTGATCAGCAGGTTCGTGAACACCTGTGCCAGTCGCACCGGATCGGCATCGAGCTCGACTGGCTGCGGCGGCAGATCGAGCAGCAACTCGTGACCCTTGGCATCGATCTTCGGCCGCGCGGTTTCGATCGCCGCACCGATGACCGAGGCGAGCTCGACCCGGTGCTTTTTCAGCGCCAGCATGTTGTGCAGGACGCGCGCGATGTCGAGCAGGTCGTCGAGCAGCCGACTCATATGCTCGAGCTGGCGCTCGATGATCTCCCGACCCTGCTCGCGTTTCTCCTCCGACAGCCCCGGCTTGCGGCTCGCGGCCACCGCGTAGCGAATCGGCGCGAGTGGATTGCGCAGTTCATGGGCCAGCGTGGCCAGAAAGTTGTCCTTGCGCCGATGCTCCTCACGCAACGCTTCCTCGCTGCGGCGCAACGCCTCCTCCGTGGCTTTCCATTGGGAGATGTCGCGCGAGACATTCGCGGCAGCGACGATTTCGCCGCGCGAATTGCGCACCGGCGACACCGACAATGAAATCGGCACGCGTCGACCGCCCTTGGCCAGGCGCGTCGTCTCGAAATGACGGATACGCTCGCCGCGACGCAGCTTTTCCAGCAACTCGTATTCCTCAGCGTGAAGCTCCGGCGGCACGATCAACGTGATCGGTTGGCCGATCGCTTCCTCGGCCGTGTAGCCGAACGTGCGTTCGGCAGCCGCGTTCCAGCTCAGGATGCGTCCGTCGAGCGCCTTGCTGAGGATCGAATCCTCGCAACTCTCGACGATCGCCGCCAGCAGTACCGCCTCGTCCGCCGCCGCGGGCGTGAGCTTTTCATCGCGATGCAGTACCGTGATCTTGTCGCGCATGCCGCCCATCATCTGTCCTGCGACAAACAAAAATCTTGCGTGTGTGCGCTCACTGCAATCGTCGCGCCATCCTGGCTGCGCTGGCGCGACGCAAAGTAGCTGTCAGCGCTTGCGCAACGCGATCTTCGCCGCGTTGCGTCCGCTCGTGCCGCTGATCCCACCGCCGCCGTGGACGCCGCTGCCACACAGAAAGAGCCCATCGATCGGCGTTGTGTGATTCGACCAGCCCGGCAGCGGGCGCATGAAGAAAATCTGGTCGAGGATCAGTTGACCGTGATTCTGATCGCCTTCGGTAAGCCCGTAGGTAGATTGCAAGTCGCACGGCGTAATCGTGTGCACGCGCCTAATCGATGTCCGGAACGCCGGGCAATATGCATTGAGCGTATCGATTGCGCGCTGCTCGACAATATGGCGCGCGGCATCCCAGTCCGAGTTGCGCAAGGTATAGGGAGCGAACTGGAAATGGATTGAAACGACGTTGCCACAGGTCGTCACTTCCAGATACGGCTGCGGCGAAATCTCGCCGTACTTGGCCGCATCGTAGGCGCGTTCCAGGTACTTGATGGACGGCGCGACCGCAAGCGTGCCCGCGGACAACCCATGTCGGCCATCGGTTTCGACGTGAATCTTCGCCACGCAGCCGCGCATCTTGATCGACTGTGCCTGCCAGACGAACTCGGGAGGCAACTCCGATGCGCCGACGAGTTTCAGAAACGTGTGGCGTGGATCGGCCGCGCAGAGAATCAGCGCAGCCGCGATCTCGTCCCCACTCGCCAGACGCACGCCGCCTGCGCGTTCGCGATCGACGATAATCTGTTGCACGTCTGCCGACGTACGCACTTCGCCGCCGCGGGACTTGAGCGCGGCGACAAGGGCGTCGGTGATTTTGCCGACGCCGCCGGCGCGCGGCAAATGCGCAAGTCCGCCGCGATTGAGCCAGTTGTGCATCAGCGTCAAGCCGGTGCCTGCCGACATCGGGCCGAGCGTCGAACCATGAATCGCCAGCGCAGCCACTGCCGCGCGCAGCGCGTCGGATTCGAACCATAGACCGGTGAGTTCCTCGGCGGACATCGACATGGCGCGCACGACGCGGAACATGTCGCGGCCGCCGAGGCGGCGCAGTTTCCACAACAAGCCGGCCAGCGGCAGACCTTCGCGGATCGGCGCAAAATGCGGCAGCCGCGGCATCGGCGTGCGATAGGCGGCGTCGAGGAACGCGGTCGCGCGAGTCATGAACGCGACGAAGTCGGGCCAGCGTTCGGCATCGCGCGAGGAGAATTCGCGGATCGCCTCGCTCGCGCGCGCGGGATCGGCGTCGATCGTCAAACTCTTGCCGTCGCCCAGCAGGCACGTATAAGCGGGACGCGCGCCATCCGCGGGCAGCTGCAAACCCAGATCGCGCACGATGTCCGGGCGCAGCTGCGCACTCGCGTGCAGCGAATCGGCGCTGAAACCTTCGCCGAACGACTCGGTCACGAGCTGGCCGCCGGCGATTTCGCGGCGTTCGAGCACGAGCACTTTCTTGCCGGCCTTGGCCAGATAATTGGCAGCGACGAGTCCGTTGTGGCCCGCGCCGATGATGATTGCGTCGTAACTCATCAGTCGACGTCCTGCAGGATCGCATCGGCCGCGAGCTTGCCGGGCGCGCCCATGACGCCACCGCCCGGATGCGCGCCGGCCGCGCCGAAATAGTAGCCCGGCAGCGGCGTGCGGAAATCCGCCCACTGCGGCGAGGGGCGGAAGAAGAACAGCTGATGCAGCAGCAGTTCGCCGTGGAAGATATTGCCGCCGGTGATGCCGGCGATGCGTTCGATATCCGCCGGCGTGATCACCTGTTTGCCGACAATGCACTGGCGGATGTTCGGCGCGTATTTCTCGATCGTGGAAATCACGGTTTCGCCGAACGCCTCGCGCTTGGCGTCGTCCCAGCCGCCTTCGATATCGTACGGCGCGTATTGCACGAAACACGACATCACGTGATGTCCCGGCGGCGCCATGTCGCGGTCGATCATCGATGGAATGATCATGTCGATGTACGGATTCTTCGAGTATTGGCCGTACTTGGCTTCATCGTACGCACGCTCGATGTAGTCGATGCTCGGGCTGATCGAGATCGCACCGCGGTGCAGCGGGCCCTCGCCCGGCAGGCAGGTGAAATCCGGCAACGCGTTCAGCGCGATGTTGACCTTGCCCGAGGAGCCACGCACGCGGAAATCGCGGATCGACTGCACGAACTCGTCCGGCAGGTGCTTGCCGTCGACGAACTGCAGGAACGTGCGTTTCGGATCGGCGGCAGACAGCACGATCTTCGCGCGCAACTCGTCGCCGTTTTGCAAGGCAACGCCTGCGGCGACGCCGCCCTTGACGATGACCTTGTCGACCGGCGCATTCGTGCGGATTTCCACGCCGAGCGCGCGCGCGGAATTGGCGATCGCCGCGGACACGCCGCCGGTGCCGTTCTTGGCGAAGCCCCAGGCACGGAACGCGCCGTCGATTTCGCCCATGTAGTGATGCAGCAGCACGTAAGCGGTGCCCGGCGAACGCGGGCCGAGAAATGTGCCGATGATGCCGCTGGCGGATTTCGTGCCTTTGAGCGCATCGAACTCGAACCATTCGTCGAGCAGGTCGGCGGAGGACTGTGTCACCAGTTTGGCGATGCGATAAAGCTCTTTCTCGCTCAAGCTGCGCGCGTACTTGCCAAGCTTGAGCAGACCGAGCAGATCGCGCGGACTCAGGCTCGATGGATCCGGCGGCACCATGCTGATGATCGGCTTGATCGCTTTCGCCGCACGCGCCATAACGCGCGAGTACTCATCGTACGCTTCGGCGTCTTTCGGCGAATGGCGATAGACCTCCTGCCGCGTGAGATCGTGATCGTCCCAGCCGGCGAGATAATCGCCGTTGTCGAGCGGCGTGACCGTGCTCGGCAACGGCAGAATTTTCAGCCCGTGCCGTGGCAGCTCGAGATCGCGGATGATTTCCGGGCGCAGCAAGCTGACGACGTAGGAGAACTCGGTAAAGCGATAGCCCGGAAAGATTTCTTCGGTCATCGCCGCGCCGCCGACGACTTCGCGGCGTTCGAGGATCACGACCTTCTTGCCCGCACGCGCGAGATAGGCGGCAGCGACGAGGCCGTTGTGGCCCGCGCCGATGACGATGGCGTCGTATTGGTTAGTGCTCATGCATCAACTCGGCAGTCGCGCTGTGTAGTACCGTTCGCCCTGAGCGTAGCGCCGGAGGCGCGGAGTCGAAGGGCACGCGGCGTTTCGACTCCGCTCGCTTGGGCGAGCTACGCTCAACGCGAACGGGATCATAGCTATTTCTTCTTCCATTCAGGCTCGTAGAACGGCGTCTTCACCACCGTCGCCGGCGCGTGCAGGCGATGGTGTTCGACGGTGACTTCCATGTGCAGCTGCGTACCGAGTTCGAAGTACGGCCGCTGCACGTGCGCAAGCGCGATGTATTTTTTCAACACCGGCGACCACGTGCTCGTGGACGCATAGCCGACTTGTTCGCCTTCATGCATCACCGGCAAGCTCGCGCGCATCGCCATGCCCGGAATTTGCGGCGGCAGCCCGACGCGCGCGTACAGCTGTTCGAGCCCGACCCAGTCGATTTCCAGGCCGACCAGTTTCCACGCCGAGCCGTTCTTGTGTTCGCGTTCGAGCGCCTTGCGGCCGACGAAATAGCCGGGTTTGTCGAGCGCGACGGTCCAGCCGAGGCCCATTTCGAATGGCGTGGATTTCTGTCCGGGAATCCAGGCGTGATTCGTCGCGGTGTAATCGACGTCGATCATGAACAGGCCGGCTTCGACACGCGCCATGTCCATCGCGAGGATGCCGCACGGTACGATGCCGTAGTCGCGCCCGGCCTCGATCAGCGCGTCCCACACGGTCAGCGCGTTGCTCTCGTCCATCCAGATTTCGTAACCGAGATCGCCGGTGTAGCCGGTGCGCGAGATCGTCACCGGCACGCCGGCAAGTTTCGTTTCCATCATGCGAAAGAACTTGAGCTTGTCGAGCGTCTTCGCGCAGACGCGATTGAGGATCGCGCGCGATTTCGGACCCTGCAGACTCAGCGCGGCGACGTGGTCGGTAACTTCAGTGACCGTGACATCCATGCCGACGGCGTTCATCGCCAGCCAGCGCAGCGATGGCTCGGCGGAGGTCAAACGAAATTTGTTTTCCGCCAAGCGCGAGATCGTGCCGTCGTCGAGCAGCTTGCCGTCGTCGTCGCACCAGCCGGTGTAGAACACCTGTCCGACGGCCATCTTGAGCACATCGCGCGGCGTCATGCGGTGCAACAGCTTCGCCGCGTCCGGACCTTCGATGATGTATTTCATCAACGGCGTGATATCGATCAGCGCAGCGGCGTCACGAATCGCCCAGTACTCGCGATCGAGCGACAGATCGTACGAACCGACGACGATATAGCCCGCCCAGCGCCGCCAGTTCTGCGGCAGCGACAGGCGCGAAGTGCGCTCGTGAAACGGTGTGCGTTTCAGTTCGAACATGTGTTGCCGGATCCCCGATTTTTCGTTCACGCCGTCGCTGGCTTGGCGGATGTTCGCGGCATCAGATAGAACACCGGCACCCCCGACAGCGTCAGCAGGATGCCGAGGATAGCCGGATTCTTCAGCGCCGGCATCCAGCA
>Ga0207674_10006909_pt1 | contig 13294 bp, 8 predicted proteins | sample KBSCornC72_FD_184303 | JGI IMG/M metagenome (GOLD analysis project Ga0207674, IMG submission 184303) | Corn rhizosphere microbial communities from Kellogg Biological Station, Michigan, USA - KBS Corn C7-2 (SPAdes) (version 2) | ecosystem: Host-associated > Plants > Roots > Rhizosphere > Soil ... | reverse complement strand
CAACGCCGACCCTTTGGACGGCAAGTACCAGATCCTCTCCGTCCTCGGCATCGGCGGGATGGGGGAGGTGTACAAGGCGCTGCACGTCCACCTGCACGCCATCCGAGTCATCAAACTGATGCGCGCCAACATCGCCGGCGACCGCGAGTCGCACGACCGCTTCCTGCGCGAGGCGCGGCTGGCCACGCGCATCCAGCACCCGAACGTCGCGGCGCTCTTCGATTTCTCCGCCCTGCCGGACGGCTCGTTCTACATGGTCTGGGAGTACATCGAGGGGACGGACCTGCGCCGGTTCGTCATGCAGCGCAACTTCCTCCGCCCCGCCGCCGCGATTCGGCTCGCGGTGCAGGCGCTGATGGGACTGGAAGCGGTGCACCGCGCCGGCATCGTCCACCGCGACGTCAGCCCCGAGAACCTGATGGTCACCCGCGACGAGCACGGCCTCGAGCGCATCAAGATCATCGACCTCGGCGTGGCCAAGCAGTGGAACGAGAAGGGCGACGACCAGACCAAGACCGGCATGTTCATCGGCAAGTTCAAGTACTGCTCGCCCGAACAGCTCGGGATGCTCAACGCCGGCGAGCGCATCGACGGCCGCGCCGACATCTACTCGTTCGCTTTGGTGCTGTACGAGATGCTCACCGGCGTGGCCCCCTTCGAGGCCGAGACGCCGCATCAATATCTCGTGCTGCATTCGTCGCAGATGCCGCGCCCGCTGCGGAAGGCGAATCCGCAGTCCATCGTCCCGCCGCAGCTCGAGGCCCTGATCTTCCGCGGCCTGGCCAAGGACCGCGAACGCCGGTTCCACAGCGCCGCGGAGTTCGCGAAGGCACTCGATGACGCGCTGCTGGCCATCCCCGAGCAGATCGAGTATCCGTCGACCATCGTTGCCGCGCTGCCGGTGGCGCAGTCGGTGAAGACGAACCTTCCCGCGGCCGAGCCGACGAAGCTCCGCGCGGCGGTCCCCGGAATGGTCGACACCGCGAGCAGCCGCCGCCGCGATCTCTTCGACCAGATCGTCCGCGCCATCGGCGAGGAGCAGTACGCGAAGGCCGACGTCGCGCTGCAGACGCTCAAGATGCACCTCGGCGTGAAGGCCGAGACCGACGGCGACTACCGCCGCCTGCGCAAGGAGGCCGACGCCGGCGCGAAGGACAAGGAGGCGCAGTTCGTCGAGGCCATCGAGCGCGCCAAGCAGTCGGGCAAGCCGAAGGAGGTGCAGCGTCTCCTCGCCGACCGCGAGGAGCGCCTCGGGCGGCGCTTCGGCGATCCGTCGGTCAAGCTGGAGACCGACGTCTGGCTGCGCCGCCGCGACGAGCTGCTGGCCAAGGCCCGGAGCTGGATGACCGCCGAGTCGTTCGCCACCGCCGGCCGCGTGCTCGAGGAGCTGGCCGAGCACCTCGAGGACGGCGCGGTCTCGGACGACGAATTCGTGGCCCTCCGCCAGAGCTTCCAGCACGCCCTGGTCGATTCCAGCGAGAAGATGCGCCTGGAGATCGCCGCCGCGCACGGGCAGGAGAACATCGCCAAGACCCGGCGCCTGCTGTCGATGTACGACGCGCGGTTCGGCCAGGAGCGCCGCAAGCATTCCTCGATCGTGGCCGCCGAGGGGTGGATCAAGGAGATGGATGCCATGCGGACCACCAGCGAGACCCGCGCGCCGGAAGCCGTGGCCGCGCGCCGCCGGCGCGGCGGCCTGGTCGCGTTTCTCATCATCCTGGCGCTGCTGGTGGGCGGTGCGCTCGCCGCGTGGCACTGGAAGGACCAGACCATCGAGCTGTGGCGGCGGCTCACACACGTCACAGCAAACCGTCAGCCTTGATCCTTCGGAGTGCGGTGGCGAAGCCACCGCTTTCAAAGCGGCGCCTGCGGCGCCGCACTCCGATATGGGGTTGGTTGGTAGGCCCCAGCGGGCTCGAACCGCTGACCTCCACCGTGTCAAGGTGGCGCTCTAACCAACTGAGCTAGGGGCCTGAAAGGCTGGCAGGCGACGATAACTTACGCCTTCCGGGCTTGCAAGAACTTCGGAGACGCCGCTGGCATTCCGCCCATGTTATGCTGTAACAGCATACGAGGTCGGCAACATGAGAACAGCGGCAACCATCGTCGTCGCAGCATTCTGCATCGCTCTTGCGCTCCCCCTCTCCGCCGCCTGTCCCAGCACGACCTTCACCACCCAGCAGACGCGGGTCGATGGCCCGTGGGCCATTCACAGCCTCGAAGCGCTCGACTACGACGGCGATCACCTGCTCGATGTCATCGGCCTGAGGCAGGACACCAACGGCGGCCCGTCGACGCTGGTTGGCTGGCGCGGCCGCGGAAACGGCGCCTTTGACGTTCCGGTGAGCCTCGGGACGTCCGGCATCTACCGCATGGCCGTTGCAGACGTGAACGACGACGGTCGCCTCGACCTGATCATGATGGCGTCGAAACAGTTGCTGGTCAGGCTCGCCAACGGCGGGGGCTTCGATCCGCCGGTCGTCAAGGATCTCGACTATTACTCTTCAAGCTTCGCGGTGGTGTCGTTCGACGGCGACGGCTTCATCGATCTCATCATCAACTCCTACTCGGACAATTCTTTCACCGTGTACCACGGCGAAGGAAACGGCGAGTTCACCTCCGTTCGCCGGGGGACGGCGCGGGAGTCGGGCGCGATTGCCGCCGCGGACTTCGACGCCGACGGACGCGTCGACGTCGCCTATTCGCGCAGCGGCACCAACACCATCGAGGTCATCTTCCAGAACAGCGACGGAAGCTACACGGCGCCGCTCTCGCTGCAGTCAGGCGCCATGCCCTACGGCATCCAGGCCAACTTCGTGACCACCTTGACGACGGCGGATGTCGACGAAGACGGCAAACCGGACCTGGTGGCCAGCAACTGGGAAGATTCCGGCGCGAATGCCAGCGTGGTCATTCTTCGCAGTGCCGGCTCCCGTACGTTCACCCGCTCCGTGCTGGTGCCGGCGATGTACCAGGCCCCCGGCAACTGGATTTCAGTCCGGGCCCGCGACATCAACGCCGACGGTCACGTCGACATCATCGCCACCTCAGTGAACGGCGGCCTGGTGATGACGTTTCACGGAAAGGGCGACGGAACGTTCTTTTCGCCGAGCTATCAAAAGCAGGCGGGCTCCCCGAGCGCGATCCATTCGGTCGCTCTGGGCGATTTCGACGGAGACGGCATCACGGATCTCGCCCTCGGCGGCTCCCGGGAATTCGCGGCGGCGAAGGGCGCCTGTGCCACGCAGGTGTACCTCTTCACCATCTCGCCGGTGATCACCGAGGGACAGAGCGCGCCGCTGCGCGCGCTGATCTCCGGAATCGGGCCGGACGCGCCGCTCCCGCGCGGCACGGTCACCTTCCGCGAGGGTCGCTCCGTCCTCGGCACGGCGGACATCGACGCCAGCGGCTACGCCCAGCTCGATGCGAGCGGCCTCCCGGCCGGGGAGCACACCGTGACCGCCGACTTCGGCGGAAATGCCGCCGTCTCCCACGAGCCGCCCGTGGTGATCATCGATGACGGAGCAGGCAACGTCACGCCGCCTCCCTTCGATGGTTCGCCGCTGTACGCGCCGGTGTCGCAGAGCATCCTCGAGAAGGTCATCACCGGGGCGTCGACCCTGACGATTTACCCTCCGTCATCGCCATCGGTCTATGGAACGCCGACCAAGTTCTCCCTCGGCATCCGGCACCCCGATGGCTTTGGAGTCGATGGCTGGTGCTTTCTCGACGTCGATGGCGTGAAGAGCAAGCTCTATAGCGGTGCCGTCTCGTTGCAGTTGAGTCCCGGCCCGCACACCATCAGCGCCTCATTCCCCGGCAACACGTACACCCCGCCGAGCTCCGCGGGTCCGCAGGTCATCACCACGGGCAAGGCCACGCCCGCGATGACCAATTCGGCCGGCGCGTGGAGCGTGCGGGCCGGTGAGGCTCACACGCTGCAGATCACCATGTCCGGCTGGAAGGATGTCGCCGGCCCGACCGGCACCATCCAATTGCTGCGCGGCTCCACGATTCTCGCCGCCGGCCCCGTCAGCAACGGCGCCGGCACGCTGTCGGCCACCCTCGAGCGCGGATGGCACGACGTGACGGCGGTCTATTCAGGCGACGGCAACTTCAACGGCGCGGCGCTCAAACTGACGCTGAGCGTGATGCCGAATCTCCCGCTGGCCATCGAGGCCCGCGGCCTGCAGAACGTCATCTGGATTCATGCCTTGCTTCCGCCGAATGCGACGGCGGCGACGCTCTATCGAAGCCCCGCCGGCTTCGGTACCTGGACCGCCGTGCCCGGATGGTCGCCGCAATACGAGAACGACATCTGGGTGCCGTTGCACGGCGTGTCGTACGACTACCGGCTGTCAGCCGTGGTCTCGGGCAGCGAGCAAACCTCGAACATCGCTTCGGCGATGATCACGGATGATCCATGACCACCCGATTCCTCCCGCTCTCTTTCGCCCGGTAGAGCAGGGAATCGGCGGCGGCAATGGCGGCGCTGGAGTCGTATTCGCTGGCCACCCGGACGCCGAGGCTGATGGTGACGTGAAGGTCAGCAACTGACGGGAAGTCGAGGCGCTCGACGGCCAGGCGCAGGCGCTCGGCGATCTCGCGCGCCTGCTGCGCGGTGGCGGAGTTGAGGACGACCAGGAACTCCTCGCCGCCGGTGCGTCCGATCTGGTCTCCGGGGCGGAGCTCGAGGCGGCAGGCGCGGGCCACGCTCTGCAGGACGGCGTCTCCGACCGCGTGCCCCCAGGTGTCGTTGATTCGTTTGAAGTGATCGATGTCCAGCATGATGACGGCCGCGGCGCGCCCCTCGCGTTTCGCGGCGTCGAATGCGATCTCCGCGGTGACCAGGATGTGCCGGCGGTTGGGGAGGCGGGTCAGCTCGTCGGTCATGGCCATGGACCGCATCCGGCGCGTGTTCACGATCTGCCGCCAGAAGAGGATGGCCAGGGCCGCGGCCAGGAGGGCGATCAGGGCGCTGACGACGACCTGCAGCTTCCGGCTGCGCTCGGCCTCGCGCAACGCGGTCGCCCGCAGCGCGTTCTCGCGGGCTAACGCACGATTCTCCTGGTCTTTCTTTTCGGTATCGAACGCCACGCGCAGCCGGGACGAGAGCTCGTCGCGCCGCGTCGTGGCCAGGGTCCTCCCCAAGGCCGCGTGGCGCGCCGAGGCGTCGTACGCCTTCCGCCAGTCGCCGAGCTGCGCGTAGACCAGCGCCGCTTCCTCCGCATTCCTCTCCAGGAAGCGGACGTTGTTGTCCCGCTCGAAGAATCGCCGCGCCGCGTCGAGCTCGCGCAGTGCGTCGGTGAGCCGCCCCAGCCTGCGGTAGGCCATGCCGCGGAACTGCCTGGCGTGCGCGGCGCTCGCCGCGTCGTGCTCGCGATCGTAGAACTCGACGCTGGCATCGAGCAGCGGCAAGGCCTCGGCGGCCCGTCCCTGCTTCATCATCGCCAGGCCGAGCGAGCGTTTGGTGAAGGCCACGTCGCCGGCCCGTTCCAGTTTCTGGAACATGGTGAGTGCGCGGCGGTAATGCCGCTCCGCGGCGGCGAAGTCGCCTTTGGTCTCGAAGGTGCTGCCGATGTTGAACAACGTGTCGGCGACGTCGCTGGGCTGCCCATGTTTCTCGTACGCGCCGACCAGCTGGCGGTAGTACTCGATGGCCCGGTCGTACTGCGCCACCTGCGCGTCGGCATAGACGTTGGCCATGTCGGAGAGCGCATCGAGGCGGCCTTTCTCGTCGCCGCGCTGCGTGCTGAGGCGATACGCGGTCTGAAGATTGGTGAGCGCGTCGGCCATCGCGCCGCGGTTGTACTGGAGATAGCCTTCGCTGCGCAGCGCTTCCGCCTCCAGCGACGGGTCGCCTGCCTGCCGTGCCAGAGCGGCGACCGTGACGTACTCCTGCTCCGCCGCGGCGGACTTGCCGTCCGACGTCAGCGCGTTGGCGCGGCAGCTCAGCAGTTTGGCGCGAAGGACGATGCTCCTGGCCCGATCCGCGGCGCCGAGGCCCATCGTCACGGCGCGATACGCCGCCGGCGGATCGTCAGCCCATCTGCACTCGAGCAGCTGCATGCGCGCCACGAGCAGGGGATCCGCTTGCGCTGCCTTGTCGCGCTCCACCTCGTCGAGCAACAGGCGCGCCCTCGGCTTGTCGCTGGCGCGAATGCGCTCCGCCTCGTCGAGCATCGCGTTCAGCCGCGTGGCATCCGCGGCGCCGGCCCGCACAGCCGCGATGAGGCACACGAGGGTGTACGCCACGAGCCGGCGAACGATCATGGACCACCAGTCTCTCATGCAGCACTAACGAGCTCCCGCCACGCACGTCTAATCAAGTTGCAGGAGCGACGCGATGCGCACATTGAGATTGCTGGCGACCCTCGTCTACTCGGCTTCCCTCGCGGCCCAGACCGTCATTCCCGTCGGGCAATTCCGATCGGTCGAGCTGCGCAACGGGTGCACGGCTATCGTGCGTCATGGGCCGGCCCAGCGCGTGACGATCCTCGCGGGCAGTCTGGGATCGCCCGGGGTCCGGATCATGGATGGCGAACGGTTGGTCATCGACGACTGCAGCCGAGGGTGTCAGATCGAGATCGTCACTCCCTCGCTGTCGGCCGTTTCGGTGGCGAACGGCGGGACGCTCCAGACCCTCGGCGTGTTTCCCGCCCAGGCGGCGATCCGGGCCGAGGTCGAACAGGGCGGGACAATCGACATTCGATCGATGGCCCCCGCCGCCGTCGACGCTTCCGTCCATTCGGGGGGCAGGATCTTCACCAATCCGCGGGAGACGCTCACCGGCACGGTCACGTCCGGCGGAGGGATCACCTATTGGGGAGCGGTGCGGGTCAAGCAATTCGTCCGCGGCGGCGGCGCCGTGGCGAAGGGAGCGTTGGCGGATGCCGGCAAGCCGCTCGCGGAACTGAGCCCCGGATTGGACGCCATCCCGCCGGTTCCGCCGCTGCCGCCCATTCCCCCGGTCGCGCCGTTGCAACGGGACCGTTGACTTGCAGGCAGTTGATCCATACCGTGACCCTGCATGAAACGACTGTTGGTTGCGGCGATCTTCACAACGTTGTTTGCCGGGCAGGCATTTGCGCAAGCGCTCGCTCCGACCATCACCAAGGACTTCAATCCGCCGATCGTCGTGCTTAACGACAACTCGGATGCGACCATCACGGTCACGAATCCGAACGCCTTCCCGATCTCCAATGTTCAGTTCAACGACACCATGCCGGCAGGGATTGCACTCGTCACGCAGGTCGGCGGTACGTGCAGCACGCTCGCGACCGGCGGTGGGATGTTCTCGATCAACCCTGGCGCAGGTACGTTTTCGAGCACGTCGAACGTGCTGGCCGGTGGACAGTCGTGCACCATCGTCGTGAGGGTCCAGGGAACCGTGCTCGGTCCGCACCTCAACACCACGTCGCAGGTCACCGCCGCCGCGACTCCTGCCGGCGGTCCGGCCTCCGCGACGCTCACGGTGATCACCCACGCCGTGCCGGCGTTGTCGGCGTGGATGCTGTTCGCGCTCGCGGCGGCCGTGGCGGGAATGGGCGCGCTGAAGTTGCGGGCGTAGCCTGAGCGTGCCCTGACGAGCTCCCGGGGACGGCCAACCCTGATGGCCGCCGCGGTGTAAAGTGGACGCGGTCCACCATGCTCCGCTTCAAAACTAGTGCGCTGTCGATCCGCGGCGGGATCTGATGCCGGACCTCGCCCTCGATCCGACGGAGATTGAATCGCGGCGGCGCGAGCGGACGTGGCGTCTGGCGGCCATCGATCTGCCGCTCCTGCGTCTCGGCGGCTCGGTCCTCCTGTCGATCGCCGTCTACGTCAACAATCGCTTTCTCGTTCCCGGCACCACGATGCGCGGGTGGATGCTCGTCAGCGCCGTGGTCGCGGTCTACGCCACGGTGTCGTGGGCCCTGCTGGTCGTTTTTCTCCGCCGCCATCCGCCGCGAGATCTCACCCTTGCCGTTCTCGCCGGCGACGTCGTGGTGTGGACGTTCGCGATTTACCACACCGGCGCGGAGGCCAGCTGGCTGTTCTTCATCCCGCTGCTGCGCGTCGCCGATCAGACCCAGACGACGTTCCGCCGCGCGCTGGCGTTCGCCCTCTTCGCCACACTCTGCTTTGCGGCGATGCTTGGGTGGGTGGTGGCGGTCGACCAGCGTCCGCTGGCGCCGGCGGCCACGCTGGCGAAGTTGCTCTTCATCCTGATGGCCGGCATTTACATCGCGCTCGCGGCGCGAACCGCCGAGGCGCGGCGGGCCAGGTTGACGGAAGCCGTCCGCATGTCGCGCGAGCTCATTCACAAGCTGGAAGAAGCGCATGCGCGTGCCGAGGAAGCCAGCGCCGCGAAGAGCGAGTTCGTGGCCAACATGTCCCACGAAATGCGCACGCCGCTGCAGGGCGTGATCGGAATGCTGCAACTGGTGATCGAGGACGAACCGTCCGAGGCCCGGGCCCGGCGGCTGCAGATGGCGCGGCGGTCGGCGGAGATGCTGCTGTCGCTGATCGACGACGTGCTCGACTTCGCGCGCATCGAGGCCCGCAAGCTCGAGTTCCAGCCGGTCTCCTTTCCGCTGCGCCAGATGGTCGACGACACGATGAAGGCCCTCGGCGTCATGGCCGCCTCGAAGCAGCTCACCCTGTCGTACATCGTTCGCGCCGACGTTCCGGAGCTGGTCTTCGGCGATCCGGTGCGGCTGCGGCAGATCCTGGTGAACCTGGTCGGGAATGCCGTGAAGTTCACCAAGCAGGGCGAGATCTCGGTGCAGGTCTCGCGCGGCGCGAACGAGATCCGCTTCGAGGTCACCGACACCGGAATCGGGATTGGGCCGTCGGTGCGGAAGCGCATTTTCCAACCGTTCATGCAGGCCGATACCTCGCACGCCCGGCGCCACGGTGGCGCGGGGCTCGGCCTGGCCATCGTGGCCCGGCTGCTCGAGGCGATGAACGGCGCGGTCGAAGTGAAGAGTGAGCCGGACAGCGGCAGCGTGTTCCTGTTCACGATTCCTCTCGGCATGAACGCCGGCGGCGACGTGCCGCCGTGGAAGAGTTGGGAGCAGAGGCTGGCGGGACGGCTGGTGGCGATCGTGGAACCGGCGGAGATGGCCCGCGCGGCGATCGCGGACATCCTGCGCAGCCGAGGGATGTTCGCCAGCTCCTTCGCGGCCGCGGACCAGGTGCCGTCCGGCCGTTTCGCCTGCGCCGTAACCAGCGATCCGAGCGTGGCCGTGCATCCGCAGGTGGTGATCACGTCGCCGCTCGAGCAGCAACAGTACCCGGTGCAGGTGTCGCGGCCGGTCGCCGAGCGCGAGCTCATCGATGCCGTCGGCGAAGCGCTCGGTCTCGCCGCGCCGGTGGCCGAGGCGCCGAAGGACACGACGCTGCACGCCATGACGTCGCGGCGCATCCTCCTGGTGGAGGACAACGACGTGAACAGCGAGGTGTTCACCGACATGCTGCACCGCCTCGGGCACCACGTGACCATCGCGGTCGACGGCGAGTCCGCGCTGGCGAAGCTCGCCGCCGGCGCCTTCGACGCGGTGTTCATGGATGTGCAGCTTCCCGGCATCGACGGCTTGGAGGTCACGCGCCGCTTCCAGCAGAGCGGAGGGACGACGCCGATCATCGGTCTCACCGCGCACGCATCGCGCGAAAGCATGGATCGCTGCCTGGTGGCCGGAATGAAAACGGTGCTCACCAAGCCGATCGACTCCGCGCAACTCGCCGCCGCGCTGCGGCTGTTCGCCGATGCCGGCGAGGGGGCGTTGCTGGAGATCGCCGGCGGGAATCCGGCGATCCTCGAGCGGATCCGCGACGCATTTGCCCGCCAGACCCCCGGGCTGCTGGCCGCCATCCGCGACGCGGTGGCCGGCAATGACTCGGTCGCCCTGGCGCGGCACGTCCACAAGCTGAAGGGATCGCTCAGCCACTTCACCTGGAATCGCGGCGCCGAAATCGCCCGGGAGATGGAGTCCGCCGCCATCTCCGGGGACCTCCCGCGTGCCGCCGCCCTGCTGCCGGAGCTGGAAAACGCCGTCGCCGCCTTGCAGGCGGCGCTCACGCGGGTGGGGTAGCAATTACACTTCGGGGCATGTTCCGGCGCCTGCTCACCGCCCTCACGCTCTCCGCGATCGCCGCCTCCGCGCCCGGCATCACCATCGGGCGCATCGAGGTCCGTGGCGCCCGGCGCGTCCCGCCGCGCAAAATCATCGACGAGTCGATGCTGCGCGAAGGGAAGGAGTACTCCGAGGAGGAGGTGCGCAACGCCGTGGCGCGTCTCAATCGCCTGCCGTTTCTCGCCACGGCCCGCTACACGCTGCAGAACGGCGTCCTGGTCATCGACGTGACGGAGGTCAGGCGCTTCTCGTTTCTCGTCGACGCCCGCGGGATCGCGCTGAACGACGACTTCAATCCCCACGAGACCGACTACGACTTCCCCGACCCGACGGCGGAGTGGACGAATGCGGCGGCCGGCGTGCGCTGGCTGGCCGGAGGCGGCGGCGTCGCGCACTTCGGCATGACCGTGCTGCGGAACCGCCACGCCTTCGGGGCCAACTACTCCGCGTACGAGCTGGGATATACGCAATATGACCTCTTCGGCACGCGCGCGTTCGCCACGGTCAACGTTCGCTCGCCGGTCGACTCGCTCGAAGAAAAGACGTTCACGCCGGAAGTCGGCCTCGGGCTTCCGCTGACGCCGAGCCAGACGCTGACCCTCGGGGTTCAGGACACGCTGTTCCGCAAACAGACGCTCAATGTCCTCGGCACCGGCTTCCATCTTCTGCATGCGCAGCGGCTCGTCACCTTCGCCTGGACCTACGACACCAGGAATCAGCCCTACGCGCCGGCGCGCGGGACGTTCGTGCGCATCGCGCCGGTGCGGTGGATGCGGGACGACGCGTCGTTTCGATCCCTGCCGGGGCAGTTCGTGCCCACGTCGACGCACATCAATGCCAACGGCGTCGACTTCGCCGCGTTGCGCTACTGGGAGCTCTCGCCGGTCCACTCCGTCTCGGCCGGGGTGCTCGGCGGCTGGGCCGATCTCGACAACGACAATCGGCGCTCCCGGCCGGCGTACCAGATCGTGCAGGGCGGCTGGTCGCATCCGTTGGCCGGCGGACGCCTCGCGCTCGACGGCCGCCTGGTGATGAATCAGAACAGCGTGCTCGCCGATCGGTCCTACGAAGCGGCAGCGAGCTGGACGCGGCGGAGCGTGTGGGGCACGCTGCGGCTGGGGATCGCTTACGAGGAGGGAAACTGACTCCGCACGCCGCGGAACAGCAGCCAGAAAGTCAACGGGATTCCTGCCAGCGCCATCGGCATCAGAAGGAACGGCGAACTGAGCGACGGCGCGAGGATGTAGGTGACCGCGCGCAGGAAGAAACCGGCGCCGCCGATCATGAGCAGGATCCCGAGCACCTTCGGGAGATATCGGGAGCGGGCGATCAGGTAGCCGCGAATCATCGAGGCTGTTCCGTAGAACCCGACGAAGAGCCAGGCGATCATGGTCGCGATGCGGATGCAGAGGAGCGCCAGTGCCTGGCGCTGTTCGAGCGTGAACGACGCCATGCCGCCGGTTTCCCGGAGGACGAGCGATGAGGCGAAGAAGCTCGACTGCGCGACGGCAAACGTCACCATCGACACCACCCCGACGAACGCGCTGAGGAGTGCGAGATTCTTGTCGACGGGCCTGAGCAGGATGTACCAGAAGACGCAGAGAAAGATGTCGCAGAAGGCTTCGACCAGATAGCTGGCGAAGGTGAGGCGGAACAGCATCGGATTGCCGGTGATGTTCGCGGCGGTCGCGGCGGCGTCGCCGGCCACGACGATTCTGCCCGGCAGGTACATCTCGCCGATCATGCCGAAGACGATCGAGAGCAGCATGGCCACGCCGGCGGCGCGGGCGTAGCGCTGGAGGACGGCGACGTCGGTCCGAGGGGCGGGAGCGGTGGCAAGCATGGCATCCGGTACGTTGCCGGTCGCCATCTGTTTCACAGGCATTGGCAGGAGATCCGGAATCGAGTCAAATAGGCGCGGATGGCTCCTGAGCTGCCCATCACCGAAGTTCTCCGCGCCTGGGAGCAAGGGGACGACGGCGCGCTGGAGCGGCTCCTGCCGATGGTTTACACCGAGCTCCGGTCGATCGCGGCGCGGCATCTCCGGGCCGAGCGGTCCGGCCACACGCTGCAGCCGACCGCATTGGCCAACGAGGCGTATCTCCGCCTGCGCGGCCTCGGCGACGTCCCGTGGCACGATCGGGCCCATTTTTTCGCTATCGCATCGAGGATCATGCGTCGCGTCCTGGTCGATCACGCGCGGGCCAATCTGGCGCAGAAGCGCGGCGCCGGCTTGCCCATGGTGCAGTTCCACGACGGCCTCCAGGAAGGGGTGGCGCCGGCGATGGATGCCGCGCAGCTCATCGACCTCGACCGCGCGCTCGATCAGCTCTCGGCCGAGGAGCCGAGGCTGTCGCGGCTCATCGAGCTGCGCTTCTTCGGCGGTCTCGGCATCGAAGAGGCCTCCGCGCTCCTCGGCTGTTCCCCGCGAACGGCGAAGCGCGACTGGGCGTTCGCCCGGGCGTGGCTGCTTCACCGGTTGAGTGGTGAGGCATGAGCCGGCCGGAGCGAGCATTCGAGCAACTGCGCAGGCTCTTCGACCGCCTGGCCGAGATGCCGGCCGGCGAGCGTGACGCGGAGATCGCCCGGGCCACCGAGGGCGATCCGGCGCTGGAAGCGGGGTTGCGCGCGCTGCTCGAGCATGCCGATCGCTCGGCGACGACCTTCGACAACGCGACGCTGCTGTTCAAGGACTGGACCGAGCCGCCGCTCCCGGCCATCGAGGGCTTTCGCCTGCATCGCCGCATCGGCAGCGGCGGCAGCGCCACGGTGTATCTCGCGGATCAGGAGCGGGCCGATTTCACCCGCACCGTCGCGCTGAAGGTCATCGACCGCATCGTGGACTCCGCGTCGTTGCGGCCCATGCGCGAGGAGCAGCGCATTCTGGCCCGCCTCGAACATGCGGGTATCGACCGTCTGTACGACGCGGGCGTGACTTCGCTCGGCCAGCCCTGGCTGGCCATGGAGCACGTGGAAGGGACGTCGATCGTCGAGCACTGCCGCGCGCGCAACCTGTCGATCCGCCAGCGGATCGAGCTGTTTCTCTCGGTGCTCGACGCCGTCCGCTATGCGCACGAACAGGCCATCGTGCATCGCGACCTCAAGCCGGCGAACATCCTGGTGTCGGCGCGAGGCGAGGCCAAGCTGCTCGACTTCGGCATCGCCAGACTGGTGGC